>ERZ791753.74-NODE-74-length-149707-cov-7.726225_pt1 | contig 149707 bp, 133 predicted proteins | sample MGYA00509951_ERZ791753 | MGnify/ENA primary metagenome ERZ791753 (study PRJEB30046, sample SAMN00792026) | human gut metagenome | study: EMG produced TPA metagenomics assembly of the A metagenome-wide association study of gut microbiota in type 2... | reverse complement strand
ACTGACCCCCAATTGTTAGATTTTTGGTCTAACAATTGGGGGTCAGCTCATTTTTCATTTCTTCACAGCCCCATTTTTCATTTTCCTTCTTTGATCTCCTTCAGCGCTTCGGCCATCCGTCTGATTCCTTCTACGATCCGGTCATCCGGCATGTTGGAATAGTTGATACGCATGTGCCGGTCGTTCTTGATGTTGGGGTAGAAGAATTCACCCAGCACCCCGGCTACGTTCTTTTCGATGCATTTGTCGAAGACTTTCCGGGCACTGACGCTTTCCGGGAAAGTCAGCCACAGGAACAGGCCTCCTTCCGGGTGGGTCCAGGTGGTCCCGTCGGTGAAGGTTTCCTCCATGGTCTTCAGGAGCAGATCCCGGCGGTGCTTGTACAGCTTGTTGATTTCTGCTACATGGTCATCCAAGCTGTATTCATCCATGTACCGATCGATGATGGCCTGGTCGAAGGCGGAAGTATGCAGGTCGGCACTTTGTTTCACCTTGACGAATTCCTTCATCAGGGCGACGGGAGCAGCCAGCCAGCCGATCCGCAGGCCCGGGCAGAAGGTTTTGGAAAAGGTCCCCATGGCCATGACCAGATCTTTGGTATCCATGCTCTGGAGAGAGGGGAGGGTTTCCCCTTCATACCGCAGCTCTCCGTAGGGATTGTCTTCCAGCACGGGAATTTCGTATTTGTTGATGATTTCCATGAATTTCTGACGCCGCTCCAGGGTCCAGCAGATGCCGGTGGGGTTCTGGAAATCCGGAATCACGTAAATCAGCTTGGCCCGGGGCGTTTCTGCCAGGATTTTATCCAGTTCTTCCGGGATCATGCCCTTTTCGTCGGTAGGGACTTCCTTGAAAACCGGTTGATAGGCCTTGAAAGCGTTGATGGCAGCCAGGTAGGTGGGGCTTTCCATCAGGACCACATCTCCTTGGTCGAAAAAGATCTTCCCGGCCATATCCAGGTTCTGCTGGGATCCGGTGGTGATCAGGATGTTCTCCGCTTTCAAATGGGATCTGTATTTCCGGTTCATCCGGTCGGCAATCTTGGCCCGCAAGGTGGGCCGGCCTTCTGTGGTGGCATACTGGAGGACTTTATGGCCTTCTGCTGTACAGACTTCTTCGCAGACTTTGCCGATTTCTGCCACTGGGAACAGTTCCGGTGCAGGCAGCCCTCCGGCAAATGAAATGACCTCCGGACGCTGGGTCACTTTCAGGATTTCCCGTACAGCAGAGGCCTGCATCCCGGCCATCCGTTGGGCAAATTTGTATTCCATGATTAAAAACCTCCCCCAAAGGCATCTTTTTCTTGATGCCTTTCAATCAATCCTAAAAAATGCTATCACCATCTGACCCCAGCGTCAAGATAATGAATTTAATATACAGTATACAAAAACTTAATAACTTTGTTTTTGTATAGTTCGATACATAAAAATAATGAAATAAAAATATAGTAATATAGTATGAATATGGGGCGCCGCACGTTGTGTGCAGCACCCCCTTTGTTCCCTCCAAATATGCTATAATAATACAATTAGAATAACACTGAGGAAGGTGTATCATGGACGAAAAATTCCTTTTGATCGACGGCAGCAGCCTGATCCATCGGGCCTTCTTTGCACTGCCTCCCCTGACCAATCAAAAAGGGGTCAACACCGGCGCGGTGTATGGCCTTTGCAATATGCTCCTGAAACTGCTCCAAGAAATCCAGCCCAACTATATGCTGGTGGCTTTTGACAAATCCCGCAAAACATTCCGTACGGAAAAATTTTCTGCGTATAAGGGACAGCGCAAAGCCACACCGCCGGAACTGAAGGAACAATTTCCCCTTTCCATGGAGCTGCTCCAGGCCATGGGGATCCCCACCCTGGAAGTGGACAATTACGAGGCCGATGACATCATCGGGACCCTTTCCAGCGCTGCACCGGAAAATGTCCAGGTCAAGATCGTTACCGGGGACCGGGATGAGTTCCAGCTGATCAAAAACAATGTCCAAGTCCTTTTCACCAAAAAGGGAATCTCCAATATCGCTGTCTACGATGAAAAAGCCTTTGGAGAAGAATACCAGGGCTTGGAACCTCGGCAGATCATCGATCTCAAAGGGCTGATGGGGGATACCAGCGACAATATCCCCGGCGTGCCGGGAGTGGGGCCAAAAACAGCTCTGAAGCTGATCACCCAGTACCGGACTGTGGAAAATGTCCTGGATCATGCCGAGGAGGTGAAGGGAAAGGCCCTCCAGGAAAAACTTCGGAATAACCGGGAGCAGGCACTCCTTTCCAAAGAGCTGGCCACCATCTGCCTGGAGGTTCCCATTGACAGGAATCCTGCAGCGTACCTGCTGACCGGAATGACTGGAGAATGCCGGAATTTGATGCAGGAACTCCAGTTCCGGAATCTGTGGGACCGGTTCGTACCCGTATTGGGCTGCGCGGAAGGGACGGATGCCGGCAGCAGCGATGATCCCATGTCTCTTTTCGGGGAACCAATGGAAACCCAGGCCCTGGAAACGGTGGAAGTCACGGATCCGGCCCAGGCGGAGAAACTGATGGAAGAAATCAAAACCCAAGGGGCACAGGTGGCGCTTGCCTATGAAACGGCCGGCACCCTTCCAAAGTTGGAATTGGTTTCCCTGGATCTGGTATTCAAGGACCGTCATTATGCTCTCCAGCCGGAAAAGGCCGGGAAAGAGGCTGTCCTCTCTTGGCTCCAGGATGGAACGCTGCCCAAGGCGGCGGCCGACCCCAAAGAACTGTACAAATATATGCGGGGACAGGGGCGGGAGCTCCGGGGTATCACCGATGATCCTTCGCTGGCAGCCTATTTGTTCGAACCGGGGGCCAGCGGCTATGGAATCCGGGGGCTGGGAGAAGAGTTCCTCTCCGGGACCAGTGGAGAAGCCGCTCAGGATACGGCGGCACTGGTTCCCGTACTCCGGGAAAAGCTCCAGGAGCGGGATTTGACCCGGCTGTATGAAGACATCGAACTGCCATTGACGGAAAACCTGGCAGAAATGGAATTCGCCGGGATCACCGTCGATCAGGCCATGTTGGACGAAGTTACGGAAGAAATGACAAAGAAGGTCCAGGCCCTGGAACAGCAGGCCTGGGACCAGGCAGGGGAAGAATTCAACTTGAATTCTCCCAAACAGCTGGGCAGCCTGCTCTTTGAAAAATTGGGACTTCCCATCATCAAAAAAACCAAGACTGGATATTCTACCGATGTATCCGTACTGGAAGCCCTCCAGGGAGAACATCCTATCATCGAGACACTGATCGCCTACCGGCAGCTCTCCAAACTGCTTTCTACCTATCTCCTGGGCCTCCATCCCCTGATCAATCCTGTTACGGGAAGGATCCATACCCATTTCAATCAGATGGCCACGGTTACCGGGCGGCTCTCCAGCACGGAACCCAACCTCCAGAACATCCCCACCCGGACGGAAGTGGGGAAACGGATGCGGGAAATGTTCGTGCCCGGGGAAGGCTATGATCTGCTTATGAGCTGCGATTATTCCCAGGTGGAACTGCGGGTGATGGCCAGTATCGCCCAGGATGAACTGCTCCTGGATTCCTTCCGCCACGCCCAGGATGTCCACGCTCGGACGGCTTCGGAAATCTTCAGTGTGCCCCTGGATCAGGTGACTCCTTACATGCGGAGCAAGGCCAAGACCGTGAATTTCGGAATCATCTACGGTATCAGCGATTTCGGCCTGGCACGGCAGCTGGGAGTCCCCCGGGGAGAGGCGGCCCAGTACATCGACAGCTATTTCGCTAGGTATACGGGGGTGAAGGCCTATATGGAAAGAGAGAAACAGAAAGCCCGGGAACTGGGCTATGTGGAAACCCTCTTCGGCCGCCGCCGGTACCTGCCGGATATCAAAGCCAAGAACTTCAACCGCCGGAGCTTTGCAGAACGGACGGCCATCAATACCCCCATCCAGGGAACGGCGGCGGATATCATCAAGATCGCCATGCTGAAAGTGGCTGAGAACTTAAGGGAGGCCCAGGTAAAAAGCCGGGTGCTGCTCCAAGTCCACGACGAATTGGTGCTGGAAGTCACGGAAAAAGAAAAGGACCAGGTGGCCCGGATCGTCAAGGATACCATGGAACATGCGGTGGAACTTGCGGTCCCTTTGGTGGCCGATGTAGCCGTGGGGAAGAACTGGGCCCAGGCCAAGTAAGGAGGGAATATGCCGGAACTGCCGGAAGTGGAACAGGTACGGATCAGCCTGCTTCCTCATATTATAGGAAAGACCATTGAAAAAGTCCGGGTGGATCTGCCCAAAATGATCCTCCATCCGGAACCGGAAATCTTTGCCCGGCAGCTCCAGGACGCCCGGTTCACCAGTGTCCAGCGGCGGGGGAAATATCTGCGGCTGGACCTGGAAAAGGGACGCTGGCTCCTGATCCATCTCCGGATGACCGGAGCCCTGCTGGCTCTCCCTAAAACGGCCCCGGAACCTCCCTTTACCCGGATGGCCTTTTTCCTTTCCGGAGAGGAGAATCTTTATTTTACCGATATCCGGACTTTTGGGGTGGCGACGCTGGTAGGAGAGGACGGCTGGCGGGACAAAGGGTACGAAGGCCTGGGGCCGGAACCTCTGGATCCGGGGCTGACGCCGGGATATCTCCGGGAAAAAGCCCGGGGCAAGACAGCCGTAGTAAAGGCGTTCATCCTGGATCAGACTATCTTGGCAGGGCTGGGAAACATCTATGCAGATGAAGCTCTGTTCGCGGCAGGGATCCGTCCCACCCGCCGGGTGAACCGGATGACCCGGAAGGACTGGGAAGCCTTGACCCTGGCCATCCGGGACGTGATCCGCCAGGGCTTGGAACACCATGGCACCACCTTCCGGAATTATCAGGATGCCGATGGGAACATGGGGGATAACAGCCTGTATCTCCAGGTGTACCATCGGAAGGGACGGCCCTGCAAACGGTGCGGGGCTTTGCTGAAACAGATCAAGGTAGCCGGGCGGGGCAGTGTGTACTGTCCCCATTGCCAGAAATAGAGGAGGGGCCATGACAGTCATTGGATTGACAGGGGGTATTGCATCGGGCAAAAGCACCGTCAGTGCCTATCTAAAGCGGAAGGGGATTCCGGTATTCGACGCGGATGGAGCTGCCTGGGAAGTGGAAAAAGCAGGGTCACCTTGCCTGGGAGCACTGGTGTGCAGCTTTGGACCGGACATTCTCACTTCGGCCGGAGAACTGGACCGGAAAAAAATGGCAGAACGGGCCTTCCATGATCCGGCAGTCCTCCGGCAGCTCAATGCCATCGTCCACAGCGCCATCGAGAAAAAACGGGACGCCTTTCTGGAAGCTCACAGAAAAGATCCTGTGGTGGTGCTGGACGCCCCACTGCTCTTGGAATGCGGCTGGGAAAAGACGGCCGATACCGTGTGGCTGGTATACCTTCCGAAAGAGGAGCAGATCCGGCGGGCCATGCTCCGTTCCGGCATGACCCGGGAAGAAGTGGAGGACAGGATCGGAAAGCAGCTGTCTCTGGAGGAAAAAAAGAAACGGGCCCAGGTGATCCTGGATAACCGGGGCACCTTGGAAGAACTGTATGCTCAGGTGGATCAGGCCCTGGCAGCCCTCCGGCCGTGAGTGGACCGCTTCCAGCAAAGAATGGTTGAAAGACATCCGGCAGATTTGATATGATATAGAATAAAATGGAATCAAAGGAATCCTTTTCCGGCAGGGCAGTGACTGTTTCTGCCGGCAAGAGGACTGAGATAAAATGTGAGGGATTGTTTTGGAACGGAAAAGAAAGACAAAACGGCCGGGATGTCTTCCTGTTGTGCTGATTTTCCTGCTGCTGATGGTGGCTGGATATTTTGGCTGGAAAACAGATACAGCCCAGCGGAAATTCGTCTACAACTGGCCCTATGCCAGGGAAATCCATTTGTACAGCGCCCAGTACCGGGTGGATCCCTTCCTGGCAGTGGCTGTCATCAAAAATGAAAGCAATTTCAAACCGGAGGCAAAATCCAAGGCAGGGGCCATGGGACTCATGCAGATCACCCCGGAAACCGGAGCCTGGATCGCCAAATGCACGGACTTTCCCAATTTCCGGGACTCCATGCTGCTGAAACCGGAACTGAACATCAAGTTCGGCTGCTGGTATCTGGCAGAGCTGGAACATGAATTCCACGGCAATGAGGTGCTGATGCTGGCTGCATACAATGCAGGACGGGGAACCGTCAAAGAATGGATGAAAGATTATGGCTGGGATTTTGACTTCAGCAATATTTCCCAGATCCCTTTCAGTGATACCCGGATCTATGTGCAGAAAGTCCTGGATGACCGGAACAGCTACCAGAACTTATACAAAAAAACTTTAAAAAACTATTGACGAGTTTTCTCGTTTGTGATATTATTTCTTTGTTGCCGATTGAAGGAACAAGCGGGCATGGCGGAACTGGCAGACGCGCTAGCTTCAGGAGCTAGTGGGGGCAACCCCGTGGAGGTTCAATTCCTCTTGCCCGCACCAAACTTTTTCACCTGAGCAATCACACACAACTCTGCGGTTGTGGCGGAAAGGCAGACGCGTCAGCTTGAGGGGCTGGTGAGGGTAACCTCATGCGGGTTCAAGTCCCGCCAACCGCACCAACTCTATGACAGGATGGGGCGAAAAAGGCGGAGGCCTTCGGCAGGAAAATTTTATATGCGGGCATGGCGGAACTGGCAGACGCGCTAACTTCAGGAGCTAGTGGGGGCAACCCCGTGGAGGTTCAATTCCTCTTGCCCGCACCATTCAAAAGACGGACACACTGTGAAAGCAGTGTGTTTTTTTGTGTTTATATAAGAATCGGAATCATGGTCAATAGTACTTTATGTTGTAGACATTCCTTTGCATAATGGTAAATGTTTTGTATGATCCGGCATAAATAATTGACAGCCATTTCAATCGATTGTATAATTCTAAATAAAAATGATAAAAATGTAAACAAAAGGCGAAAAAGAAAATTGGAGGGGAGCAGATGGATACAAATGCATTGGTAGAAAAGTATGTGGGGGATATGGTCGCCACGCGGCGGGAAATCCATGCCCATCCGGAACTGAGCAATCAGGAGTTCGAGACCACCCGACGGATCGAGGACTTTTTGAAAGAGTGCGGCATCGAGGTGTTGGACGTGGGGATGAAGACGGGCTGCATTGCTTTGCTGCGGGGAGGAAAGCCCGGCAAGACGGTGGGACTGCGGGAAGACATCGATGCCCTGCCCATCGTGGAACAGACCGGGCTGCCTTTTGCGTCTCAGTGCAATGGTGTGATGCATGCCTGCGGCCATGACATCCATCAGACCGTTTTGCTGTATACGGCTAAATGCCTTTCAGAGGTCAGGGAAGAACTTCACGGCAATGTATTGTTCATTTTCCAGCCGGCGGAAGAAGCCCTGTACGGAGCACTGGACACGCTGGCTACGAAATTCTATGAGAAATATCCCCCGGATGTCCTCACCGGACTCCATTGCTCCCCCGAATGGGATGCCGGGACCATCGGTCTCATCAAAGGACCGGCCAATGCTTCCTCAGATTTCCTGTATATCACGGTCCACGGAAAAGCCGGCCATGGGGCCCATCCGGAAAACTTCGTGGATCCCATCATGATCTCCGGCTATCTCTTGGCAGAACTGCAGACGGTGGTTTCCCGGGTGAACCGGCCCGTCTATCCGGCGGTGCTGACTTTTGGGTCCATCCATGGGGGCAAGGCTGGGAATGTGGTCCCGGAAAAAGTGGAAATCATCGGGACTCTCCGTAGCCTGGAGCCTGGCAGCCGGAAACTGATGCATGAGGAAATCGACCGGATCGTGGAACACGGGGCGGCGGCCTTTAGGGGCAAAGGGGAAGTGAAATGGGCGGACGGGATGCCTCCTCTCATCAATGATCCTGCCGTGATCGACGGCATTGCCAAAGCGGCTGCAGAAACCATCGGAAAAGAGAACATCCGCCAGATCCCTTATCCTTCCACCGGGTCCGATGATTTTTCCTGGATGTTCCCGAAACTGTGCCCTGGCTGTCAGTTCCGGCTGGGAACTGGAAACCCGGAGGAACCCAACAGCCGGCTGGGTCTCCACAATCCCAAGAATATCTTTGATGAAAAAGCCTTGCCCACAGGGGTGAAGGTACTGACCCAGTTCACCCGGGATTACCTGGCGAAAGCCTAAGGAGAGATGATGATGGAGAAAAAAGAAAAACAATTTGTATTCCCGGAGACCATTGCCCTGCTGTTCTTCCTGATCTGTGTGGCAGCCCTTTTGACGGTTATTTTGCCGGCCGGGGAATATGATACGGTGAAAGTGGGGAAGATGACCCGGGTGGTGGCCGGGACCTACCATGCGGTAGCCCAGTCGCCGCAAGGACCTTTCGCCGTGCTGAATGCAGTGGTCACCGGCTTCCAGAGAGCTTCCGTGCTGTTTGCCATGGTCCTCTTCACGGGGTCCGCCGTCCATATGATGCAGAAGAGCGGGGCTGTAGAAGTGGCTTTCCGTTCCCTTTCTGCCAAAGGGGGAGCCAGGAATCTCAGTAAGATCGTTTTTGTCATCATGGCCTTCATGTCCATCGGGGGCGCTACGGGAGTCTTTGCCAACCCCACGGTTGCCTTGATCCCCATTGGCATGATCCTGTCCAAGACCATGGGGCTGGATGCGGCTGCCGGCTTCATGATGATCTATCTGGGGGCCTATTCTGGGTTCAACGTGGGATGGGCCAATCCGTCCACCCTGGGGGTGGCCCATCCCATTGCCGAACTGCCGGTGTTTTCCGGAATGCCGGTGCGGTTCGTGTTCCACGGGGTCAATTTCGTCCTCAACTATGTCCTGGTGATGAAATACATCAAGAGCATCCAGCAAGATCCCACCAAGAGCCTGTGCTACCAGGAAGGGATGGCCGTCAGTGAATACATGGGCGCCCAGGAAGGGGAGACCTTCGAATCGGCCGGCAAGCTGAACCTGACTCAAAAGACTTGTCTGGGTGTGATGGTCCTGGCCATCATTGCCATCATGACCGGAGCCGTGTTCGCCAAATGGGGGAACCAGCAGATTGCCGCCATCATGTTCTTGGCCGTGCTCATCCAGGGCGGAGTCCTGGGGCTGGGGGTGAACGGCACCACCAAGGCTTTCCTGGAAGGGTGCAAGCCCATGCTCAATGCGGGCTTCATCATTGCCTTCGCCAATGGGATCTCCGTCATCCTGAAAGACGGGCATATCCTGAATACCATTGTCTATTACCTTTCCATTCCTATCGGAAGCTTTGGACCGGTGATCGGTGCCATCTTGATGTTCTGGGCCAACCTGTTCATCAACCTGTTCATCCCTTCCGGATCCGGACAGGCTTCGGCGGTGATGCCTCTGATGGTGCCTCTGGCAGATCTCACGGGGATCACCCGGCAGGTGGCCGTCCAGGCGTTCCAGTTCGGGGACGGTCTCTCCAACTGCATCGTGCCTACGGCTGGGACCATCATGGGATCCCTGGGGATTGCAGGAGTCGCTTACAACCGGTATGCCAAATGGTTTGCACCGTTCCTGCTGCTCCAGAGCATCCTGGCTTCCATCGCTCTGGCCATCCTGCAGCTGGCCGGCTGGACGGGACTGTAAGGAAGTGAAAAAAGAGGAGGGTACTGCACCTGTGAAGACCACACATGTGCAGTACCCTCCTCTTCTATTTATATACCTTCAAGATCCGCTGGGCTTCCTGGACCATTTTTTCCCGGACCCACTCCGGACTGCTGATTTCCACGCCTTCTCCCAGGGCCATGATCCAGCCCAGGAACTGGTCGCTGACATCTACTTTTATGGTCAGGGATACTGTATCAGGGCCCTGGGGGATCAGCATGATATCTTTGCCGAACCGATCGATGAAAATGCCTACTTTTTCATTCTGGACTTTCAGCTCCACTTCCGTCTGTTCCCCATTGAACATGCCGAAATGGATGTTGGCGTACTGGGGGATGTCCAGTTTCCGGAAGGCAGCTTCTCCTTCTCGGGGCAAATCCTGCAGCAGCTGCAGATCCTTGATCTTGTCCACCCGATAATGGCGGATCTCCCCGGCTTTTTCATAGTAAGCCGCCAGATAGTAGTTTTCATCGGACAGGATCATCAGCCAGGGGCTGACCTGGAACCAATTCCCGTTGTTGCGGGGGACCAGTTCTTTGTTGATGTTCCAGCGGGTATAGTGGAAACGGACCTGTACCCCTGCATTGATGGCCTGGTGGAGTTTGTCCACCGTCAGATAGACGGAGCGGTTCAGAGTCTTCACCCGGCCGGCGATGAGCACCTGGCGCTGAAGGCTCTTGCCCTGTTCCCGGCTGACTAGTTTTTCCAGCTTTCCGATGAGACTGTGGGATTTTTTATCCGGGATGAAGCGGGCCGCCTGGACGGAATCCACCAAGAGCTTCAGCTCGGCCAGCTCGAACTCCCGATTTCCCAGATGGTAGGTGCAGTTCCGTCCGCCGTTGGAACTGATGATATCCAGACCGTATTTCTTCAGCTCAGCAAAATCGCTGTAAAGGGTCTTCCGGTCTGCATTGACCCCATCCTTGTTCAGCCGTTCCGTGATTTCCTGCAGGGTGAGACCATGTTCATCATCGGTTTCCCGCTGGAAGATCTTTTCCAGGTACAGCATCTTCAGTTTTTGATTGATTCCTTTGGTCATGGCAGCCTCCTCAGGGTAAGATATGGTTTTTTCCTTTATGATATCCTGTTCCGGAAGAAAAAGGAACACCTGACCAGAGGAAAATTGATGGAAGCTATATAAAAAATATAGTTTACTTTCTTCGAAAATAGCGTATACTATTAGCTGCAAATCAAAAGGCCGCAATCAAAAATATTTATGAAGGGATGTGTGGAAAATGACTGGCTTACCTTTGATTTTTGCGTTTGTGATTGCCATCATCATTATGATCGTAGCCATTTCAAAATTCCGGATCCATCCTTTCCTGGCTATCCTGGGGGTTTCTGTGATCTTCGGCCTGATCGGCGGGATCCCTCTGGTGAAGCACGGGAAAGTATTGGGAATCGCCGATGTGGTCAGTGCCGGGTTCGCCGGGACGTTCACCAGCATCGGGATCGTGATCATCATGGGGGCTTTGATCGGGACTCTGCTGGAAAAGACCGGGGCGGCCTTGAAAATGGCCGACTGCGTGGTCCGTCTGGTAGGGAAGAATAACACCAGCCTTGCCGTATTGATCATGGGGTGGATCGTGTCCATTCCCGTGTTCTGCGATAGCGGGTTCGTCATCCTGAACCCTATCCGGAAGGCACTGGTCCGCCGGACCCATTGTTCTGCCGTAGCCACGGCTGTAGCCATGTCCATGGGGCTGTATATTTCTCACTGCTTCATTCCTCCTACACCGGGGCCCATTGCAGCTGCCAACACCATTTATGAAGGGATGGGCCTGGAACCCAACTTGATCCTGATCATCGGTCTGGGCACTGCGTCTTCCATCCTGCCCATGATTGCCGCCTATTTCTATGCCAATTATATCGGGACCAAGGTGAAATCCAAGGAAGAACGAGTGGAAAGTGCTGCTCCGGAAGAAACCCAGCAGACTTATGAAGAACTGATCAAGAGTTACGGCCAGCTGCCCAGTGCGTTCATGAGCTTTGCCCCTATTGTGGTCCCCATCATCCTCATGGGACTGTCCAGTGCCATGGCCATGGCCGGCACCAAAACGGACCTCATCATCTTTCTGGGGACTCCCATCATCGCCATCAGCGTGGGGGTGCTCTTGGGGATCCTGGTGCTGATGCAGAGCACCATTCCGGACAAAATGAAGGCTTTCTACGATATCACCAATGATACCCTGAAAGTGGTGGGGCCCATCCTGTTCATCACCGCTGCCGGCGGGGTATTGGGCAAGGTCATCGCTTCCACCAGCATGGTGGCCTTCATCAAAGCCAATTCCAGCACCCTGGCCAACCTGGGGATTTTCTTCCCCTTCCTGCTGTCCGCCATCCTGAAGACGGCCCAGGGCTCTTCCACGGTGGCCATTACCACCACCGCCGGAATCATGGCGCCTCTTATGGGGACCTTGGGACTGGGGACCCCTATGCTGGCAGCCATCACGGTCATCGCCATTGGGGCCGGGGCCATGACGGTCTCCCATGCCAATGACTCCTATTTCTGGGTGGTCACCAACTTCGGGGACATGGAAGTCCAGGACGGCTACCGGGCCCAGACCATGGGAACCCTGGTCACCGGCATCGCTGCTATGATCAATGTGTATATTCTGTATCTGATCCTGGGATAAGCAAAAGGGCTGCCGCGTAAGCGGCAGCCCTTTTAGCTGTAGAAGCCGCATAGCGGCTCTAGTCCGGAGTCTGAAGTCTGGAGCCGAATGTTAAATTTGCAGACAAATTTTTGAATCTGTAGAACCTTTGGACGAAATGATCTCTCAGATCGATTTCGATTCTGGTTCTACAGAATCAAAAGGATCCGTCCAGCCAGACGGATCCTATCTTGAGGCTTCCGACTTCAGACTCCTGACTTCCGACTAAAAGGCTGTTGCGCATGCGACAGTCTTTTTTTTGTTTCACCCGTAACAAAAACCTTTCCAAAAATCCAAAAAAAATTCCCCTGTTTGCACTATGATATATTGTGGAACTGGAGAAAATCATTTATAATAGGGAAAGGATTTCAGGTGAATATTTTTTGATTACAGTAGAACCGGAAATCCTGGTCCATTTTCTTATTTCCCCACGGTCCCTGATCCTTTGCGCAGGAGGGGATCCGGAGCGGTAAGATACAGCACAAGATTTCATTTCAGTACACGGGCGTTGAAGGGCCCGTGGGTAGGAGAGGTTAGTATGAGTGAATTATTACGCGTGGAAGGATTGAAAGTTGCCGTAGAGGGTAAGGAAATCCTGAAGGGACTGGATCTGGTCATCAACAAAGGCGAGACCCATGTAATCATGGGCTCCAATGGTGCCGGCAAATCCACCCTGTTCAACACCATCATGGGCAACCCCAAATACGTTGTGACCGAAGGCCACATTTATTTCGAAGGCAAGGAAATCACCCACGAACCGGTGAATGAAAGAGCCAAGGCAGGGATCTTCATGGCCTTCCAGGCCCCCATCTCCGTCCAGGGAATAACGGTGGAAAACTTCATCCGCAATGCCAAGGGCACCATTTCAGGGGAAAAACAGCGGATCATGCCCTTTCGGAAAAAGCTCCATCAGGAAATGGACGCCCTGTCCATGGATCGGAGTTATGCAGACCGGTATGTGAATGACGGTTTTTCCGGCGGGGAACGGAAAAAGAATGAAATCCTCCAGATGTGCATGCTGGAACCGAAACTGACTTTGCTGGACGAAATCGATTCCGGCCTGGATGTGGATGCCGTGCGGATTGTTTCCCAAGCAGTGAACAAATACCACAACGAGAACAATTCCCTGCTGATCATCACCCACCACAGTGAGATCCTCCAGAAGCTCCATCCGGACGTGGTCCATGTGCTGATCAATGGCCGGATCGTCAAGACCGGAGATGCTTCCCTGATCCAGGAAATCGAAGCCAATGGCTACGACGCTTACAAGAAATAACGGGCGGGTGAGCACAATGACGGAAGAAAAGAACGCAGCGCTGGCCCGGGAAACCGCGGCTGACGAACAGAAACTGCAGAAAGAACGGAAGACCATCGACGCGTTGACTGATTTCAGCAACATGTACGATTTCAAGAAGGCTTCCAACCATGAATACAAGACAGAAGCAGGGCTGACCCCGGATGTGGTCCGGGAAATCTCTGCCAAGAAGGACGAACCCAAATGGATGCTGGACGCCCGGCTGAAATCCCTGGACCTTTATTACCAGATTCCCTATCCGGTATGGGGTCCGGATATCAGCGGTCTGGACATGGCCAACATCGTCACTTACGTGCGGCCCAATGCCCGGATGAGCGCAAACTGGAACGACCTGCCCGAAGACATCAAAGATACCTTCGACCGTTTGGGGATCCCGGAAGCCGAAAAGACTTCTCTGGCCGGGGTGGGTGCCCAGTATGATTCTGAAGTGGTGTACCACAGCATCCAGGATGAATTGGTGAAGCAGGGGGTCATCTACACCGACTTCGATACGGCGGTGAAAAAGTATGAAGACATCGTACGGAAGCATTTCATGAAGCTGATCCCTCCTACGGATCATAAGTTCGCCGCCCTCCACGGGGCGGTATGGTCTGGCGGCTCCTTCGTCTATGTGCCGGAAGGGGTGGATGTGTCCATTCCCCTCCAGAGCTATTTCCGGCTGAACGCACCGGGAGCTGGTCAGTTCGAACACACCATGATCATTGTGGAAAAGGGAGCCAAGGTCCATTTCATCGAGGGCTGTTCCGCCCCCAAGTACAACGTGGCCAACCTCCACGCCGGGGCGGTGGAACTGTTCATCGGAGATGACGCCACTTTGACCTATTCCACTATCGAAAACTGGTCCAAGAATATGTACAACATGAACACCAAGCGGGCCATCGTAGGGAAGAACGGTACCATCAACTGGGTCACCGGGTCCTTCGGGTCCCACACCTCTTGCCTGTACCCCATGAGCATCCTCAACGGGGAAGGGGCCCACTGTGAATTCACCGGGGTCACCTTTGCCGGCAAGGGCCAGTACCTGGACACCGGGTCCAAGGTGGTCCACAATGCTCCCCACACCACCAGCAACATCAATTCCAAATCCATTTCTAAGGACGGCGGGGTGTGCATCTACCGGGGCAGCGTGGTGATCAACGAATGTGCGGAAGGGTCCAAATCCAACGTCAGCTGCGAATCCCTGATGCTGGATGAACAGTCCCAGTCCGATACCATCCCAGCCATCGTGATCAAGAACGACAATGTGGATCTGGGCCATGAAGCCAAGATCGGCCGGATCTCCGATGAAGCCATCTTCTATCTGATGAGCCGGGGCCTCAGCGAGGACGAAGCCCGGGCCATGCTGGTACGGGGCTTTGTGGATCCTGTTTCCAAGGCACTGCCTTTGGAATATGCAGTGGAAATGAACAATCTGATCAATCTGGAACTGAAAGGTTCCATGTAAAAGGGAGGCGGAGAATGATGACCAAAGAACAATTCAATGAACTTCCGCGTCCCACCTTCCGGTGGATGAAAGTGAACCATCTGGAACTGGATCCTCTGGAAACCCAAGAACTGCAGCCGGTGGAACTGGCTGTACGCCAGGAAGGTTCCGCCCAAGTGGAAACCTACGAAGGGAATGGGCTGCCGGATTTGGGAGATTTCCAGGGAGCCAGCCGGGAAGCCCTGGCCCAGGCCCAAAAGGGCGGCAATGTAAACTGCAGGGTGACGGTGCCCGAAGGAGAAGAAGCCTCTGTGTGGATCACCTACACGGTGACGGAAGAGGCGCCCCGGCTGGTGGGTCAGCTGAAGCTCCAGGCCGGCAAGGACAGCCGGCTCCATGTGTATGAACTCTTTGACGGTGATGCGGAAAACGGGTTGGTGAACCTGCTCCAGTATGTGGATGCAGGGGACGGGGCCCAGGTGACCATCAGCAAAGTCCAGATCCACGGAGAAAAGGTCCGGCACATCGACCAGCGGCTGACCCAGGAAGGGAAAGAAGCCCAGGTGAAATTCATCAGCGCCGAAGTGGGCGGCCATCAGAACTTGGTATATGTGCGGACGGATCTGGACCATGATGAGGCCCAGTTCAAAAGCGCTTCCATGTATCTGGGCAGTGATGACCAGCTGTTTGACTATTCCTACTGGGTTCCCACCAAGGGATGCAAAACCGATACGGATATCCTGACCACTGGCGCCCTGATGGGGACCAGCAAGAAATATTTCCGGGGGACCATTGATTTCCTCCGGGGCGGGAAAAAGGCAGTGGGCAACGAATCCGATGTGTGCCTGCTGCTGAACAAAGGGGTCCATTCCATTTCTGTTCCTCTGCTCCTGTGCAAGGAAGACGATGTGGTGGGCAACCATGCTTCCAGTTCCGGTCAGATCGACCAGGACATGCTGTTCTATCTGATGAGCCGGGGCTTCAATGAAGCCGGTGCCCAGCTGATCATCGTAGAGAGCAACATCCGCCCAGTCATCGACCAGCTGGGAGATGAACATCTGGAAAACAAGGCGCTGCAGGCTGTTCGGACGAAAATGCAGTTCTGCCACCAGAAAGGAAATTGCCATGATAAATGTACGCAGAGATTTCCCCATCTTGACTAAAGTCCATAACGGACATCAATTGGTGTATCTGGATAATGCAGCCACTACCCAGAAGCCTTATCAGGTGATCCACGCCATGGTGGACCTGCTGGAACATCACAATGGGAACCCCCACCGGGGCGCCCATGTGCTGTCCATCGAGGCTGGGGAGCTGTATGATGAAGCCCGGGAAGCTGTCCGGAAATTCATCAATGCCAAACATTTTGAAGAAGTGATCTTCGTCCGGAATTCCACCGAAGGCCTGAACCTGATTGCCCGGAGCTATGGGGAAACCCATCTGCAAAAAGGCGACAAAGTGGTGATCCCCATTTCCGAACACCATTCCAACTTGGTGCCTTGGCAGAGAGCCTGCCAGAAGACCGGCGCGGAATTGGTCTACATGTATCTGGATGAGACGGGGCATTTTACGGAAGAAGATCTGGCCAAGATCGATGAACGGACCAAGATCGTTTCCTTTGCAGCGGTGAGCAATGTGCTGGGCATGGTGCGGCCGGTGAAGGAAGTGGTGGAACGGGCCCACAAAGTGGGCGCCATTGCCATTGTGGACGGGGCTCAGTCCACTCCTCACATGAAGACCGATGTCCAGGATCTGGACTGCGACTTTTATGTATTCTCCGGCCACAAGATGATGGGATCCACCGGTACCGGGGTGGTCTATGGGAAAAAAGCCCTGCTGGAGGAAATGGAACCTTTCCTGCTGGGAGGGGACATGATCGAATACGTCCAGGAACAGACCACCAGCTTCAATGAACTGCCTTACAAGTTCGAAGCCGGCTCTCAGAACGTGGAAGGAGCAGTGGCCCTCCATGCGGCCATCGATTATCTGAACGACATCGGCATGGACAAGGTGGAAGAACACGAACATGAACTGACCAAACGGTGCCTGGAAGGGATGCTGAAAATGCCCCATATCCACATTCTCGGCAGCACCGATCCCAAAGAAAAGACCGGGGTGATTTCCTTCACCATCGACGGGGTCCATCCCCATGATGCGGCTACTATCCTGGATAGCTACGGCATTGCCATCCGCAGCGGCCATCACTGTGCCCAGCCTCTGGGGGCCCATCTCCATGTGGAGGCTTCCAACCGGGTCAGCTTCTACATCTACAATACCCTGGAAGAAGTGGATTATTTCCTGTCCAAGCTGCCGGAAGTCCGAAAAGTCATGGGCTTCAAAGATTGATGGAAACAGGTGAATGACAATGGAAGACATGAATCAACTGTATTCTGATATTATCCTGGAGCATAACCAGGACCAGGCCAATAAACATGAACTGGATCCCCACAATCTCCAGGAACACGGCCATAATCCCAGTTGCGGGGATGACATCACCCTCCAGGCGGACATCCAGGGCGGGATCATCAAAGACGCCGCCTATACCGGCCACGGATGTGCCATCAGTCAGGCCTCCACCGATATCATGATCGACCTGATCCGGGGAAAATCCGTCAAGGAAGCCCTTCGGCTGGTGGATCTGTTCCTGGCCATGATCAAGCGGGAAGAAACCGATGACGGGAAGCTGGAAGAACTGGACGATGCCATCGCCCTTAAGAACATCTCCAACATGCCTGCCCGGGTCAAATGTGCCGTCTTGGCTTGGCATACCCTGAAGGATGCTTTGGAGAAGGAAGAGAACAAATAAGGTACTGCTTCGCAGCACCGGTTGCGGGTCGCAGGCCGTGAGTCGCAGGCTCGTCGGCAATCAACGGAATTTTCCTATGCTTGTCGAAATGACCTAATTCATGCATCCTGAGAAACAGACTTAAATGGTAAAGAGGTGTTGTCCGTACTTTTTACGGACAACATCTTTTTTGTTGGAAAAAGTGAAAAAACTGTTTTGTGTAAAGCATACGGATCTTTGGTTATGGCTGTCCAAGCCCGCGCCCGGGGTGTGAAAAATATATTTTCACACCCCTTTTATGGATTTTTCCCCGTCGGTGTAGTATAATCTACCCATAATGTCAAGAGAGAAAAAGAAGGAGGATGCAGAGGATGCATAGTTTTAGTACGGAATTTGGAGGCAGGACCCTCACCATTGAAACAGGCAAGATTGCCAAACAGGCCAATGGCGCAGTGCTGGTCCGCTATGGCGAAACGGCCGTGGTGGTGGCTGTGACGGGTACCGATACCCCCAGAGAAGGGGTGGATTTCTTCCCGCTGACAGTGGATTTTGAAGAGAAGATGTACGCAGTGGGCAAAATCCCAGGCGGATTCCTGCGGAGAGAAGGGCGGCCGGCAGAAACGGCTATCTTGACCTCCCGGCTCATCGACCGTCCCATCCGGCCCATGTTCCCAGACGGCTACCACAACGATGTACAGATTGTTGCGACGGCTGTCTCCGTGGATCCGGACAATGCCCCGGACATTCCGGCTATGATTGGCGCATCCTGTGCCCTGTCCATTTCCGATATCCCCTTTGAAGGCCCCATTGCCGGTGTCCGGGTGGGCCTCATCGATGGGCAGTTCATTGTGCAGCCCACCGTGGAACAGGCCAAAGTCAGCGAACTGAACCTGGCCGTAGCCGGCACCAAGGACGCCATCCTGATGGTGGAAGCCGGTGCCAAGGAAGTTTCTGAAGAAGTGATGCTGGACGCCATCTGGTTCGCTCACGGAGAAATCAAGAAACTGGTGGAATTCCAGGAAAAGATCCAGGCCGAAGTGGGCAAACCCAAGATGGATTTCGAAGTCTATACGCCTCCTGCAGAACTAGCTCAGGAAATCGAAGCCTATGGTGAACCCAAGATCCATGATGCTCTGATGGATCCGGACAAGCTGCACCGGGATAAGATGGTCAGCGAAGCCAAGGAGGAAATCCTGGCCCACTTTACAGAACTGTATCCGGACAATGAGATTGACATTGCCCATGTGGTAGCCAAATTGGTGAAACGGGTGTTCCGGCACATCATCACCGTGGATAAGATCCGTCCTGATGGCCGTGCCCTGGATGAAGTCCGTCCCATCAGCTGCGAAGTAGGGCTCCTGGCCCGTCCTCACGGCTGCAGCTTGTTCACCCGTGGCCAGACCCAGGTGCTGAACTGCCTGGCCTTGGCACCTCTCCGGGATGCCCAGACCCTGGAAACCCTGGCTGGAGATATCCAGAAACGCTATATCCACCATTATAATTTCCCGCCCTACAGCGTAGGAGAAACCAAACCCCTGCGCAGCCCGGGCCGTCGGGAAATCGGCCATGGAGCCCTGGCAGAACGAGCTCTCCTGCCGGTGATTCCCTCTGAGGAAGAATTCCCCTACACCATCCGACTGGTTTCCGAAGTGCTGGAATCCAACGGTTCCTCTTCTATGGCCAGCACCTGTGCCAGCACCCTGTCTCTGATGGACGCTGGGGTGCCCATCAAGGCTCCTGTTTCCGGGGTGGCCATGGGCCTGGTGAAGGAAGGCGAGAATTTCACGATCCTGACCGATATCCAGGGACTGGAAGATGCCAACGGAGACATGGACTTCAAGGTAGCCGGTACCTCCAAGGGCATCACCGCCATCCAGATGGATATCAAAGTGGACGGCCTGACCCGTGATATCCTCCAGGCTGCTCTGGCCCAGGCCAAAAAGGGCCGCGCCTTCATCTTGGGCAAGATGCTGGAATGCATCTCCGAACCTCGGAAGCAGCTGAAGAAATACGCACCTAAGATCACCACCATCAAGGTGAACCCGGAGAAGATCAAAGACATCATCGGACCTGGGGGCAAGGTGATCAAGAAAATCGTGGAAGATACCGGTGCCCAGATCGACATCAACGATGACGGTACCGTATATATTGCCGCTGCAGACAGTGCTTCTGCCGATGCGGCCATCAAGACCATCCAGGATATCACTGCGGAACCGGAAGTGGGCAAGATCTATACCGGCAAAGTCACCCGGATCATGAATTTCGGGGCCTTTGTGGAATTCATGCCCGGCCGGGAAGGGCTGGTGCACATTTCCCAACTGGCCAAGGAACGGGTGGAAAAAGTGGAAGACGTGGTCAGCGTAGGCGACGAAATCGTCGTGAAGCTGGTGGAAATCGATTCCAAAGGACGGCTGAACCTGTCCCGGAAAGCTTGTTTGAAATGATAAAAGGGGCTGTTGCTTGAGCAGCAGCTCAGTCAATCGGCAATTGATCATTGACCAGGGGGTGTTGCATGTGCAACACCCCCCTTTCTATGCTACAATAATACTGAACAAATAGAAACGAGGAGATACTGCTATGGGATTGTTTTTCAGGAAGACGAAAGTGACTTTGCTGGCTCCTTTGACCGGGACTTTGGTGTCCCTGGATCAGGTGCCTGATAAGGCCTTTGCCCAGAAAATGCTGGGAGATGGGGTGGCTGTCCATCCAGAAAAGGGAGAGCTGGTTGCCCCTTGTGACGGAGAAGTTTCTTATGTGCCGGATACGGCCCATGCCATAGCTTTGACCGAGGCACACGGACTGGAAATCCTGCTCCATGTGGGCCTGAATACGGTGGAACAGCAGGGTACGGGGTTCAAAGCCCTGGTCAAAAGCGGAGAAAGAGTCAAGGCCGGCCAGCCGCTGATCCTTTTTGACCGGGAAAAGTTGGAAGCCTGCGGCTGCGATTTGAGTACCCCCATGGTGATCACCAATGGGGACAAAGTGGGTAAAATGGAAAAAGCCCAAGAAGGGCCGGTACAGGCGGGAAAAGATACCGTCTTGACCGTCACCCTGAATTGATGGGGGAGGCAGCATATGAAAGTGAACGGCAGCGGCGGCAGCTTCGTGGAACAGGTCTATCAGCTTACTCCAGCAGTTGCCTGGGAACTGGGACTCCAGGTCTGCCGGGAGATGGAAGTGGATATCGAAAAGCAGGATGATGCCGGGATGCTGCTGAATGGATCCCTGGTTTCTGAAGAAAAATCCTTCCTGTTTGGAAAGCCCCAACGGAAGGAAATCGTTTTTGCCGTACAGGCTTTGGAAGAAGGGTGCCAGGTCATCGTGGACATCCATAAAAAGCGCATGGAAGTCTACAGCCTGAAACCCCAGAACCGGGAAACGGACCGGTTCGTGTCCCTATTTGAAGAAAAGGCCCAGGCTTATCTGGAGCGGCGGATCTGCCCCCAGTGCAGGGCGGCACTGCCCAAAAATGCGGCGTTCTGCCCGTTCTGCGGGGCGAAGTTGTAGGAAAAGCAACAAAAAAAGCTGACTGCCGAAACAGTCAGCTTTTTTATGCTGTAACCTATAGCTTAGATGGCGCGGGTTACCTTGCCGGAACGTAAGCAGCGAGTGCACACGTTGATACTCTTCACTTCACCGTCTACCACCGCTTTGACCTTTTGAACGTTAGGTTTCCAAGAACGTTTTACATGTCTATTGGAATGGCTGACGTTGTTGCCGGACAGCTCACCTTTGTTGCAGATTTCGCAGATGCATGCCATGGTCCCACCTCCTTCAAGTTATAAGGCAATGCGTTATTTTTAAAACTCAATGTAGCTATTTTAACACAAATTGGATTATAATTGCAAGTAGAAAACCATGAGAAAAGGAGAAAAGAGCCATGTGGTGGCAGGAACCAGTAACCAAACTCAAAGGCATCGGGCCCAAAAAGGCCCAGGAATTTGAAAATATCAATGTTGTGACCATCGGTGACCTGCTGAACCATTTTCCCCGGCAAGGCTGCTATCTGGATTATTCCCATGTAAAGACCATCAGCGAACTGACCACAGCCGGGGAGATGCAGCTGTTCCGAGGGACCATCGTGCGGCTGAACAACCGCAGGAGTGCCCGGAACATGAAATATGCCACCATTACCGTGGGGGATGGTACCGGCTTCGCGGAAATCGTCCTGTTCGGGGCCCAGACCTATATGACCCGGGTCTATCATACAGGGGATGAAGTGTTCGTCATCGGAAAAGTGAACCTGGGCCGTACCGCCAAAAGCGTCACCAGTGCCAGCCTCTCCCATGTGAAGGAAGAAAAGGCGGAAGCCCCGGGCATCCTCCCCACCTATGCCCTTACCGGCAGCTTGACCCAGAATCAGGTGCGGGGGGCGGTGCGCCAGGCTTTGGCCTTGGCTCGGAAAGAACTGCCGGAATGCCTGCCGGAGAAAATCCTCCAGGCCAGACATTTCCTGCCCCGGCTGGAAGCCCTGGAAAACATCCATTTTCCCAAAAGTCCGGAACTCTTGGAAAAAGCCCGGCAGCGGCTGATCTTTGAGGAACTGTTCTTCCTCCAGTGTGGGCTGCTCCATCATCGGGTGGAAATCAAGCGGGACAGCAGGGGCATCAAGATGGCCCGGTGCGGAGAACTGGTCCGGAAGGTCCGGGGACTCCTGGGTTTTTCTCTGACGGATAGCCAGAAAAAAGCCTGGCAGGAAATCGATGATGATATGCAGAGCCCGGAACCTATGAACCGGCTGGTCCAAGGGGATGTAGGATCTGGGAAAACGGCCTTGGCTCTCCTGGCCTTGGCCAAAACCGTGGAAAACGGGTATCAGGGATGTCTGATGGCTCCTACAGAAATCCTGGCGGAGCAGCATTACCAAGAAATGCAGAAGGTACTGGAACCAGCGGGGATCCGGACGGCGCTTTTGACCGGGGGCCTGACGGCCAAAGCCCGGCGGGAGGTACTGGAAGGCCTGGCGGACGGTTCCATCCAGGCGGTGGTGGGGACCTATGCCCTGATCCAGGATGCGGTGGTGTTCCATTCCCTGGCCTTGGCCATCACCGATGAACAGCATCGGTTCGGGGTAGCCCAGCGGGCGAAACTCCAGGATAAGAGTCCCTATGCGCCCCATGTGCTGGTCATGACCGCCACTCCCATCCCTCGGACCCTGGCCCTTACGGTATATGGGGATCTGGATGTGTCCCTGATGAAGGGGCTGCCCCCGGGTCGGAAACCGGTCCAGACCCTGTGCTATACGGAAGATAAGCGGGGGGCGGTGTATAAGGGCCTGGTCCACCAGGTCCAGGAAGGGCACCAGGCCTATGTGGTCTGCCCCCTTATCGAAGAAAGCGAAGGGGTGGATGCCAAGGCGGCTGCGGACCTGTATGAAGAATTGACCTCCACCTATCTCCGGGGGATTCCCTGCGGCCTGCTCCACGGACGGCTGAAACCAGAAGAGAAGGACGCGGTGATGGAAAGCTTTGCCCGGAATGAAACCAAGGTGCTGATTACCACCACAGTGGTGGAAGTGGGGGTGAACGTGCCCAATGCTACCCTGATGATCATCGAGGGGGCGGATCGGTTCGGCTTGGCCCAGATGCACCAGCTCCGAGGCCGGGTGGGACGGGGCAGCGCCCAGTCCTACTGTGTGCTGCTGACTTCTTCCACCAATCCAGTGACCTTGGAACGGCTCCAGATCATGCGCAGCTGCAGCGACGGCTTCCTCCTGGCGGAAAAAGACCTGGAACTCCGGGGGGCCGGTCAGTTCTTCGGACTGCGGCAGCATGGGCTGTCGGATCTGTACATTGCGGATATCCTTCGGGACACGGACACCCTGCTGGAAGCCCGGAAGGTAGCCCAGTGGGCCATGAGTGACCCCAAGACGGAACAGGAAGTGATCCGGGCCGCCGCTACTACCCAGTTCGATGAGCGGTTCGAGCGGATCTTCAATGCGTAGGATGGTGGCTCATGGGCAGCACCATCCAGTCAGAAGCTTCTGTCCATACAATAGCATCCTCGTTTTTTTAAGCTCTATTTACAGGTAGTTTTCATTTCTGTAACAATGGCACATTATAATAAAGAAAATCCAAATCGAACCCTCATCCATTCTGTCAGAAGGAGCACATACATCATGGAAACACCTGTACAATCCCCGGTCCCTGCCAAAGATCATGGTTCTGAAGGGACTTTTAAGATCATCGCTTTTGCCGGACTCCTAGGGGTCCTGGCTCTGATCCATTTCCTGGATCCCAGTTTCTATCCACAGATCATCCACCTGGCCAGAGGCGGGAATATCCAGGAAACGGTGGGCTTCCTCCGTTCCTTCGGGCCTTGGGCGATTGCCATCAGTTTCCTGCTGGATGTTTTCATCAATGCAGCAGGCTGTCTCCCGTCGATCTTCCTTTCCACCGCCAATGGGGTGGTGTTCGGACTGCCCTTGGGGATCTTGATTTCCTGGGCGGCGGAAAGTGTGGGGGTCATCCTCAGTTTTCTGATCATGCGGTATTTTCTCCGGTCCACGGCGGAAAAAGTCATCGCTAAGAGCAACAATCTCCAGCGGCTGGATGAAATGAGCAGCGACAACGGCCTAGTGGCCATGGCCCTGGCCCGGACCTTGCCCTATTTCCCTTCCGGGATCCTCACCTGTTTGGGGGCCATCAGCCGGATGAAGCTCCGGGATTACATCATTGCCACTTTTGTGGGAAAATTCCCTTCCACAGCCTTGGAAGTGGTGGTAGGCCACGATATCATCCATTTCCGGCAGCATATGGACCGGCTGGCCATCCTGGCCACCTTGGTGATTTTGGCTTATGGACTGCTGTTGTACAACCGGTACAAGGACCGGAATGCATAAGGGACGGCAGGATTGTCAAAGCATGGCAAACCATCTGTAAAGGAATGTGTATCTATCGTTACACATTCCTTTTTGTTTTGTGGGAATTTCGAAAGTTTTCTGTTAAAAGCAGGAAAACAGTGCCTATTCCCCGAAAAAGAGTACCATCAGACAAGAATCTTGGGAAGGCTGCTCCTGGCAGCCGGGAATCCCGCATCTTACGGAATAAAGGGGGCTGTACAGTGAAAGAGTATACAGGCGATAAAATCAGGAACGTGGCAATTGTTGGGCATGGAGGTGCAGGGACCACTTCCCTTACGGAAGCACTGCTCTACCGCAGCGGTGCCATCAGCCGTATGTGCAAGGTGGAAGATGGGCAGACCACCACGGACTTCGAACCGGAAGAAATCAAGCGGGGAGTCTCGGTGAGCGCTACCCTGGCTCCCGTGGAATGGCGGGATGTGAAGATCAATTTCATTGATACCCCGGGCTTTGCCGATTTCGTGGCGGAGGTCAAAGGGGCTTTCCGGGCCGTGGACAGCGTGCTGATCGTGGTCAGTGCTACCAGCGGGGTCCAGATCGGAACGGAACAATGCTGGAAACTGGCGGAGGAAGCCGGTCTGCCCCGTCTGATCTTCGTGAACAAGATGGACCGGGAAAACGCCGATTACGACAATATCCTGGACAATCTCCGGGCCAAGATCGGCAAACGGATCCTGCCCCTGGAACTGCCTTTGGGGAAGGAAGAGGATTTCTGTGGGGTCATCGATGTGTTCAACCCAAAAGCCTATAAGGGCAACGGGAACGGAGCGGACGAGATCGAAGTCCCTGAAGACCTGAAGGCTTGGGTCCAGGATGCCCATGACAAAATGGTGGAAGCGGCGGTGGAAGCCGATGATGAGGTGATGGAACGGTATCTGGAAGGGGAGACCATTCCCGATGAAGAAGTGATGCACTGTCTGGTGAAGGGCATCCGGCAGGGCATCATCTTCCCGGTGCTCTGCGGTTCTGCTTTCAAGAACATCGGCCTGGGCCGGACCCTCTCCGCTATTGTGGACTACACTTTCCCTGCTGTCCTGAACGAATACCATGTGACCAACCTGAAGACCGGTCAGGTGGAACGGCGGGACTCCAATGCTCCGCTGGCTGCCCTTGTGTTCAAGACCACTTCCGATCCTTTCGTGGGGCGGATGAGCTTTGTCCGGGTGTTCTCCGGCATCATCAAGGCCGACAGCACTGTATACAATGCCAGCCGGGATGAAATGGAAAAAGTGGGGAATATCAACACCCTTCGAGGCAAGAATCCTCTGCCCATGAAACAGATCGTGGCCGGGGATATCGGGGTCATTTCCCGCCTCCAGTTCACCATGACCGGAGATACCCTCAGTGCCAAGGAGGAACCGGTGCAGTTTGCGCCCATCGAATATCCGCTGCCCATGTACAGCCGGGCCATCTCTCCCAAGAAGAAGGGGGATGAAGACAAAATTGCCGCAGCTCTGGGCAAACTGATGGATGAGGATCCTACCTTCATCGTCAGCCGGAACCCGGTGACCAAGGAAACCCTGATCAGCGGCATGGGAGATCAGCATCTGGAAATCCTTATGGAACGGATGAAACGGAAATTCGGCGTGGATGCAGTGCTGAAACCGCCCATGGTGGAATATCGGGAAACCATCCGGGGCTCTGCAGAAGTAGAAGGCAAGTACAAGAAACAGACCGGCGGCCATGGCCAGTACGGCCATGTGGTCATCAAGATGGAACCTCTGCCTCCGGGCAGCGGCTTCGAGTTCGTGGACAAGATCTTCGGGGGTGCCGTGCCCCGCCAGTACATCCCAGCGGTGGAAAAGGGCATGAAGGAATCCATGGAGCACGGGATCCTGGCCGGCTACCCTGTGGTGGATCTGAAAATCACCCTGCTGGATGGGTCCTACCATACGGTGGACTCTTCAGAAATGGCCTTCAAGGTGGCTTCCCATATGGCTTTCCAGAAAGCTGCGGAACAATCCAAACCCGTGCTTATGGAACCCTATTACAACCTGGATGTGTACTGCGACGAACGGATGACGGGGGACATCATTTCCGACCTGAACGGCAAACGGGGCCGGATCCTGGGGATGCAGTCTGCAGAAGACGGCCGGGCTGTGGTGAAGGCCCAGGTACCCTATGCGGAAATCCTGGATTACGCCGTGGATCTCCGGGCCTTGACCCAGGGGACCGGGACCTTCGAGATGAAGTTCGACCACTATGAGGATGTGCCGCCCAAACTGGCAGAAAAGATCGTGGCAGATGCCAAGGCAAAGGCAGAAGCTGCCAAAAAGTAAAAAGGATTTGCATCCAACGGACCTCCTGGCCATTGCAGGAGGTCCGGTTTTTGTGTAAACTGAGGGGGAATCGTTTTCACAAGGAGGAAGAATCCGTGACTTTTTCTACCACCAAAAAAGGCATCTTGGCTTCCATCTTGGCAGCCGTATTCTTTACCACCATGGATATCGGGGCCAAAAAGCTGCTGTACCTGGGCACTGGGGAGATCACTTTCTTCCGGGGGCTGTTGGGTATGCTGTTCCTGCCTTTCCTGGCCCGGGTGGAATCCCTGCCGGTGTTTTCCGGGAAAGACCGGGGGCTGCTCCATCTCCGGGGACTGTTCGGGGGCGTCTGCCTGCTGTTCTTTTTTTACTGTCTCAATGGGCTGACCCTGGGGGATGCGGAGATCCTTACCCAGCTGTCTGCTTTCTTCATGTGCCTCCTGTCCCCAGTTTTCCTGAAAGGACGTCTCCAGGGACGGGAAGTCCCCTGGCTGGGGATGATTGCCCTGGGAGCGGCCATCGTCCTCCAGGTGTGGAATTTCAGTTCCTTCAATGTGTATGCCATCTTTGGGATCCTATCCGCCTTCTTTGCGGCCAGTGCCTATGTGTGCATCGGGAAGATGACGGAGAACGGAGGCCATACCCAGACGGAGCTGGTCTTTTACTTCCAGCTTTACAGTACCCTGGGCGGACTGGTGATCATGGGAGCCACCGGCCGATGGACCCTGCCTTCCGGCTGGGAATGGGGGTGGATCGGGGAACTGGCCTTGTCAGCGCTGCTGGGCCAGGTGTGCCTGACCTGGGGCTGCACCCACATCCATCCCACCATGGTGAATTTCCTGATGTACACAGGCATCCTGTTCCACATCCTGGCCGGGGCCCTTTTGTGGGGAGAAAGCCTCACCCTGTATTCCTGGGTAGGAGGGCTTCTCATCGTCTTGGGGAGCGTGGCGCTGCTGAGACAGTGAAGGGTGTCGCTGCATAGGCAGCAGCCCTCTTGCGTTACCCTCTTAAATGGCCTATAATCAGAATGAATGACTGTGTATACTACTTTTTTACATCCGGTATGGAGGGATTATTTTCATGCAAAATATTGATACTGAAAGCATCGACACCCTGCGTTTTTTGTCCATCGATGAAGTGCAGGCGGCCAATTCCGGCCATCCGGGCCTGCCTCTGGGGACGGCTCCTTTGATGTACACCATCTGGGACCGGTTCATGAAATACAATCCTGAAAATCCCAACTGGTTCAACCGGGACCGGTTCGTCCTGTCTCCAGGCCATGGCAGCGCCCTGCTCTATGCCATGCTCCATGTGGCCGGATATGACCTGTCCCTGGAAGATCTGAAGGATTTCCGGCAGTGGGGCAGCAAAACTCCGGGCCATCCCGAATATGGGGTGACTCCTGGGGTGGATGTGTCAACCGGTCCTCTGGGCCACGGCTTTGCCATGGCGGTGGGGCTGGCTATGGCCGAAGAGATGCTGGCGGCCCGCTACAATAAAGAAGGCTACCAGGTGGTGGATCACTATACCTACGGCATCACTTCCGACGGGGACCAGATGGAAGGAGTGGCTTCTGAAGCTGCTTCTCTGGCAGGCACCCTGGGTCTGGGGAAACTGATCTTCCTCTATGATGACAATAAAATCACCATCGAAGGCAGCACGGACATCGCCTTCCGGGAAGATGTAGGCGCCCGGTTCAAGGCTTATGGCTGGCAGGTGCTCCGGGTGGCTTCTTCCGAAGATGTGGAAGCCCTGACCAAAGCCATCGAAGCGGCCAAGAAAGAAACCCGGAAACCTTCCCTGATCATTGTGAAGACCCATATCGGTTTCGGCAGCCCCCGGCAGGATATGGCCAGTGCCCATGGGGAACCCCTGGGACCTGAAAATGTGGCTAAGACCAAGGAAGCCGCTGGCTGGGACGGCAGCCAGTCCTTCGTGGTGCCGGAAGAAGTGAAGAAGCATTTTGCGGACAAGCTGCCCCAGTGCCAGAAAAATGAAGGAGACTGGAACCAGCTGATGGTGGATTATGCCAAGGCCTATCCGGAACTGGCCCAGGAATTGGCAGACCGGATCGACGGAAAAATGGATCTGGACCTGAAGGATCTGCTGGCCGCCTTTAAAGACACGGACAGTGTGGCTACTCGCGCAGCTTCCGGTACGGTGCTCCAGCTGCTGGCAGACAAGATTCCGGCTCTCATCGGGGGCAGTGCTGACTTAGGTCCTTCTAACAAGACGGAAATGAAGGGGAAGGGATTCTTCTCTGCTGATGACCGGACCGGCCGGAACATCCATTTCGGGATCCGGGAGCATGCTATGGGCTGCATCGTCAATGGCCTCTGCCTCCATGGCGGGATCCTGCCCTTTGGGGCCACCTTCCTGGTGTTTGCCGATTTCATGCGTCCGGCTGTGCGGATGGCAGCCCTCATGGGCATCGGCAGCGTGTTCGTCTATACCCATGACAGCGTGTTCGTAGGGGAAGATGGTCCCACCCATGAACCCATCGAACAGGCCATGAGCCTGCGGCTGATCCCCAATGTTTCCGTATTCCGGCCGGCAGATGCCTTGGAAACGGCAGTGGCCTGGAAGGCTGCCTGCGAAAACCGGAAGCAGCCAACCTGCCTGCTCCTGACCCGTCAGGGATTGCCTGTGCTCCACGGCTATGAAAAAGTCATCGCCAAAGGCGCTCCCAAAGGAGCCTATGTGCTGAGCCCCTCTCCCAAAGAGAAGCTGAAGGCTGTGCTGATTGCCACCGGCAGCGAAGTCCATCTGGCCCTGGAAGCCCAGAAAGCTTTGGAAGAAAAACACATCGGTGTCCAGGTGGTCTCCATGCCCAGCTGGGATGTGTTCGAACAGCAGAGCAGCGCGTACAAGAAAAAAGTCCTGCCCAAGGATGTGCCTGCCATCGCCCTGGAAGCTGGGGTACGCACCGGCTGGGCCCGGTATACCGGCAGCGAAGACAGAGTCCTGGGCATTGATCGGTTCGGTGCCTCTGCTCCCGGTAAGACCGTCTACAAAGAATTCGGCTTCACCGTGGACCATGTGGTGGAAATGGTGAAGAAACTGAAATAATTGGGTTGTCAGTTGTCAATTGTCAACGGCGGTCGGAAGCCAGCCACACTGGCTTTGAACAATGATAAAACGAGTTCAGAGAAAACTGGTTTTGCAATTTCAAAATCAATTTGCAAAAATTGATTTCCAACGGGTGCTGACCGTTGGCCGCTGACAAAAAGGGGTTGCTGCACTCATGGTGTGGCAACCCCCTTTATGAAAGAAGGAGAAAAACATGTTCCATCTGTTGACCATTGCCGGGTCGGATTCTTCCGGCGGCGCCGGCATCCAGGCGGACTTGAAGACATTTGCCGCTCATGGCTGCTACGGCATGAGCGTAATCACTGCCGTGACGGCCCAAAATACCACTGGGGTCACAGCCATCCAGAACATCGACCCGGAAGTGGTGGAAGCCCAGATCGACGCGGTATTCCAAGATATCCGGGTGGACGGGGTGAAGGTGGGAATGGTGTCCAATTCTGCCCTGATCCGGGCCATTGCCCGAAAAATGGAGCAGTATGCCCCCAAAGTACTGGTGGTGGATCCGGTGATGGTGGCTACTTCTGGAAGCTATCTCCTGGAAAAGGACGCCCGGAAGGACCTGCAGGAAAAGCTGCTGCCCCTGGCTACATTGATCACTCCCAATATGCAGGAGGGGGAAGTGCTGTCCGGCCTTTCCATCCACAGCCAGGAAGATATGGAAAAGGCAGCAGCCGCTATTTGTCAAAAAGGATCCCGGGCCGTACTCCTGAAAGGGGGTCATCTGGCGGATACCGCCGATGATTATCTGCTGTATCCGGGAGAAGGCAGCTGGCTCCAGGGAAAATGGTTCTCCGGCCAGCGGTTCGCCAACCCCAATACCCACGGTACCGGCTGCAGCCTTTCTTCCGCCCTGGCTGCGGAACTGGCGGCAGGCTGCTCCCTGCCAGAAGCAGTGGAAAAGGCCAAAGCCTATGTGGCCTTGGGCATCCAGAACGGTTTGGCCGTAGGCCATGGCCACGGTCCCATCCATCATTTTGTAAATCTGTACCGGAAAGCCGGCTGGGAGTGATATGCCATGAAGCAGTTCGATTTAAGCCTGTATTTGGTGACGGACCGGCACTGCCTCCGAGGCAGGGATTTTTATGAAGCCGTGGAAGAAGCTCTCCGGGCTGGTGTCACCCTGCTCCAGCTTCGGGAAAAGGAACTGGGTATGGAAGAGCTCCTGGCAGAGGGAGAGAAGGTGAAGGCCCTTTGCCGGAAGTACAAAGTGCCCTTCCTAGTGGACGACAATGTGGAAGCGGCCAAGATCCTGGAAGCAGATGGGGTCCATCTGGGCCAGGAGGATGAAGCCATCCAAAAAGCCCGGGCGGTATTGGGACAGGAGGCCATCATCGGCATTTCTGCCCACAATCTGGAAGAGGCGCTGGAAGCACAAGCCCAGGGGGCGGATTACTTGGGTGTAGGGGCTCTCTATCCCACTGGCAGCAAGAAAGATGCTTCGGTGCTGGCTCCGGGCAGGTTCCAGGAAATCATCCAGGCAGTACAGATTCCCGTGGTAGGCATCGGGGGCATCCATGAAGCTCAGCTGGATCAGGTGATGGACCAAGGCGCCGCGGGCTGTGCTATGATCAGTGCCATCCTGGGGGCGGAGGATATCACGGCTGCGGTTGTGCGGATGAAGGCACGGCTCCAGGCTCGGAAGAAGTAACAGGAGGGAACCATGGCAAGCGACCTGAAAACGGAAAAACTAGGGAAGAAACTCCTCTCTCGGTTTACTCGGCAGATTACGGACCAGGTGTTCCTGTTCCTCCAGGAAGATCCGGAGCTGTATGCGGAATACCAGGCACGGGTCCGGGAGAGTACGGCCAATGGGGTCAATTCCGTCCTGGGTCGGATGATCACGGAGGCCTACGATCTGGTGAACCTGAACAAAGAGAAGCATCCCCGGTCTCCTTTGCTGAAGAAATACACCCGCCATGCGGTCCGGTGGGAAAAGGATGATCTGGAAGTCCAGAAAAAGGTCTTGTACGGGGACCGGGATCTGTTCTCTCCCAAGGCCAAACCCAGCGAAGAACGCAAAACTCCCCAAAAGAAGGGACCGGAACAGGAAAGCTTGTTCTGAAAGAAAAAACGAACCTGTCAAGGAAAAATCCTTGACAGGGATTTTTCTTTATAGTACAATAGCACCCGGTGATATTCATGCAGGATGAAGGCTTTGCAAAAAGGATCCGTTTCGGTCAGCTTTATGCCATCTACGGTGGGCTGCTCACGGACAAACAGCAGAAAATCATGGAACAGTATTTTTACGATGACCTTTCACTGGGGGAAATCGCGGAAAATACCCAAACCAGCCGTCAGGCGGTCTATGATCTGCTGCGCCGGGTGGAACAGACCCTGGAAAAGTATGAAAGCAAGCTCCACCTGCTGCACCAGGATCAGGAAAGGCAGTTCAGGCTGCGGGGGGCCGTGAAGCTCCTGGAAGCCTGCCGTTCCAGTGACAGCCCCGATCCTCGCCTAGGCAAGGTGGAGGGCATCCTGAAAAGCATCATTGACGAAAGCAGGTAATTATGGCTTTTGAAATCTTAACCGACAAACTGACGGCGGCCATCCAGAAGCTGCGGGGACAGAAGACGGTTTCCGAACAGGATCTGAAAGAGACCCTCCGAGAAGTCCGGCTGGCCCTGCTGGAAGCGGATGTGAACTTCAAGGTCGTCAAAGAATTCACCGCCAAGATCAAGGAGCGGGCCATGGGGCAGCAGGTTGACCCCAATCTCACTCCCGGCCAATATATCGTGAAAATCGTCCATGAGGAGCTCATCGAGCTCTTGGGAGGCACCCAGAGCAAGCTGAACACGGCAGCCAATCCGCCGACTGTGATCATGCTGGTGGGGCTCCAGGGCGCCGGCAAGACCACTACCGTGGGCAAACTAGCCAACTACCTGCGGAAAAATGGGAAGAAACCACTGATGGTGGCCGGAGACGTGTACCGTCCTGCCGCCATTACCCAGTTGGAAGTTATCGGCAAACAGTTGGACATGCCGGTGTTCTCCATGGGAGACCAGGTCTCTCCGGTGGAAATCGCCAAAGAATCCCTGAAGCGGGCCAATGCCCTGCTGTGCGATACGGTGCTCATCGATACCGCCGGCCGTCTCCATGTGGACGAAACCCTGATGGATGAGCTGAAAGACATGAAAGCTGCGGTCGATCCGGACGAAATCCTGCTGGTGGTGGATGCCATGACCGGTCAGGACGCCGTTACGGTGGCCGATTCCTTCAATAAAGCTCTGGGCATCACAGGGCTGATCGTGACCAAGCTGGATGGCGACGCCCGTGGAGGCGCCGTGCTCAGCGTAAAGGCAGTGACCAACTGCCCGGTGAAGTTTGTGGGGATGGGAGAAAAACTGGATGCCCTCCAGCCCTTCTATCCTGACCGGATGGCTTCCCGGATCCTGGGCATGGGGGACGTGCTCTCCCTGATCGAAAAGGCTCAGGAAGCCATCGATGTGGATTCGGCAAAAAAAATGGCGGAATCCCTGAAGAAGAATGAATTTACCCTGGACATGTTCCTGGACCAGATGAAACAGGTCAAGAAACTGGGGTCCCTGGAATCCATTCTCAGTATGATCCCCGGCATGGGTAAATTTGCCAAGCAGTTGGAAGGAGTGGATCTGGACGGTAAGGAAGTCCGCCGTCTGGAAGCCATCATCTATTCCATGACGCCTCAGGAACGGCAGAATCCCCGTATCATCAACGGGTCCCGGCGCAAACGCATTGCAGCCGGCTGCGGCCAGAGGGTCCAGGATGTGAACCGGCTGCTGAAGCAGTTCGAAGAGAGCAAGAAGCTCATGAAGACCATGCAGGGCATGAACAAGTATGCACGGAAGGGCAGATTCAAACTGCCTTTCATGCAATAAAAACAATCTGGCAAGGAGGTGAATGTTGTGGCAGTTAAAATCCGTCTGAAACGTATGGGTGCCAAAAAGAGCCCTTTCTACCGTATCGTGGTCGCTGATGAACGCGCTCCTCGTGACGGCCGTTTCATCGAAACCGTAGGGACTTACGATTCTACCGTTGATCCTGCTGTGGTTACCATCGATGAAGAAAAAGCTCTGTCCTGGATGAAGAAGGGAGCACAGCCGACTGATACGGTCCGCTCCATGTTCAGCAAACAGGGTCTGATGGCGAAACTGGCTGGCGAAAAGGCAGCAAAATAAGGAGGACGACTATGAAAGAGATAGTTGAAGTGATTGCTAAGGCTATCGTGAATAATCCCTCCGAGGTCCAGGTGGAGGAGGAAAGGACCGGATCTTCCGTGATTCTGAAACTCCACGTGGCGCCTGAAGATATGGGTAAAGTGATCGGCAAGCAAGGCCGCATTGCCAAGGCCATCCGTCTGGTGATGAAAGCAGCTGCTACCCGCGAAAACGTAAAAGTCATCGTTGATATCGATTAAAGGTGGTTACCATGGATAAAATGATCGTTCGGGTGCCTGTAGTCATCAAGGCCAAGGTCACAGAAGACCTGAAAGCCAAGATCATTGCAGATATGAAACGTCAGGTCCAGGCTGCTGAACTGGATTTCGAACAGTTCCAGTTCAATGCCAAGCGGGCGCTGAATGAACAGTCCGCGGCTGGTCCGGAAGCTGTCCGGGGGCTCCAGGAGCAGATCGAGTATGAAAAGGCCCAGCGGGGCCATGCTCTCCAGGAACTGAAAGACAAGCTGGAACGGGCCGAAAACCTGGAAATCGGCAGTGAAGTCGGTCATGGTACACTGGAACGTTCCGTAGAGATTACCATCGGCAGCGACCTGGAAGCCCTCATGGGGGCGGAAATCGTCGTGGAAGACGGCAAAGTCGTCGGATTCAGAGCGTAAGCCTATGGAACAGCATATCGTGATTGGCAAAATTGTCGCCCCGCATGGCGTGCGGGGCGAATTTCGCATTATGCCGCAGACGGACTATCCGGAGCGGTACGCCAAAATGAAAAAGATCACCCTGGACAATGGCCGGGAATTCAACGTGGTGAGCCTGCGCCAGCACAAGAATGTATACCTGATGAAGGTGGAGGGCATTGACACCATGGACGATGCAGAAACCCTCCGGGGACGGACTTTGGTCCTGCGCCCGGAAGAACTCCCCCCTCTGCCGGAAGGCCAGTTCTATGTCCGGGATATCATCGGTTTTGCTGCAGTTACGCCGGAAGGGGAGCCTGTGGGCACCCTGAAGGACGTGATCAGTCCGGGATCCACTGATGTGTTCGTCATTGCTCCGCCCCAGGGAGAAGAAATCCTGGTGGCTGCCATTGCGGACAACATCCGGAATATCGACTGGGAAAAGAAACAGATTGTGGTCGTCCTGCCGGAGTGGATTTGATATGAAATTCGTCTTTATCACTCTCTTTCCGGAGATGATCAGGAGTGCCAGCGCCTGGAGCATCCTGGGACGGGCAGCCCAAGAAGGGCTGCTCACAGTAGACTGTGTGGATCCTCGGGACTATGCTACGGACCGGCACCGGAGCGTGGACGATACCACCTGCGGCGGCGGTGCCGGCATGGTCCTGAAGCCCCAGACCTTTTTGGCAGCCTTGGACCGGGCCCGGAAATTGGCTCCCGACGCCCTTGTGGCTGCCCTGACCCCGGTGGGGGAACCCCTCCACCAGGATCGGGTCTGCCGGCTGGCCCGGAGTGGCAGGGACCTGATCTTTCTCTGCGGCCATTATGAAGGTTTTGACGAACGGATCCTTGAAGAAGCTGATCTCCGGCTTTCCATCGGGGATTTCGTCCTTACCGGAGGTGAACTGCCTGCCCTGTGCATCATGGATGCCGTGGCCCGATTCATCCCCGGCGTACTGGGCAAGCAGGTGAGTGCAGAAGAAGATTCTTTCCAGGACAGCCTGCTGGAATACCCCCAGTATACCCGCCCTGTGGAATATCAGGGCAAAACCGTACCGGAGATCCTGCTCTCCGGAGACCACGCAAAAATCGGCCAGTGGCGGCGGAAGGAAAGCCTGCGGGCTACGTTCCGCCACCGCCCGGAGCTGCTGCGGAGCATGCAGTGGCAGAAAGGGGACGGGAAACTGTTCTTGGCCATGGAAGAAGAAGAAAAAGAGAAGTCCCGGGCAGCCGGAAAAAGCCAGGAATCCTGACTTTCTGGTTGCACCGAGAGCCGGCTGTATGGTATAATACAGCGTATGCATTAACGGGCGGTCCGCTGTTAGCACGTGGCTAGACATGAACGTCTTGGATTCTGAGGAGGAAATTATAAATGAACGTTATTGAAGCAATTGAAAAGGAACAGCTGCGTTCCGACATTCCTGAATTCCGTCCTGGCGATACCCTGAAAGTCTATGTGAAGGTTGTCGAAGGTACCCGTGAACGTGTTCAGCTGTTTGAAGGCGTCTGCATTGCCCGGAGCGGTGCTGGCTCCCGGGAAATGTTCACCGTTCGCCGCATTGCTTCCGGTGTGGGTGTGGAAAGAATGTTCCCTGTGCATTCCCCGCGTCTGGAAAAGATTGTGGTATCTCACAGAGGTGTGGTACGCAGAGCAAAACTGTACTATCTGCGTAAACTGACCGGTAAAGCCGCTCGTATCAGAGAACGTCGGTAATCGGATCAATGAGGCAGTTGCTCCGGCAACTGCCTTTTTTCTGTGAAGGAGATATTCATGAGCGAAGAAAAGAAATCCGGCTCCTGGCAGGATACCGTCAGCGATTGGCTGATTTCCATCATCGTGGCGGTGGTGCTGGCCTTCGGGATCCGCACTTTCCTGGTGGAACCCTATATGGTTTCCGGTCCTTCCATGATGAACACCCTCCAGGATCAGGAACGGCTCCTGGTGAATAAACTGGTCTACTACACCCGCCAGCCCAAACGGGGAGAGATCATCGTGTTCAAATATCCCAGCGATACCCGCAGGGACTTCATCAAACGGGTCATCGCCGTAGGGGGAGACACCATCGAGATCCGGGACGGGAAGACCTATGTGAACGGGCAGGCCTTGGATGAAAGCTACATCCGGGAACCCTTCCATACCAACCTGCCTAAGACCACCGTCCCTGCCGGCCATATCTTTGTCATGGGGGACAACCGGAATAACTCCGAAGACAGCCGGTTCCGGGATGTGGGCTTCGTGGACCTGAGCCTGGTGAAAGGCAAGGCCAGCTTCATCTTCTGGCCCTTGGGACAAGTAAGAGCGCTGCCGTGAAAGAAGGGGCTGTGAAAAAATGATTTTTCATTTTTTCACAGCCCCTTTACTGCACCAAATTCCCATTAATGACCTGCTTTTTCCATCATTCGCTTCTCTTGGGGAATCATGGTATAATGGGGCCTATGCAAACAGACTGGGCACGGACGTGCCTGTTTTTCTAATAGAAAGGAAGTTTCCATGGAAAATACAATCGGCGGAAAGAAATTCCATATCCAGTGGTTCCCCGGCCACATGACCAAGGCCAAACGGATGATGGAAGCCAACCTGAAACTGGTGGATGTAGTGGTAGAACTCTTGGATGCCCGGATTCCCCGATCCAGTGCCAATCCTATGCTCCAGCAGCTGATCGGCAGCAAGCAGAAAATCGTGGTCCTGAACAAAACCGATATGGCCGATCCGGACCGGACCCGGGACTGGCTGGCTTATTTCAAGAAACACAGTTTCACGGCCTTGGAAGTGGACTGCCAAAAGGGCAAAGGGATCAAAGCCCTCATCAGCGCCATCCAGAAAGCGGGAGAACCTACCCTGGAAAAATGGCGGAAGAAGGGGGTCCGGAACCGTTCTATCCGGGTGATGATCGTAGGCATCCCCAATGTGGGAAAATCCACCCTGATCAACCGTCTCCTGGGAAAGAACAAAGCTGCGGCCCAGAATAAGCCGGGGGTGACGAGGGGACCCCAGTGGGTGATCCTGGGGAAGGGATTGGAACTGCTGGATACGCCTGGGGTCCTGTGGCCTAAATTCGACAATCCGGAAACCGGTTTCTGTCTGGCTGTCACCGGGGCCATCCGGGAAGAAGTCTTCGATCAGGAAACGGCCGTCCACATCCTGGTCCAGCGGCTGGTGAAGCTGTATCCCCAGGAACTGGCTGCCAGCTACCGGATCGAACTGTCACCGGAAGACACGGTAGAAACCGTGGAGGAAAAGATTGCCCGGGCCCGGGGCTGTCTGAAGGCCGGCGGGAACCTGGACCTGAACAAGACCATCCAGATGATACTCCGGGATTTCAAGATGGGGAAGTTGGGGGCCTTCAGCCTGGAAAAAGCCCCTGGGGGAAGCGCAGAATCATGATCCGGGGAGAAAGCATCCAGGCTATCCGGGAAAAGCTGAAGGCAGGCCCTGCTCCGGAAGAACTGGCTGTCTGGCGGCAGGACTCCCGGGCTGGAGTCCGGAAGCTGCTGGAAGCCTATGAACGGAAACAGGCGGCTCGGGCGGCAGAACGGGAAAGGCTGGACCGTCTCCAGGATCTGGAACGGGCCTTCTGGGAAAAAGGCCTGGAGCAGGTAGCTGGCTGCGATGAAGCGGGCCGGGGCCCTTTGGCCGGTCCCTTGGTCACGGCGGCAGTGATCCTGCCCCACACCATCTGGCTGCCGGGGCTGAACGATTCGAAAAAAGTCACGGCTGCCCGGCGGGAGACTTTGTATCAAGAAATCTTGGAACAGGCAGTGAGTGTGACCGTCAGCATCTTGGGGCCCCGGGAAATCGACCGGCTGAATATCTACCAGGCGGCGAAAAAGGCCATGACTCTTTGTCTGACCCACCTGAAGGTACGGCCCCAGGCGGCCATTACCGATGCCATGCCTCTGGAAATCCCTGGGATGGCGGTGGAGGACCTGGTCCATGGGGACAGCAAAAGTGCGGCGGTGGCGGCAGCTTCCATCATTGCTAAAGTGACAAGGGATCATCTGATGCAGGAACTGGACAGCCAGTATCCCCAGTTCGGCTTTGCCCAGCACAAAGGATACGGAACGGCCCAGCACATCCAGGCCATCCTGGACTGCGGTCCCTGTCCCTGGCACCGGAGAAGTTATGAACCCCTGAAATCCATGGGGCTGAAAGAACCCGCCGTCAGTGAAAATCAGATAATGAAGCTGAAGTAAGGGGCTGCCGCCAAGGCGGCAGCCTGTCCATTAAAAAGGATGGAATCGTCATGGTCCACCAGCGCCGCCGGTTCGGGAACTGGGGAGAAGACAGGGCGGTCCGGTATCTGGAAAGGCAAGGCTATGAGATCCTGGACCGGAACTACAGCTGTGCCTGGGGAGAATTGGATATTGTGGCCCGGCACCGGGGGGTGGTGGCTTTTGTAGAAGTGAAGAGCCGGCACAGCCTGAAATTCGGCCGTCCGGCAGCCGCAGTGACCCGGACCAAGCAGCTCCGCCTGCGGAAAACGGCCTGGTGTTATCTCCGGGAACATCCGGTATTCCACTGCCGGTGCCGGTTCGATATCATTGAAATCTTAGATCTGTATGGAGAAATTTCTCTGAATCATTTGAAGAATTGCTTTTAAAGATGAAATCTGTTAATTACCAATGGTCAACTGCCGAAGGAAGCCGGCCCAGCTGGCTTCCAACAAAACGACACACGATGAACGATTCACTACAAAGGAGCTGATCCCATGTATGCACGGACCTGGGGGGAGACCACCCGAGGCATCAACGGAGAAATGGTTACGGTAGAAGTGGATGTGACCAACGGCATGCCGGCTTTTGAAATGGTAGGCCTGCCTGATGTGGCAGTAAAAGAGGCCCGAGAACGGGTCAAGGCAGCAGTGAAGAATTCCGGTTTCCGGTTCCCCGATACCCATATCACCGTGAACCTGGCTCCCGCAGACCTAAAAAAAGATGGGGCCGGGCTGGATCTGCCCATCGCCATGGGAGTCCTGGCTGCCAAACAATATGTCACACTGCCGGATCCCATGCCCGTCTTTGCTGGAGAACTGGCCTTGGATGGTTCCCTGCGGCCGGTGAACGGTATCCTTCCCATGATCCTCCGGGCCAGGGAGGAAGGGATGCCGGCCATCTTCATCCCCTCCGGCAACCGGGCCGAAGGGGAGCTGGTGGATGGCATCGCCGTGTATACAGCTGGGAATCTGGGAGAAATCATCGACCATTTCCAGGGACGGCATCTCCTCCAGCCTCTGGCCAAGAAAATATTGGAATTGGAAAAACCCCAGGAGGGATTGGTGGATTTTGCCGATGTCCAGGGGCAGAAAGTGGCCAAACGGGCACTGGAGATTGCTGCTGCCGGAGGGCACAATGTGCTGATGGTGGGAGCACCCGGCGCAGGGAAAACCATGCTGGCCCGGAGGCTGCCCACCATCCTGCCTCCCATGACAGAAGAGGAGGCCCTGGAAGTCACTAAGATCTACAGCATTTCCGGTCTCCTCCAGGGCCGTCACGGCATCATGGCAGAACGGCCTTTCCGCAGCCCCCATCACACCGTGTCCCAATCCGCCCTGATCGGGGGAGGGAGCATCCCACGGCCGGGAGAAGTGACCCTCAGCCACCATGGGGTCCTGTTCCTGGATGAACTCCCTGAGTTTTCCCGGAGCGCTTTGGAAGTGCTTCGGCAGCCACTGGAAGATGGGATGGTCACCATCAGCCGGGTCCAGGCTTCCCTGACCTATCCAGCTCGGTTCATCCTGGTGGCGGCCCAAAATCCCTGCCCCTGTGGCTTCTGGGGAGAAGAAGACCAGCTGCACCAGTGCACCTGCCGGCCGGGAGACATTGCCCGGTATCAAAAAAAGATTTCCGGACCTCTGTTGGATCGGATCGATATCCAGATCCATGTGCCCCGGCTCCAATACCAGGAAATGAAAAGCCGGAAACGGGAAGAAAGTTCGGCCTCCATCCGGCAGCGGGTGGTGGCGGCCCGGCAGATCCAGCGGGAGCGGCTGAAAGGGACCCATCTGTTCTGCAATGCCAGCATGGGACGCCGGGAAGTGAAGGCATGCTGCCCGCTGACACCCCAGGCGGAAGCCCTGTTGGAAAAATATTTCGTGAACCTGGGACTCAGTGCCCGGAGCCATGATCGGATCATCAAAGTGGCTCGGACCATCGCAGACTTGGCCGGCAGCCAGGAGATCACCGCTCTCCATCTGGGAGAGGCCATCCAGCTGCGGACCAGCATCCAAGGATAGAAAGGAGCAGATGGAAATGGCGAAATACTTGCTTTCCTTCATCCTGGGCTGCTGTGCCGGCAGTTTCCTGTGCCTCTGCGCGGACCGGTTCCAACGGGACGGATCAGTGCTCTTTCCCCGGTCCCACTGCGAAACCTGCGGCCATCCCCTGGCACCTCGGGATCTGGTGCCCCTCTTCAGTTATCTGTGCCAGAGAGGCCGCTGCCGTTACTGTGGAGAAAAACTGCCCGTTTCCCTTTTCTGGTGGGAAGCGCTGACAGGCTGTCTGTTTCTCCTGGCCGCTTGGTTCCCAGGAACGCTGCCGGTATTGGGAGTCCGCTGGCTCTCTTTGTCACTGCTGCTGCTCCTATCCTGGCTGGATATGGAAGAACTCCAGTTATATGAAGGCCTGTTCTGCCCGCTGGGGATCCTGTTCCTGGTCCTGCGGGTCCTTAAAGGGCAGTCCCTACTCCCTGGTCTTGCCGGCGCGGTCCTTTTGGGCGGTTTCCTGCAGCTGATCCGCTGCCTTTCTCCCCGAGGGATGGGGGCGGGAGATCCGAAGCTGGCCGCCGTCCTAGGCCTCTGGCTGGGACCGGTCCAGGGATTCAGGAGCTTTTTCCTGGCTATGGGAATGGCTCTTTCTTTTGTGTTGGCCAAGGGCCTCCGGGCCCGGGAAGACCGTCGGGCCAAAATGCGGGAACCGGTTCCCCTGGCTCCTTTTTTCTGCGGATGTGCACTGCTGCTCCAGATCTTGGAATTGACAGGGCCTATGGAATCCTTCCCGGAAACGGATCTGCTGCCCATGTTGGGGATGCTGGAAGGGGGATCCTTTCCTAGATGGAGAAAACTGGCACAGGCCGGTGGCTGGCTCCGGAGGAAATTGGCACCTTGGCCAGCCCAGCTGTTGGGCGTCCAGATCGGAAAGGAAGAAGTGACCTTGGTCCAGGTCCGGCAGCAGGATGAGCACTGGGAAGTAGAGCGGTTCCTGGAACTTTGCTGGCCGGACCGGATCCGGAAAGGGCTGGCACGGCAGCAGACCGAAGATGCGGTCCTATGGCTCCGAGAGGTCTGTGCCAAACGGGGAATTACGGTACGGGAGGCCGTCTTTTCCTTGGAACCGGACTTGATGGCTTTCCAGGAACTGTCCCTGCCAGGGATGTCCTTTCGGGAACAGCAGGAGGCTGCTCCTTGGGAAATCCTCCAGCAGATCCCCTATGGTCCCGGCACTTTCCAGCTGGCCCTTTCTCCTTTTCCGGACCATCCGGAAACCCTTCTGGCCGGGGCCGTCCCTGAGGAAATCTTGGAAACCTGCAGGACTCTGGCTGAGGGGATGGACTGGCGGCTCCTGCGTTTGGAAGCGGCTCCCCAGGCCTGGGGACGCTGGCTGGAAGAAGCAGCAGCGCCTTTCCTGCTGGTCCTGGCAGAGAATTCCCTCCAAGGAGCCTGGTATGAAGCCGGCAGGCTGCTGGGGACCTGCCGACTGGAGAGAGGAGAGGCCGGGAGGGATGCTTGGACTGAAGACCGGGAATCCCTCTTCCAGCAGGTTTGGGAAAAAGCCGGTCCTGCCATAGGGGAACGGTTCCAGGAAGGGCCCTCTGCTGTCTTTCTGGCCGGAGGCTCCCCGGAGGAACAGCAGGCCTGGCTGGATCATCTCCAGAGCTTGTGGGACTGCCCGGCAGCCTGTTTGGAGGTGGAACCTCTTTGCCAGTGGGCTCCTTATTATGGAGACGGGAACAGGAACCGCTTTTCTCTCGGACTGTGGAGCGCTTTGGGCAGCATCCTCCCTGGGAAGGAAAAGGGGCCTTTTTGTTATGCTTCTCCTTCGGGAAGCGGTTTCCTGGATCCGGAGCGCTGGACCCGGGTGGGAAAAGGGCTGTTGGCTTGTTCCTTGGCGGTTTGGCTGGCCGGGACCGGCGCTCATTTCTTGGTGGAACGGAACCTGGGAAAATGCCGGCAGCAGCTCCGTCAGGCTGCCGGCTGGGAACGGCTTTGGCGGGAACAGCAGGAAGCCCAGAAAGTGCAGAAATGGCAGGAAAAGAACCGGGCGGAACTGCTGCATCGGCAGCTGCCCTGGGGAGAAATGCTTCCCCTTTTGGGCCACACTTTTCCCTCCAGCTGCTGGATAACCCGAGTGGAACAGGAAGAGGGGCAGGGGGGACAGGTACTCCTTCTGGAAGGAAAGAGCCTGGAACGGGAGAGCATACTCCAGCTGGTCCGCTGTCTCCAACAGCAGCCCCAGGCGGCCGGTGTGGGGCTGGAACGGCTGGAACATCAGGAAGAAGTTTCCGGAACGGAAGAATTCACCATCCGGCTGCAATGGAAAGGGGAAAACCATGGAACTTGAGAAAAAAACGATCTTTTGGAACAGGTGCCGAAAGAGCGCCCGTCCTGTAGGGATCTTCCTGGCCCTGTTCCTGCTGTGGAGCGGAGTCCTTTTCCCCTTAGGGAGAAAGATCCAGGAAGGCTGCAGGCAGCAGCAGCAAATCCAGCAGCAGCTCCAGATCCTGGCAGCTTTTGCCCGGCAATGGGATCCTCAGGAGGCGCAGGAGGCTGCCCGACAGCTGGCAGGGAACGGGAAGGAACTGGAAGCTCCCCAGTCCCGGGAACACTGGCTGGAAGCCCTGGCCCGTACAGCTGACTGCAGTCAGATCCGGTGTCTGCGCCTGCTTCCTTTGGACAAAAACGGAAAGACAGGAGAAATTGGTGCAGAAGTTGTCTTAGCAGGTTCCTACCCCAGTTTCTTGGCTTTTTTCCAGCAGTGGGAGGCAGCTTTTCCGGGTACCTGGATCCGGGAGGGGCGCTTGGAGAGCAGGGAAATGGGGAAAACATTGGTCTTTCAGGGAAAATTCCTTTCTGGGCCGATGAAAAGTTCCAAATCAAGATAAATAGTCCGGAGTTATTGACCGATTTCGTTAATAATGAGATAATGTAATGTACAACGATTATTTCCTGTTGTGGAACGTTCGCTTTTTACCGAGGGGAGGACCTATATTATGATCAACAGCTGTGTTGCACCACATGCACAGAAGAAAACCAAAACGTCAAAGGACCGGATTTTTGGAGCCAGTGAAGCCGCCCAAAAAAGGATCAGTGAAATTGGAGCGGAATCCGTGGTCAATGCCACCATTGGCTGCATCCTGGACAATGATGAAAACTTTGTGGTGCTGCCCACCGTCAGCAAGGTCTACCGGAGCCTGAAAGATGCAGAGTATTTCCAATACGCTCCCATCATGGGTCTGCCGGAATACCTGGAACTGGTGCAGAACGCCTGCTTCTGCAAGTCCCGTCCGGAAGGCTTTACGGCTGCCATTGCTACTGCCGGCGGTACAGGGGCCATCCATCATGCGGTTTGGAACTATACGGAATCCGGAGATACCATCCTGACTTCCGAATGGTACTGGGGGGCCTACAAACAAATCTGTGAAGATATGGACCGTCACCTGGATACATATCCCATGGTCACGGCAGACCATAAGTTCAACCTGGCTGGCTGTGAAAAGAAAGTCCGGGAAATCCTGGCCAAGCAGGACCGGATCCTCTTGATCATCAATACCCCGGCCCATAATCCCACCGGGTTCAGTCTCACTCCGGAGGAAATCGAGAATGTGGTGAAGATGCTGGAAGATGTCCTGGCTGGTACGGACAAGTCCGCTGCCCTCTGCCTGGATGTGGCATACATCGATTATGCCGGGGAACGGGAAGAGGTCCGGAAGATCTTCCGGAAGCTGTCCAATCTGCCCAGCAATATCTTTGGGCTCATTGCCTACAGCCTGTCCAAGAGTTTTTCCATGTACGGACAGCGCTGCGGTGCCCTGATCGGGGTCACCAGCGATGAAAAACAGATCCTGGAATTCATCAACGTGAACAAGTACACCAGCCGGGCCTGCTGGTCCAACTGCAACCGAGGTGCCATGGATACCCTGGATACCATTTACAGCGATCCGGAACTCTTGGATACCATCCAGAAAGAACGGGCCCATTATTACAGCATGATCCAGGAACGGGGAGATATTTTCACGGAAGAAGCCCGGCAGTGCGGGCTGAAGATGCTGCCGTACATTTCCGGATTCTTCCTGTCCATTCCGGCGAAAGATCCGGAAGCCGTCTGCAGCAAGCTCCATGAAGACAACATCTTCTGTGTGCCGCTGGCAGCGGGAGTACGGGTGGCCGTGTGCGGCGTGCCCAAGAAGAAGATCTACGGCATGGCTGCCAAAATCAAGGAAGCCATGGATGCAGTGGGGGAAGACTGAAAAAACAATAAGAAAAAGGGGAGCGGAAGAGATGGAGATCATTGGACCGGACGGAGCCAGGAGACAGTATCAGACGGGGACACCACTTTTGACCATAGCCAGGGATCATCAGGAACAGTATGACAGTCCCATTGCCGTGGGGGTGATCAACGGTGAGATACAGCCCTTGCAGCTGTGCCCTGGGGAGGGAGATCATGTGGGCTTCTATCCTCTGGACAGCGAAACCGGCTACCGGGCCTACATCGCCACCTTCCAGTTCGCCCTGATCGCGGCCATGGCCCGGCAGCGGCCGGAAATCCGCCTGGAGGTGGAAAACACCTTCGGCCATGGGCTGTACTGTGCCGTGAAGAATAAAATCTTCCTGAGCAAGTATGATTTGGAAGACATCACCCGCTGCATGGAAGAGATGATCCGGGACCAGGAACCCATCCAGGTGAAACAGGTGGAGCGGGACGGGGCCTGGCCCTATGTGAACCCGCAGCTGTATCAGGATGAAGCTCCGCTCTTAGAGGCCCTTCCGGAGAACTACAAGATCAACATCTATCAGCTGGGGGATCAATATGCCTATTCTGTTACCCCCCTGCTGCCCAATCTGGGCTGCCTGAAAGCTTTCCAGCTGGTGTGGATGGGGTCCGGGATCCTGCTCCGGTACGGGCGGCAGGAACAGCTGGAGAAACTGGAACCTTATGTGGAACGGAAGAAACTGGCCCAAGTCTATGCCGATTCTGAAAAGATGGGACAGGTGATGCACTGTCCTACGGTAGCGGCACTGAATCGGTATATCCGGGAAGGCAACAGCCGGGGCATCATCCAGATGTGCGAGGCCTACCATGAAAAATCCATTGCCCGGATCGCTGATGAAATCAATGCGGATGACCGGAATGTACGGCTGGTCCTGATCGCCGGCCCTTCTTCTTCCGGAAAGACCACCTTTTCCCAGCGGCTGGCAGTACAGATGCGGGTGAATGGGCTGCGTCCCATCCCCATTTCCCTGGACAACTATTTCAAGGAACGGGAGCAGACTCCCCGCCTGCCGGACGGAAGCTACGATTTCGAATCTATTGAAGCCCTGGATACGGAACTGTTCAATGATCATATGGAACGGCTGCTCCGGGATGAGACGGTAGAGATCCCCTACTTCAACTTCAAGACCGGCCACCGGGAATACCGGGGCCAGAAAGAATTCCTGGGAGATGACGGGGTCCTGGTGGTGGAAGGGATCCACGGGATGAATGAAAAACTGTCCTCCCGGGTCCGGCGCCGGAACAAGATGAAGATCTACATCAGTGCCCTGACGCCCTTATCCTTTGATGATTACAACCGCATTCCCACCACGGACATGCGGCTGCTGCGGCGGATGGTGCGGGATTCCCAGTTCCGGTCCCACGATGCCCGGCAGACCATCCAGAACTGGAGCAAGGTCCGGGATGGGGAAGAGGAGAATATTTTCCCCTTCAGCGAGGAAGCGGACATCATGTTCAATACCACCCTGATCTATGAATTGGCTGTCTTCAAGAAATATGCCTGCCCGCTCCTGGAACAGATTCCCCGGGATGCAGCAGAATATCCGGTGGCGCGGAATTTCCTGGACATGCTGCAGATCGTGGAACCCATTGATGATAAGGCCATTCCCAATAACTCCATTATCCGGGAATTCATCGGCCATTCGATTTTTGGAGATTTGTTATAAGGAGAACAACATGCATATTTCTCAGCGGACGCTGCACATTCCCACTTCTCCCATCCGGAAACTGGCTCCCATTGCCAACCGGGTGGAAAAGACAAAGAAGATCTATCATTTGAATATCGGACAGCCGGATATCCCCACCCCGGATAGTTTTTTTGAAGGGGTAGCATCCTATCATCCAAAAGTGGTGGCCTATGGAAAATCCCAAGGGAACGAGAAGCTGCTCCAGGGGATCCGGAATTATTATGCCGGCTGGGGCATGGAGTACGACCTGGATGACATCTTTGTGACCAACGGGGGCAGTGAAGCCGTTTCTTTTGCGGTGATGACCACCTGCGATCCTGGGGACAACATCCTGATGTTCGAGCCATTCTATGCCAACTATAAGAGCTTCACTGGGGCTTACAATGTGGAAATCAACGGGGTCCCCACTTCTCCTGATACCGGCTACCATCTGCCGGATGAGGCGACAGTAGAAAAATACATCAACGACCGGACCCGAGCCATCCTGATCTGCAACCCGGGGAATCCCACCGGAGTGATTTATACTCGGGCGGAAATGGATATGTTGTCCCGGATCGTCCGGAAATACGATCTGACATTGATTGCCGATGAAGTGTATCGGGAATTCGTCTATGACGGGGTCTATACCAGCTTTGGCCAGCTCCGGGAATTGGATGACTATCTGGTCCTCATCGATTCCGTTTCCAAACGGTACAGTGCCTGCGGCGCACGGAGCGGCTGCGTGATCACCCGGAACAAGGCCCTCCAGCAGGAACTGCTGAAGTGCTGCCAGGCCCGGCTTTCCTGCCCCAACATCGAACAGCTGGGAGCTGCTGCCCTTTACACCACCCCCAAATCTTATTGGGAGGATGTGAAAAAGGAATATACCAAACGGCGGGATACCATCAAAGCCTGCCTGTCCCGGATGCCTGGGGTGATTTCTTCTGATCCCAAGGGGGCCTTCTATGTGATGGTGAAGATGCCCATCGATGATACGGAAAAATTTGCCAAATGGCTCTTGGAAGACTTTGATATCGACGGGGAAACGGTGATGATCACCCCTGGCAACGGATTCTATGCCTCCGATGTGAAGCGGGGACAGGATGAAGCCCGGCTGGCCTACGTGCTCAATACCGAAGACTTGAAAAAAGCCATGCGGATCCTGGAAGAAGGACTGAAAAAGTATCCGGGGAGAAAATAAGAAAATGGGTTGTTGGATGTGGGAAAACCACACACGTCCAACAACCCATTTTTACTTGCAAATCGAATCGATCCAGGCGAACAGCTCATCCAAGTCATAATCTCCTGCGTGGCCTTTGCCCCAGGCGGCGGCAAAATCCACGTCCTTGCCCTGCTCTTGGAGCTTCAGGGCCAGCATGGCCGGCACGGACATGGCCGTATCCCGGTCTACAGAGCCGTGGCGGATCCGCCAGTGGGGAGCCAGGGTCACCGATTCCTTTCCGATATATTCCAGAGGACTCAGCAGTTTGATATCTTCTGCCGGCGCCATGGGGTTCTTGTCTGTCCGGTGCTCATAGCCGAAGGTACTGAAATGGCGGGGCTGGTTGGTACTGGTGGCAAATTCATCGTTTTCTCCGGAAGAACCATCTAGCTTATCAAAAGCGGGAGCTGCTTTCAGACGGGTGGCAAAAGCAGCATATTTGGCCAGATCCATGTCTTTTACTTTGCCGTCTTTGATCGTCAGCCAGTCCAGCTTGGAAAGATCTGCTCCGCCGTCCAGGGCTTTCTGGGCAGAATCCATGTAGATGCCCTTGATGTATTCCTTGAAAGATCCATTACCATTTTTGTCCAGGGTCAGGAGACGGCCTTCCGCATCCTTCAGTCCTAAGCTGTTCACATAGGCAGGGAACAGTGCTTTCAGCTGGCTGGAAACCTTCTTCTGGGCGCTGGTCATCGGGGTACCCTGGGCGGTTTCCCGAGGAGCATTGGCCGGACGGTCAGCAACGGTGCCGGCAGCAGGAGCGGCCCCGTTCCCAGGGAAACTGGCTCCTCCCTGGCTGAGAGCCTGCATGGTAAAGCTCTGGTGGGCGGTGTTCACTCCATTGAAGACCCATTCATAGGCCAAATCTGCATGGGGCAGATCAGTGATGGGGCAGTAGTCCATGGAGCCAAAGATATCATCCCGTTCTTCCGCAGCCCCGATTTCCCGGAGGTACGGTTCATAATCCGGGCTGTTCCCAGTGGCTCCCAGCAAGGCGGAAAGGGCACCGCCTGCACTGGTTCCGTTGGAAATGATCTTTTCCGTGTCCCCGGCCGGGAGCTGTTTCCGGTTGTGGCGGAGATACCGGACGGCCGCCTTGTAGTCCACGATGAGCGCCGGAGCTTTGCCCACATAAGTGCCGTTGGCATCGGTGGTGCTGCGGCCCCGGATGGCGGGAGAAGCCACCACATAGCCCCGGTCCAGGGCCTGGAGCAGGGTGGAAGTGCTGCCGCCGCCCATCACATGGGTATCCTTAGGATCCCCAGCCTTTCCGGGCATGTAGCCGCCCACCTGGTTGGGCAGGAAAATGGGAGCCGTCTGGGCCGTATAGCCATTGACGGATTTTCCCTCCAGATAGGCAGCAGGGATGAAGATGTTCATTTTTTCATAGTCGGCATTTTTGGGAGGGGCTACGTAAACCAGATCCCGGTATGCATAGTAGGTGACTTGGCAATTGTCCAGAGAAAGGGATTCTTTCACCCCTTTGGCAGCGGGGAAAGTCAAGTCATGGGAAGCTTGGGATGGGGAAGAAACTGCCGGAGCCGCTTGGGCAGAAACAGCAGGAGCAGCGGTCTGGGAATTTGCCGTCTGAGTGGCAGCTCCAGCCCAGGCAGGAAAAGCGCAAAGGCTGCAGAAAATGGCAGCCGAAAGAGCCTTTTTGGGCATCATCAGCAAAACACGATCCTTTCCGGTAAAATAAAAAACAACGATGGGCCCATACCAGGTATGCAGCTATCGTTGTTGTTTGATAGTATAGTGCAGAAAGATGAAGGGAAGATGAAAGAAACAGTGCAGAGCAGGCCTCCGGCCGGCAAGAAGGCTAGAGAAGAATCAGATACGTCCCAAAGGGCCGGTCTGAATCCTAATTTAGAATCGGTCTGACTTCTTTGATCCTCATTTCCTTCCCTTCCTCCGTTTTTTACGCTATAATAAAGGGTACGATTGAAAAATGAGAGGAGATGATCCCATGGCGGCAGGCTTTGCCCAGCTGAAAGTGAATGATGCAATGGTGGACAAACTCCACCGGACGGGAAAAGATATCCCGACGCCTGTGCAGGAGCGTGCCATCCCGGCTCTTTTGAACGGGCGAGACGTGATCGCCCGTGCCCAGACAGGGGTGGGGAAGACCCTGTCCTTTGTGATCCCCCTGTTCGATAAAGTAGACCCGAAAAAAGAATTCGTCCAGGCCCTGATCCTTTCCCCTACCAGGGAACTGGCCCAGCAGACGGCCGGCGAGATCCGGAAGCTGGACGGGGATACCGGCATTTACACCCTGACGGTGAGCGGCGGACGGGATTTCGAAGAAGAGAAACGAAAAATCGGCCACAAGGCCCAGGTGCTGGTGGGGACTCCGGGACGGCTGCTGGACCACCTGCGGAAAGGCAACACCAGCCTGGGCGGGGTGAAATACCTGGTACTGGACGAAGTGGACGAGATGCTCCGCCAGGGCTTCGGAGAGGATATCGAGACCCTCTTGGGACTGATGCCCCAGGTCCATCAGACCATGGTCTGTTCCGCTACTCTGGATGAGGAAGTCCGGAAGCTGAGCCGGAAACTCACCACCAATCCTATGGTCATCGACATCGCTCCCCAGGAAGCCACCGCTTCCACCATCCACCAGATCTGCATCAAGGTCAGCGAAGAGCACAAGAAGGAGGCACTGGCATCCCTGATCCGCCGGTACAATCCCTTCCTGATGCTGGTGTTCTGTTGCAGCAAGGAGCGGGCCGTGGAACTGTCCGACTGGCTCTATGGCGAAGGCTTCAATGTGGATGTGCTCCATGGGGATATGTCCCAGACCAAGCGGCGCCAGGTGATGGAAAACTTCCGGAAGGCCAAGCTCCAGATTTTGGTGGCCAGCGATATCGCCGCCCGGGGCCTGGATGTGGAAGGCATCACCCAGGTGGTGAATTACGATATCCCCCATGATCCTGACTGGTATGTACACCGGATCGGACGGACCGGACGAGCCGGCAGCGAGGGGACGGCGATTACCTTCTATACCGCCGATGAGACCCGATGGCTCCAGAACCTGGAAAAGAAGCTGGCCATTACCCTGGAACGGCAGAACCTGGCAGGAGAAAAAGTCCGGCGGACGGTGAAGCCGGTGCGCCCCAAGAAGAAACGGGTGCCCAAACGGGGCAAGAGCGCCGTGGGTCCCAACAAACGGGGAACCAAATACGCGGAAGCGTCCCGGAAACAGAAAAAGAAAGAAAAATAAAGAAAAGCAAGTAAAAATGGAGAGGTGCTAACCATGAGTGAAGTACGTGTACGTTTTGCCCCCAGTCCTACGGGGTATCTGCATATCGGCGGGGCCCGGACGGCTCTGTTCAACTGGCTGTTTGCCCGGAGCCAGGGCGGGAAGATGATCCTGCGGATCGAAGATACGGACCGGGACCGGCTGAAGGAAGATTCCGTCTCCCAGATCATCACCAGCCTGAAATGGCTGGGCCTGGATTGGGATGAAGGCCCGGAAGTAGGGGGGGAACATGGTCCCTATTACCAGTTCGAACGGCTGGACCTGTACCGGAAGTACTGCCAGCAGCTGGTGGACGAAGGCAAGGCCTACTACTGCTTCTGTTCTGCAGCCGACCTGGAAGCCCAGCGGGAAGAACAACGGAAGAAAAAGCAGCCTTTCCATTATGCCGGGGTCTGCCGGGCCCTGGATCCGGAAGAAGCCAAGAAGAGAGTGGCGGCGGGGGAACCCCATTCCGTCCGGATCAAGCTGCCTCAGGAAGGATCCATCACCGTCCATGATATGATCCATGGAGATGTGACCTTCAACTGGGACCAGTTCGATGATTTCGTCATCATGAAATCCAACGGGATCCCCACCTACAACTTTGCCGTGGTGGTGGACGACCATCTTATGGGCATGACCCATGTGCTGCGGGCGGAAGAACACCTGACCAACACGCCTAAACAGCTGGTGATCTACGATGCCCTGGGCTGGAAGGCACCGGAATTCGGCCATATGCCCATGATCCTGGCACCGGACCGGAGCAAACTGAGCAAACGCCACGGGGCCACTTCTGTGGAAGAGTTCCGTGACAAGGGCTATCTCCACGAAGCCATCATCAACTACCTGACCCTGTTGGGCTGGGCTCCCGGCAACGACCAGGAAATCTTCTCCCTGGAAGATACGGTGAAAGCTTTCGACTTCAGCAAGATGTCCAAGAAGGCTGCTATCTATGATGTGAAGAAACTCACCTGGCTCAACGGCCAGTACCTTTCCAGCCTGCCCTTGCGGGAAATCGCCGATGCGGCGGTACCCTTCTTCAAGGCAGCCAGGCTCATCGACGACGATTATCTGCCCGCTCATCAAGCCTACTTCGACCATCTGGTGGACGTGGTCCGGGTGCGGGTGAAGACCCTGGTGGAACTGGCGGAAGGCTCCCGCTATTTCTTTGAGGACGTGGACAGCTATGATCCCAAAGGCGTGGCCAAATCCTTCAAGCCGGAAGCTGCGGATCTGCTCCAGAAGGCCCATGATGCCCTGGCTGCCCTGCCGGTATTCGACCTGGCGACCACGGAAGCCTGCTACAACAAGCTGGCGGAAGAACTGGGGCTCTCTCTGGGCAAAGTGATCCATCCCACCCGTCTGGCTCTTACGGGCCGGACCTTCAGCCCGGGCATGTTCGATGTGATGGTGCTGCTGGGCCGGGAAAAGACCCTGGAACGGCTGGAAAAGGCCATCACCTTCATCCAAGCACAGGGCTGAAACCATGGATAAATACATCTGCCTGGATATCGGTGGCACCGCCATCAAATACGGCCTGGCAGACAGCAGAGGGAGACTGTTCAACAAGGACAGCCTCCCCAATTGCATCGCCAAGGATGGGGTGGATGCCTTCCTGGACCAGGTGATGGGGCTGATCGGCTCCTACCAGAAGTATTTCAAAGTCCAGGGGGCGGCCATTTCCATGGCGGGGATGATCAATCCCCAGACCGGGGAAGTGATCCACGCTGCACCCCATTTTCCGGGGCTCACCGGGGTCAATCTGGTACAGCTGGTTTCCCGCCGGCTGCAGCTGCCCTGCTGGGTGGAAAATGATGTGAATGCGGCTGCTCTGGGAGAATACTGGCTGGGGAACGGACGGGGAGCGAAAAGTCTGTTCTGCATCACCATCGGCACTGGCATCGGCGGTGCTTTCGTATGGGATGGCAGGCTGTGGCCCGGCCACTGTTTCACTGCTGGAGAGGTGGGCCAGGCCAAACTGGGGAGCCGGATCTCCTGGGAAGAAGGCGCCTCGGTGACCGCCCTGATCCGGAAAGCGGCCCGGCTGAAAGGGGTGGAACCGGAAACCCTGAACGGGAAGCTGCTCTGCGAAATGGTCCGCCACGGGGATAAACCGCTCCACCGGCTGCTCCGGGAGACCGTCCATCAATGGGCCACGGGCATTGCGGCGATCTGTTACCTGCTGAATCCCCAGCGGGTGATCCTGGGAGGAGGCATCATGGCCCAGGAAGACCTGTTGGAACCGATGCTCCGGGACAGCCTGAAGAAGGAATTGCTGCCTGTGGTCCTGGAGGAAACCACCGTAGCTTTCGCTGGTCTGGGAAACGATGCAGGGCTGATCGGAGCCCTGTATAACTTCCTGGCCAGAGAAAAGAAAAAAAGTTGACAATACCTGTAATATACTGTACAATATTACGGTATCACTTTGAGCATGCGCCGTTAGCCCCGGCCCGTACCCAAAGACTCATCACTGGATACAGTTCAAGTTTGAGTTTGTATTAGGAGGAATAAGGATGAAAACATACATGGCCACCCCGGCTACCATTGAACGCAAATGGTATGTAGTGGATGCCGCTGACAAGACTCTGGGCCGCCTGGCTGCAGAAGTTGCCAAAGTGCTCCGCGGTAAAAATAAACCGACTTTTACCCCGCATATGGATACCGGTGATCACGTGATCATCATCAATGCTGCTCAGGTGAAACTGACCGGCAAGAAACTGGTCCAGAAGATTTACTTCCGTCATTCCGGGTATCTGGGCGGCGATAAATATACCAAAGCAGGGGATATGCTGAAGAACGACCCTGTAAGAATGGTTGAACTGGCTGTCCGTGGGATGGTTCCCCATAACCGTCTGGGCAATCAGATCATCAAGAAACTGCATGTATACGCTGGTTCTGAACATCCTCATGCTGCACAAAAGCCTGAAGTTCTGACCATCGATATTCGCTAAGAGGAGAGGAGAACTAGAAAATGGCAAAAGTTACGTATGATGCAACTGGCAGCCGCAAAAGCTCTGTTGCCCGTGTTCGCCTTGTTCCGGGCGAAGGCAAGATCGTAGTGAACGGCCGTGAACTGGGTCAGTATTTCGGCCTGAAGACCCTGGAACTGGTAGTCCGTCAACCGCTGGATACTACCGAAACCCTGGGCAAATATGATGTCATTGCCAATGTTGTTGGCGGTGGGATTTCCGGCCAGGCTGGTGCAATCCGTCATGGTATTGCCCGTGCCCTGCTGAAAGTGGATGCTGATTTCCGTCCTCTGCTGAAGAAAGCTGGTCTCCTGACCCGCGATCCTCGGGAAAAGGAACGCCGCAAGTACGGCCTGAAGAAAGCAAGAAAGGCTTCCCAGTTCAGCAAACGGTAAGTCTCTCTGCAAACTACTGCAAATTTATGCAAGAAGAAAAGCGTATCCCAAGACGGGATGCGCTTTCTTTTTATTTCAAAGATGGATAAAACCTACACAAAACCAGGCTGATTTTTTCTACAGGGTACAAAAAGGGTACGCACAGGGCACAAATTTTTAGATCTGGTTGATGGCCTCGACAAGCTACCCAATCGTCTTGTGGGTATAAACCCGGTTTGTGATATCTTTCGAAGAATGACCCAGGATGAGCTGGATGATCTTTAGCTCGACCCCGGCATTGCTCAGCAGGGTGGCACAGGTATGCCTGCAGTCATGGGGCAGGTGCTGCATGGGGCGCAGGACCTGCGAGCGTTTCCAGACGAGCTCGTTCAGACGGTCATAAGAAACAGGAAGCTGCTGATATGTTAAACGATAAATTAAATAATAAGTATTTCGATTGGAGATCCCCTAAGCTGCAAAGATATTACAGATTGAACAAGCAGAATTTGAAACTTGTGGTTGGTAATGGGGATAGAATGATAAACACATACTATGTCGTAAAACGTAACAATCTAGCGATTTACCTACCCAAAGAAATCGTTGAAAAATTAAAAAAATAAATTTATAATGGCATCGAAGGGAAGTGGCGTTGTGGAGAAATATAGACTGGATCCCGATATAGAAACAATGAAATGTCCTGTATGCGAGAAGAGCGTTGTCGGGGATTTTGATGTATGTCCTGTATGCGGATGGGAAAACGACTATGGGCAGCGTGCTTTTCCAAATGTGAGAGAAGGCGCCAATAAAATGTCCCTGAATGAAGCCCGTAAGGCCTGGAAAGAAGGAAAGCAAATTTACTGATGGATAACATCCGAATCATTTACCGTATCCTGTCTGTGCTGGAAGACAGCATAGATACAGAAACATTCGATGAGCGCAGCCTTTCTCTGGAAACCCTGGGAATTACCCGTAATTACCCGTGCCAGGCTTCTATCCTTGATGAGAATGCTGATCCAGGGAGGGCTGGTGGAAGGAATCTCCGTGGACGTGGATACAGATGGACACTTTCTGGTCAGCAAAGGACGTCCAAGGATTACTCTGAAAGGCCTGGATCGACTGTATCCTGATGATTATGAAAAACCAAAGCCCAATCCCTTATATACACATGGAATTTAACACAACCGCCTTCGTGAAAACGTCGGCGGTTTTTTCATGCCTGAAAGTGAGCAACCATGAAAAAGAACCGTCCTCTCTGGGAGCCAAAACGCCGCATTGAGGCAGCGTTTCGGCGCCGGCTGTTGGCCATTGCCCGGATCATCGTGCGGCAAGTGAAAGGCACGGATGACCCGGACGAAATTCAGCGGATCCTGCTCCAGATTACCCGGACAAAAGAATACCAGAAGCTGTGCCAGTCCGCTGCCATGAAGATGGTGACGGGCCTTTTTTCGGATCAGGGGCACACCTGGCGTCAGGCAGCAGCGGCCAACGGGAAGGGCAGGATTATCTATGAGGCTCTGCGGAAAGAGCTCCAGGGGCCGGCCGGGCAACGGATGCGGGAACTGATCGACGACGCCACCTATCGGATCGTGACCCTGCCGTCGGATATCGGCCATGATGCGGCCGACTACGTGGCCAGGGAATCCTTGAAAGGGAGACGGGCCTCCGACATTGCGGAAGAGATCCAAAAGATGTTCCCGGAAAAAACAACGGCCAGGGCCGAACTGATCGCCCGGACCCAAACCTCTATGACAAGCACCAGTCTGACCTGGGAACGGGCCGAACGGTTGGGGGCCCATTGGTATATCTGGCGGGCCGTCGGAGATGCCAGGACTCGGCACAGTCACGAAAAGATGGAAGGGGTCCTGGTGAACTGGAACAATCCGCCGGCTCCTGAGGATCTGTTCCCCATTCTCAACGCAGACGGGAAGCCCCGCCGGAACACCCTGGGCCATTACCATGCCGGATGCTGCCCCAACTGCCGGTGCTACCCGGAACCTGTTATCGACCTGGATCAGGTGACATTCCCGGCCAGGATTTACAGGGGGAACAGAATCCAGACGGTGCGGAAAAAGGAATTTGAGAGGATGATGTGACGTGGAGACGAAGAACCGAATCCTGCTAAAACTAAAGACCATGATGCTGCGGGTAGCCACCATGGACGCCTGGCCTAAAGACCCGGACCCAAAAAACTGGCGGACGATCGAAGGCACCCATGTCCATCTGAAAAACGGAAAAATCGACGGCGGGGCTGGTGGAAAGTTTAACGGCCATTACTGGACAAGTAAAACAAAACACGAATTTATAGGGCCAAAGATTCCTGCACAGATGGAAGGGGCTCCGGTAGAAGGGTGGAAAACGGCTGCAGTCCCAAAACCTCCCAAGAAGTCACCCGCAAAGAAAAGAACACGCACTTCTGGCCTTTTGAGAGGTGAGGAAGCCGTCAAAAAAGTTTCTTCTTTGAAACCAGGATCAGTCATTCAGATTACAATGACTAGAAAGAACGAGGATGGAACCGAACGAATAAAAAAAGGCAAATTCACATTAATGTACAAACATTACGCGATGGGGACTGCCCTCGCGTGGGTAAGAACAACAGGCAGTATCCCAATATGGGACTTTGGAACCAATGTTGCAACTTTAAAATCTGAATTTGGAGACGACAAATACTATGCGGTTAAGATTATAAAAGACAAAGAACAAGAAGAAGGCATATCATCGAAAAAAGAAACAAAGGAAGTAAAAGACCCAGCGAAAACTTCTAATGTGGATTTTAAAGAGATGGAAGCAAGCTATTATGCATACAACAGAGAAACAAGAGACTCGGACGAAAGAGCAGCCCTTTATAAGAAATTTGTGAACGACTTCTGCAAAAAAGCGGACGACGCGACTATCGTCAAGTTCTTCCAAAAGCATCCTCCCAAGACAATGAAGAACTTTGATAAGGCCATCGAAAAAGGTGAGAATGCAAAGTTTGAATTTGACACACATCCGACAGACACCCAGATGCAAGAGCTGCGTAGTTTCACCAAAACGGCTCTTGAAAAGGGCGCATTTGCTATGAAGATTGATTCTGCGTATTTAGAAAATGTTATTGATGACTGGTTTAAAAATCAATTCGAAACAAACACGTCAGGAGGAAACCTAAATCACAGAATTAGAGCAAAAGCATCTAACCAAATGTTTTGCACGAAAACCATGAAAGGATACGAACGAGAAAAATATGGCTACTTAGCATCTCCGGATGTTCACAATGATAGCGGCCCAAACTGGTATGGGAACGACTGCACTGTCAGATTTAAAAAAGAAAGGCTGAGAGGGAGAGCAACATACACCATGGGGGATAGTTTAGACTGTGGAGCTGAATATGGAATGATTCACCCAGGGGATGCATTCAGCCCAGGTACAAAAGGGCTGGTCGGCTTTGACGTTGACTTTGAAGCAAAATATGCCAAAGAGGTATTAGAAAAAGCTAGGACGTTAAAAATCCCCCCGGATTGTCCTTCAGATGCTGTCCTTGGTGATTATTTCGAGCTTCAGTATCATGGCCCGTTGACCATCTACGATGTTGATTCTGTCGTTTTAGGCGAGAACCATAAAGTCAGCAATAAATACATTAAAATAATGAAAAAATTGGTGTAAAGGTTTATACAAAATCTGCAAACGGGGATGTCGAACTGATTTAGTTGTGCTTGACTATTCCAAACAAAAGCCCCATGATAATAGCAAGGGAGGTGGAAAATATGAAAAGAAAATTCAAAAAGATTTTATTCCATTCTGCCGGAAAGATGGTAATGTTTGAGATGGAGAACGGGTGGTATTACGATGTTGATTTAAAGCAAAAGAAAATCTTCGTATTCTGGATTCCAGATATATACTTAAAGTTCGACCCTTATGTAGAAAGTCAAGTACCTGATGATGTGAAACAAAAAGCCATCAAAATGCTCGATACTCTACCAATAGAAACCGCGAAGGTGGGGCGCACGTATCAAAGAAAGTATGGATTTAAATACGTAGAGGGAACCCCAAACCTTGAAAAAATCCGGATGCAAAAGGCCGGACTAATTGATTAGACAAAGAAAAGCCGGAGCGAACGCCCCGGCTTTTTTATACCCGAAAACAGGAGGGAACAGGATGAAAACAAAAGATGCACTGGCAATCGGAATCAAGCTGGGCAGGCTGCAGCAGACCCTGGACGCCTGGGAAGAAAGCAAACATCCAAGAGCGAACAATGGGCAGTTTTCGTTCCTTATGTTGGCGCCCATCAGTGCAGCATTGTCAATTACGGTCTCAGCAGCCCAATGGGATATTTGGCTTCAGTACTGAGCTGGTGATGAAAACGGACCCAAAGTCCGCCCTGCAGGGGCGGGGGACCATCCGCAAGGATGGTGGTGGGGGCATCGGCGTCAGCCGATATTTTGCAGGGCCAGCAGACAAACCTGGAGCGTTGGGCAGGAACGCTGGAACAAGGAAGTGGTGTCCACATTTTCCTTTACTGTATCCCTGGACGGTGTGACCGTATCCCCGCCAAGGTATTCGGTCCTATCAGGACCTCATGCTCCTACCACCGGGCTTGGAGGGAATCCCCTGCCCGCTGACGCAGGTCCTTTCCCCCTTTCAGGGAGACACATGCTGGTGTCGATTGCTACTCATCGCTGCATAACTATACTGTGATGAAGGATTTACCGAGAACTTGTTGACACATACGTATCATACAGAATTCTGTCACGACAGAAGCGGTTTATGGTATAATGGACTGACAAAATGGCCTGAACTTCCTGCTAGAATTACATCAATCCCCAAGGAGGCTTTCCTGTTATGAATAAATCCTGTTTGCTGCTGCTGTCCCTATTTGCGGGGGCTTTTTCCTTTTCTGTGCCGGCTCGGGCCCAGGTATCGGCCAATGTCCCGGTGGACAGCCATTATTATGATAGTATCGACAAACTGTCCGGAATGGGGTATCTGGATTCCCTGCCCAATGGGGCGCGTCCCTACAGCCGGCAGCAGATGGCCCGATGGGTACTGGAAGCGGAAAGGAAGGCAGCGGAAAAGCCCCTGCCGGCCTATCTGGCTGACGACCTGGCTGCCCTGAAACAGCTGGTGGCACCGGAAGCAGCAGCTCTCCAGGGGGAAGGCAAGAGGCAAGATCCCTTCCGGCTGCGGAAATTGACTTTCGGTACCGGGTATCTCCACAGTGACCGGTTTACCTACCAGGACAGGCGGACGGCCAGCGAATGGGCACCCTTCGGAGAGAAACGGAACGGGCACAAAATCGGCCGGAACGGCGGACTGGGTGCCGAACTGGAAGCTTCCGGGAATCTGGGCAGCGAAGTGGCCCTGGGGATCCGGGGACGGGCCGCCTGGGACAAAGACAATGAGGGGACGGCCAGCCTGGAAGAAGCCTATGTGAAGGCCCGGACCGGCGCCTGGGCTTGGGAATTGGGCCGGGAAGCTCTGATTTGGGGCCAGGGTGCCAGCGGGAACCTGCTCCTGGGAAACAATATGAAACCCATGACACTGATCCAGGCTCACCTGAATGAACCTATCCAAGCCGGAGGTTTTTTCCGGTTCCTGGGCCGGGTGGATTTCCACGCCTTCTACGGACGGCTGGATGGGGACCGGGCTGCGGATGCAGCGGGCTGGGTCCGGCAGGATTACAATCACCCGGGACTCCTGGGACTGCGATTGGATGTGACCCCTGCTCGATGGTTCACCCTGGGCCTTTCCCGGGTATCCCTCCTGGGAGGGGACGGCAATGGATTGGATTCCCACGACTGGGGCAAGTGGAGCTACGGACACAATGCGGACCATAAGGACAAATGGGATGACATTGCCGGTTTGGATTTCCGCTTCCGTCTGCCAGGGGTCCAATTCTATGGAGAAATGTACGGGGAGGACCAGGCCCATGGGCTGCCTTCGGATTGGGGATACCGGGGCGGGGTCTATTTCCCCCAACTGACGAAGGACGGTTCCTGGGACCTGCTCCTGGAAACCGCCTATACCAACCAGGATTGGTATACCCATGGGACGTACCAAGACGGTTGGACCTACAGCGGAGATATCCTGGGAGATGCCATGGGCAGCGATGCCCGGAAGTATTATGCCAGGGTGAACCATTATTTCCCCGGAGCGGACCGGCTGGGGCTCTATTACCAGCGGACGGAAAGAGAACGGGGGATGGATGGACCGGTGGTCCAGGAAGCGGGACTGACGGGACGGAAGAAACTGAAAGAAAATCTCTACCTGAATGGGACCGTGGGGTATGCTGCGGTGAAGCAGGGAAGCAAGGATCACGCCCTGTTTGCCGGAGCAGAAGCAGAGTGGGAGTTTTAAGGAGGGCTGTTGCACGTGTGTGATTTCCACACGTACAACAGCCCCTTCGTTTAATTTACATACGAAAATATAATTGAAAAATCCGAAAAATGTTGTATTATGTATAGTGAGGAGACAACATCAGTCATTACAATATAATACAACGGGGAGGCGAAGAGTATGCTTACACAAAAGAAAAAACAATTTCTGCTTCTGGCCTGTACGGGAATGCTGCTCCAGCTGCCATTGCCGCAGCTTGGCTGGGCTGCCAATCCTACTGATGAAATCCACTATTACAGCAATACCTATGCATTGACCCAGGACGGCAGCAACTATGCCAACGATGGGGCTGCTGGATATTATGCCATGGCCATCGGCGGGGAAGCCAAGGCAGTGGGCAATTGGTCCATTGCCATTGGAAACTTGGCCAAAGCCACTGCCAGTGAATCCATTGTCCTAGGATACAAAACGGATACCGGGACGGACGGGTCTTCCAAAGTAGCCATCGGGTACCAAACTACGGCCACCGGAGACCATGGAACGGCCCTGGGGGCGGAAGCCAAAGCGTCCGGTACCAATTCTACGGCCATCGGCCGGACGACACGGGCGGAAGGAGATTCCAGTACGGCTGTCGGTTCCATTGCGGAAGCCAAAGGGGAAAAGAGCACGGCCCTGGGGCAGGGATCCAATGCCTTGGGAACCAAAAGCACAGCTTTGGGGTATGGGGCCAGCGTGAAGGAAGGAACAACGGATGCAGTGGCCTTGGGGGTTACGGCAGTTGCGTCCGCCAATAAAGCGGTGGCTCTGGGGACCAGCAGTACAGGCAAGGGAGAAAATGGCGTAGCCGTAGGGTACAATGCCCTCAGCGCCCAGAAAGGAGCGGTGGCTCTGGGCTATGGGAGCCAGGCACTGGGAACGAACAGCCTGGCCCTGGGGACCAATACCATAGCTTCGGTGGATAAGTCCGTGGCACTGGGGTATTATTCCCAAACAGAACCCGTGGTGAAGACTTCTTCAGCTTCTTTCACCACCGTTGAAGGAAAACAGATGTTTCTGTCCGGCTTTGCCGGAAAATCCCCAGTGGGGACCGTGAGCTTGGGGTGGACGGTAAATGGCAAATCATCTGACCGGACACTGACCCATGTGGCGGCAGGACGGATCAGCGAGACAAGCACCGATGCGGTGAACGGCAGCCAGCTCTACGCCTTGGGCAGACAGATCAGGAGCGGCTCCAGCATCAGCCTCCAGGCAGGGAAGGGAATCACCATCCAAAAAGCAGGTGATGGATATACCATCAGTGCCAGCCTGATCGGGTTGGATACGGAGGAGAACCGGACCCATGTGGTCTATGGAAAAGACCTGGAAGAGCACCATGCCAGTGAAAAAGAGGCTGGGGAGGCAGCTGGCAGCGGACAGACCGGAGATAGGAACGCCTATTATGTGGAAGTCCATGGGAATCCCCTCCAGCTCCAGGGAGATGAAGGGACAGCCCAGATCAACAACGGAGATACCCAGACCATTACCGGGGATGGAATCAATATCCATACGGTGGTGAAACAGAATGGCAGCGATGCAGCAGATGTGCAGGTGAAACTGGATCCCAATCTGAAAGTGGATTCGGTGACCATCCAGGATGGGGGACCGGTGCTCAATGGAAATGGGCTTGCCATGGAAGAACGCAAAATCACCGGACTGGCAGAGGGAGAAATCTCACAAACTTCCAAAGAAGCGGTGAACGGCAGCCAGCTGTACCAGGTGAAGCAGGATGTGTGGCAGAATGCGCAAAATATCAATCAACTGAACAACCGGGTGAGCAATCTGGATTCTAGGATCAATAAGGTGGGGGCAGGGGCAGCAGCCTTGGCGGCACTCCATCCCCAAGATTTCGATCCGGATGACAAATGGGATTTCGCTGCCGGGTTCGGGAACTATCGGGATGCCAACGCGGCAGCCATCGGGGTGTTCTATCGGCCGGACCACAAGATCATAGTGTCGGCAGGAGGCACCTTTGGCAACGGGGAAAACATGGTGAACCTGGGCATCAGTCTGAAACTGGGGAAGAGCAGTCCTTATGCGGGGATGAGCCGCCATGCCCTCATCGGCAAAGTAGAGAGCCAGGCTCGGGAAATCAGTGACTTGCAGCAGCAGACCCAGAGCCAGAACGAAAGAATTGCCCAGCTGGAAAAAGCTGTGGCGGAATTGCTGGGACACAAATGAAAGTGGGGGGCGAGTCGTGGCTCGCGCCCGCGGCCGGGGTGTTGCACGCAACGTGCAACACCTCTCTCTATTTATGTTATAATAATACCCATCGAACAGGAGGTGGGGCTATGGGCCGTCGGGTGCTTTGGATGCTGTTGGTACTGCTGCTGGGGTTCATCTGGGGGCACTCTCTCCAAAATGGTACGGCATCTCAGGCGGAGAGCCAGTCGGTGCTCCATTTGGCCCTGGCTCGGTGGGGGAACCTGCCGGGAATGGATTGTCTGAACTTCTATACCATCCGGAAACTGGCCCATCTCACGGAATTTGCGGCCCTGGGGATGGTCCTTTCCGGGTTGGCAGGACTCTACGGGAAACGGAACCTCTTTTCGGTGCTTTTCTGGGGAGCTTGTGTGGGAACCGTGGATGAAGGAATCCAGCTCTTCAGCCCGGGCCGCAGTGCCCAGGTGTCGGATGTACTGTTGGATACCTGCGGGGTGTTGGCCGGGGCCCTGGTGCTGCGCCTGGTGTGCCGGCTGGTGTGGGGAGAACGGACAAAGGAGAGAAGCAGACGATGACAAGATTGGAACAACTGAGCCGGGAACTGGTGGATGTAGTGGTGAACCTGGGGTACCCGGCGGAACTGGGAGAGTTGATGGCCCAGAATCTGGGCACAGAAAGCACCGTGGAACGGATGATCCAGTATCTGCTCCATGTCCAGCCCGCCACAGCGGAAGAAATGGTGGACGAGATGCTGGCCATCTGCGACGAACGGGACAAATGGGTCCAAAAGAAAAAGAATGAGTACTACAACCGGAAGGTGAATGAGTGGATCAATCGGTAAAAGGCAACATCCCCTTGACAGCTCCTCTTTTTCCGTCTATGATATACACATCAATTACTACTAAAATAATATGAATTAAAGGGGAGCGATGAGATGAACGGAAAAAAGAAAGTTTTGCTGTTTTTGGCGGGTTTGGCTGCGGCGGCTCTGCTAACAGCCGGCTGTGGCGGCAGCGCAGGAGACAAGAAAAGTGCGGACAGCGGCAAGCCCATTAAAATCGGGGCTACGGCAGGTCCCCATGCGGATGTGGTCCATGCGGTAGCAGAGGAAGCCAAGAAACAGGGACTGAAGGTGGAAGTGGTGGAATTCTCCGATTACATCACTCCGGACAAAGCCTTGGCGGAAGGGGACCTGGATCTGAACAGCTATCAGCATGCGCCCTTTCTGGCCAATTTCAACAAACAGAACGGGACGAAACTGGTGCCCATCGGGAATACCATCCTGATGCGCATGGGGATCTACAGTGACAAGATCCATGATCTGAAAACCATTCCCGAAGGAGCCACAGTGGCCATCCCCAATGATCCCACCAATGGAGGCAGGGGACTGGTGCTCCTGGAAAAGGCCGGCCTGATCAAACTGAAAGAAGGGGTGGGGTTCAAAGCCACGGTGAACGACGTGGTGGAAAACCCGAAAAACCTGAAGTTCAAGGAACTGGAAGCGGCCCAGCTGCCCCGGAGCTTGGCAGATGTGGACTTGGCCGTGATCACCATGAACTATGTGATGAGTTCCGGCATGGACGTAAAGAAACAGGGACTCTTCTGGGAAAAGGATGATGAACCGCTGGCAGTGATGGTGCTGGCCGCCCGGGAAAAGGACAAGGACAAGGCGGAATATAAAAAGATCGCAGAGATCTTCCATTCCGAAGCGGTGAAGAAATTCATCGAAGAAAAATTCAAAGGGACGATCGTACCGGCGAAATGAAAACGGGGGCTGTGAAGAAATGAAATCCTCATTTCTTCACAGCCCCTTTTTTGGTGTCCGTCGTGGCTAGTGTAGTTGGCTACTACATTCGCAAATGGTTAGACGGACATGACGAAGGCGGCAATTAGCCTAATGAAATACCCCCGGGCTGGCCCCCGGGGGTATTCGTGTAAGTATGCATTTCCTATCTTTTTGGCTGATTCCATTATAGGCCAGAAAGATAGGAAAGTCAATTATTTCGCAGCGGATAGTACAACCCCTTTTACAAAATTCATAAAACGTATTATCTGCTCTTTTATAACGATTGGAAAGCGATTTTCCCCTAAAATCCCCTTGCAGAACAATGCCCTTGATAATAGATGTGCTCTCGGCCTAGGGTGCGCTTTTCCAGAAAGTGCGCAAAAGTGCGCAAAGGGGGGATAAAAAAAGAACAACGGAAAACGGTTCAGATTTGTTCGAAGCCCACTAGAATCACGGTTTAGAAGGCTTTAAACATTCATGAACTTTTTCCGTTGTCGGTCTGCAATAATGGTGCCGAAGGCCGGACTCGAACCGGCACGCTTTGAGGGCGCTTGATTTTGAGTCAAGTGCGTCTGCCAATTCCGCCACTTCGGCAAGCGTGATGGGTATCACAACAAAATTATTCTAGCATGGCTGGTATCTCTTTGTCAAGCTGTAGATTTTATAGATCCACGTCCAGCACGATTTCTTCTCCCAGCTTGACGGGTCCGCCGATGGCAAGACCAGTGATGCGTCCTTCTTTCCAGTCCGCTTCGATATCGATCCGTCCGCCGGGTTCCTGGAGGGTGGCCGCAAGGGACCGGTTCTGGCGCAGGGCCAGGGCGGCTGCTACTGCAGCAGACCCGCTGCCACAGCTTTTTTCCCGGTACAGGGTCCCAGTGGACGAAACGTATACGATGGGCAGCACCTTCAGGGTGCTGATCTCCACCAGCATCAGCCCGTAGGCTTCCGGTTCTCTGCCCCGGGAAATTTCCCGCTGGAGAGAATAGAACAGCTGCTCCTGGTCCACTTCCTCCACGTTCAGAGTGAAATAGATATAATGGGTGATGCCGGGCAGGACCACTTCCTGGCACTCCACACTTTCCCGTTCATAAGAAAGATTGATTTTCTTCATCCCCAGAGGGGGCGCCAGCTGGACACTGGCTTCGAAAATGCCTTCCCGGACTTTTTTTGCCTTTACGGCAAGAGGAGTGGGGCAGCCGCTGCAGGTGACCTGGAAAGTCCCTTCTTTTTCCCCTGAGAGAAGGAGCCCGTAGGCGCCGGCGGAACGAGTGGCATTTCCGCAGAATTCACCGCCCATCATTTCCACCTGGGGCTGGCCTTCTTTTAGGGAAAAGCAGCCGATCTGTTCCACAGAGGGATCCAAGGACAGGAGTTTCTGGTTCAGGGCTTTGCGGATTTCCGGGGCTACCGGGTCCAGTAAAAATAAGGTGATGTTGCCGCTGGGGTCGGCCTTGATGGTTCGGATTTGCATAGGCAACTTCCTTTCTTTACACACGATTATATAGTGAATACTTCCAATTCTCTCATAATTGAATCTTATATTTTATATTATAGCGATGCACAAGGCTTTAGACAAGAGAAAATAGTTGACTTTTAGGTAATTTCTGAAAATAACTAATCAACATGTGTTTTGTGTTAGAATAGACATTGCGTCAATCAAATCAATTCGTTTTTTTATGGAGGGGCAAGCGTTGCATTATCGTGAATTTTTCAAACACTGGCTGTGTGCCGGTCTGGCCCTGCTGTTCCCTCTGGGGGCGCAGGCTTCTGTACAGGATCTTGCCTGGCAGGACGGGATTCCGGCCTACCAGGAAGTCAAGGGATCCATCACCCACGATGGGCCGAAACTGATCTTTTCAGACAGCCCGGAAATGGTGGGAAAAACAGGCATCATGTATCGGGATACGGTGGAGGGCCCTGTACGGCTGTTCTTCCATCATGTGAATGATACCCGCACGGACAAACGGCTGGCTGTGTTCCTGCGCCGGACTACCCTGCGGCCCAGCCAGGTGGCTTTTGGCAGGACAGGCATATCTCGGCCCAATGAAGACTGGCTGGAGGCAGGGAAAGAAGCCCAGGAGCGGTATTACAGTTCGGTGCCCAACGGGCGGAAATTCCTGCTGAACGGACCCAGAGACATCCTGAACAACGGGAAAGGGTACATCCTCCATCCCCAGGAATTGGTCACTGGGATCGTGGACTTGACCTTCGATAAGCCGGTGGAAGTGTCCTTTATCATGATGCCCGTGGAGGCGGATCCTCGGATCTCGGCGGAAGTGTATTCCATCCTGCCCCCCGATCAAGGGGGCCATGTGCTCCGGGGCACCTTTGAAGGAGCCAATGCCCATGTGACCTTGGCGGAATCTTTTGATGCGGATGCCGGGGTGATCTGGGGGATGGAACTGGCCGATGACAGCAAAGACCTTTATCTCCGGGGGACCGATGTGACCCGGAATGCTCCAGTGGTGAATTACGGGAACTATGGCGTCATGTATGATGTGAACTTTCAGACCCATGGTAAAAATTCTACTCAGCTGCGGTTCAATCCTTACGGAGGACCTTACGCCGGGGAAGGGATCCTGGCGGTGGAAGGGGAAACAGCCCGGTATCTGCGGATCCCGGAAAGCAGTCTTTCTTTCGGCTGGGACCATGATGGAGAGACCATGAAACTGGGGACGGTGCCTCCGGGCAAAAGCGGTTCCTTTTATTTTTCGCCACCTGGCTCTTCCAATCTGCCGGTGCGGATTTTCTGGGAAGGGAAGGCTGGGATCCGTTTGGAAGAAAAATCCGGCAAAGTACGGACGGCGGAACAGATCCTGGCGGAACGGCTGGCTCGGAAGGAACATAAAGGAAATAGCACTAAATGAAAATAATTATTAAAAAGGCTTGACTATTTTCTAAGTTTGTTGTACCATAAGGATGTCAAGAAAAGCAAACAACATCTGAAGGGAAACAAAGAGCCGTGCGTGCGCTGCACAGCCGTTCCCACACAGAGGCCCCCATGGGGGAAAAGAAAAAGAGGAGGATTTGACAATGGCTGAATTGAAAGGTTCTCAAACTGAAAAAAACTTATGGACTGCATTTGCGGGTGAATCCCAGGCATACAACAAATATGGCTATTATGCCAGTGTAGCCAAGAAGGAAGGATACGAACGGGTAGCCCAGAACTTCCTGGAAACTTCCGGCAACGAAAAGGAACATGCCAAGATTTGGTTCAAGGCTCTCCATGGGGGCTCCATCCCTGATACGGTGGAAAACCTGAAGGATGCTGCTGCCGGCGAAAATTATGAATGGACGGAAATGTACAAAGAATTTGCAGAAACCGCTGAAAAAGAAGGGTTCAAAGACTTGGCTTACAAGTTCAAAGCTGTGGGCGCCATCGAAAAGCACCATGAAGAACGCTACAGAGCCCTGCTGAAGAAAGTGGAAGACGGGACCATGTTCCAGCGCAGCGAAAAGACCGTTTGGATCTGCTCCAACTGCGGCCACATCGTGGAAGCCGAAAAGGCTCCGGAAGTCTGCCCGGTCTGCGCTCATCCCAAATCCTATTTCATGGTCAACTGTGAATGCTTCTGAGCATAAAAAAGGCCCCGTTGCGGGGGCCTTTTTTTATGCTCAATGGTTGGTCAGTCCCAGTTCTTTCAGCATTTCCATATCTTCCTTGATGGTGGTGCCACTGGTGGTGAGCATATTGCCGGTGATGGAGGCGGAGGCTCCGGCCAGGAGGGCGGTGGCCCCGTTCTGGGGCAGCAGCTTCCGCCCGGCAGCCAGACGGATATTGGCGGTAGGGTTGATGAACCGGAAAATGGCAATGGTCCGGAGGATGTCTTCCGCCGGCAGGGGCTTGCGGCCTTCCATACCTGTGCCAGGAATGGCCATCAGCGCGTTGATGGGAATGGATTCGATTCCCAAGCTCTGGAGGGTGAAGGCCATATCCAGTCGGTCCTGCCAGGTTTCTCCCATGCCGATGATGCCTCCGGAGCAGACGCACATCCCTTCTGCCTGGGCAGCTTTGATGGTGCGGATCCGGTCGTCAAAGGTGTGGCTGGTGCAGATCTGGGGGAAGTACCGGCGGGAGGTCTCGATGTTGTGGTGGTAGCTGGTGACCCCGGCTTCCCGGAGGCGGCGGAACTGTTCCCGGCTGATGATGCCGTGGGAGGCGCACAGGTCGATGGTCAGGTCCTTCTTCATGGCCCGGTAGATGTCCAGGGCCTTCTCGAAATCACTGCCGGTGAGGGCCCGCCCGGAAGTGACCATGGCGAACCGGTTGGCCCCGGCATCCTGGTCGGCTTTGGCAGTTTTCATCACTTCTTCTTTGGAAAGGAAGTCGTATTCTTCACAGCCCGTATGGTGGCAGGCAGCCTGGGCACAATATTTGCAGTTTTCCCCGCAGCGGCCGCTCCGGGCATTGATGATGGTGCAGAAATCCACATGGTTGCCGCAGAAATGTTTCTGGAGCCGGCCGGCTTCCTGCTGGAGTTCTGCCAGGGGCTGGGTCAGCAGCTCTTGGACTTCCGGGTCCTCCGGCTTCAGCCGGTACCCTCCTATGATCCGATCGGTCAGTGCGCGCAGTGCTTCTATCTTCAATGATCTCATCCCTTCTGGTATAATATGGTTACCATTATAAAGAACTGGGGATTTGCGGTCAACTTTCTAAAATGTAAGGTTAACGTAAAACTGGGATTTGCAAAGGAGGAAAATCATGGAACTGCTTTTTATCTATATGGATGGCTGCCCTTACTGCAAACTGGCCGGTGAGGTGCTGGAAAATCTCTTTGCCAAACATCCGGAATACCAAAAGATTCCCCTGGTGAAGGTGAACGAGAACCGGGAACCGGAAAAATTGAAGGGTCGGAACTATTACTACGTCCCCACCTTCTTCTATGGGGAAGAAAAAGTTTACGAAGCCCAGCCGGGGGATGACCGGGAGAAGATGGAAAATCTCTTGGGTGATTTTTTCCAAAAGATCAGTGAGAAATGAAAATGAGGTGCTGCGCGAGCGGCACCTCATTTTTCATTCCATCAATATTTTCCGGCAGGTTTCGTTCTTCATGACCATCTTCAGCAGCAGGTTCCCCAGCACTGTGACGCTGAGGCATTCTCCGGCCCCGATGTAGACCATGGCTGCCCCCAGGGACAGATCTGGGGGCAGGGCCGCCAGTACATCCAGTTCAGCCCCGATCAGCACTCCATTGCTCACCACCGGGCACAGAGAGGCCAGGAGAGGATTCTTCATCCGGTGCATGGGCCAGATCCCCAAGAAAGTGGCCAGGGTGCCCAGGAGCATGTCCGGCAGTCCGAACGGGCTCCCCAGGTTGGCCAGGAAGCATCCGGCCGTGAGACCGGGGATCCATTTGGGATTGTAGAAGGCCAATAGGGTCAGACATTCGGAAAACCGTATCTGGATAGGTCCGTAGCTGAGCGGGGCCAGTCCCAGGGTGAGGGCGGCGTAGACCGCTGCCAAAAGGGCGTTCCGCAGCAGCCAAGTTTCCTTTCCCATCTTCAGGCCTGCCCTTTCAGCAGACGGGCTTTCAGTTCTTTGTACTTCCGGGAATAGAAAGGCTTCAGTTGGGCTTCCCGGTGGTCATAGCCGTAGGCCCGCTTGGAAATGGACAGGATGGGAGGCGCTTGGATCCGCTTGGCCACAGCCAGACCGCAGAACAGCTTCCACCACCGTTCCAGATCCTCGATGAAAGCCTGGGCGTCCGGGAACAGCTGTTCCACCAGGCCCTTTTCACAACCCAGATGTCCTTCCAGGGTCCTTTCCGCGTACCAGGTCAGGAGCTCTTCCGGAGAAGTCTTGTACCAGCTTTCCACAAAGGCTTGGAGCAAGTAATCATGGTAGGGATAGACCAGGGGATCTCCCCCTTTGCCCACGGTCTGGGCATCGGACAATTCCGCGCTGGGCTTGATCTGGAAGATCTCTTCCGGGATGACTTCTTTCTGGAATACGGCTTCATTGAGATAACGGCCCAGGGCATAGACTTGGTGCTTCCACAGATCCCCGATGAGGGCCAGGACCCCGGCGATATCTCCGTAGAAGGTGGCGTAGCCTACAGTCATTTCTGCCTTGTTGGAGTTGCAGGAGAAGCCCCCGCCGAAAATGGAAGCCAGGCCGGCCAGCACCCGGGCACCCCGGTCCCGGGCCTGGATGTTTTCTGTGGCAAAGGGCGTGACTTTCAGGTGGAATTCCTCGCCGGTGCCGTAGTTGTGGATGGGTGCGCTGTTGAACTGGAGGATGGTCTTGTCCACCACTTCTTGGATGGGAAGGATGGTGTAATGGGTCCCCAGGGCTTCCGCCATTTTCTGGGCCAGCCCTTTGGTCAGTTCCGAATTGTACTGGCTGGGCATATTTACCAAGAGGACGTTTTCCGGCCCCAGGATGTCCACGTAAAAGGCTGCGGTGACGGCGGAATCGATGCCGCCGGAAACCCCGATGGTCATTTTCCGGATGCCCAGCTGGTCCAAGAAAAGAGAGGCTCCGTACCGGAGCGCGGTATAGACGGCCTGGGCATCGGTAAGGGCGGGCTGGAGCCCCCTTTCTCCTTGGAGCAGCCCCGTATCTGGATCCCAGAGGCTCACCAGTAGGTCTTCTTGGAAAGCCGGGGAATCAGTGATCATTTCTCCCCGGGCATTGTACATGCAGCTGCAGCCGTCATAGGTGAACACGTTCTTGCCGTTGTTCTGGATCCCCACGTTGTTGCAGTAGGCCAAAGGGATGCCGCAGGATCTGGACTGGTGCACGAACAGCTCATGGCGCTTCCGGTTCTTGTGGAAAGTATAGGGGGAGCAGGAAAGGTTGCAGAGGATCTGGGCCCCATTTTTCTTCAGCAGTTCCGGTACATTATAATAGTAGTTTTCTGTCCAGCCGTCTTCGCACAGGAGTACTCCCAGTTTCACTTCCCGGCCTCGGATGGACACCGGGACCGGTTTTACCAGGTCTTCGATGGTCACGTTCCGGCCCAGTTCCGGCAGCAGTTTGGCGATGCTGTGGAAGTACCGGCTGTCGTCGAATTCCCGGTAGTCCGGCAGGGAGGTCTTGCTGATGAAGGGATAAGGCAGGCCGCCCTGGAGCAGCTTCCCGTCCTGGGCTACAAAGGCCGCGTTGTATTTCCTGATCCGGCCGTCTTCATTGACTTTGTCCGGGTCGGTGGCGATGTTGCCGAAAATCACGCAGATCCCTTCACTGGCGGCGATGATTTCTTTTCCCCAGGCTTCACAGTCCCGGAGAAAGGCACTCTGCTCCCACAGGTCTCCCAGCAGGTAGCCCGGGACCATCAGTTCCGGCAGGAGCAGGATATCCACCTGGGCTCCACGGGCTCTGGTGATGGCATCCAGGGCCTTGCGGGTATTGGCTTCCGGATTCCCCGGCTCCACTTGGATTTGTGCACAAGCAATTTTGATGTCCATTTGTTTCTCGCTCCATAAATTGATATAATGAATCAATAACTGCTTCCATTATAGCAAAAGGGGACAGGATAGGAAAGACGGGGAGCAGGGCCGTCGTGAAAATACGAACAAAGCAAAATCTTCGTCTGTAAATGTTGCGTATATACAGCGCATATGCTATGATACCTTATGCGATATGCAGAAAGTAGGGGGGACTATGTTATACATTAGCACAAGAGGGAAAACGGATATGGTGAGCTCGGCTCACGCGATCTCCAATGGACTGGCGGCAGACGGAGGACTTTTTGTTCCGAAAGAATTCCCGCCCATCAGCCTGGCGGAAATCGATGCCATGCGGGAAGCTCCGTACAGCGATCGGGCTCTGACGGTACTGGCCCGGTTCCTGACGGACTACAGCGAAGACGAACTGCGGAACTGTGTGGAAATGGCGTACAGCAAGGACCGTTTCGGGGATTTCCCGGCACCGCTGCACCTGCTGAAGGACAATCTGGATGTACTGGAACTGTGGCATGGCCCCACTTGTGCTTTTAAAGACATGGCCCTGCAGATCCTGCCTCTGTTCCTGACTAAAGCGGTCCAGAAGACTGGGGAACAGAAGAAACTGGTGATCCTGGTGGCTACTTCCGGAGATACCGGGAAAGCGGCCATGGCCGGGTTCGCCGATGTGCCGGAAACGGAAGTCATCGTGTTCTATCCCCAGGAAGGGGTCAGCGATATCCAGAAGCTCCAGATGGTGACCCAGAAAGGGGCCAATGCCCATGCTGTAGCTGTGGAAGGGAACTTCGATGATGCCCAGACCGGGGTGAAGATCCTGTTTGGCAGCCAGCCTCTGGCCCAAGAACTCCAGGAACACGGGTGTGCCTTCTCTTCCGCCAACTCCATCAACTGGGGACGCCTGGTGCCCCAGATCGTGTACTATTTCAGTGCCTATGCAGATGCGGTGAACAGCGGCCGGATCGAAAATGGGGCACCGGTGAACTTTGCAGTGCCCACGGGGAACTTCGGAGACATCCTGGCCGGTTTCTATGCCAGACTGATGGGCCTGCCGGTGAACAAGTTCATCTGTGCTTCCAACAGCAACAATGTACTGACGGACTTCATCAATACTGGAGTCTACAACCGGAAACGCCCCTTCCATAAGACCATTTCGCCTTCCATGGACATCCTGGTCTCCAGCAACCTGGAACGGCTGCTGTTCGAAGAGACAGGCCATGATGCGGCTCAGGTAGCAGAATGGATGAAGGAATTGAACGAAAAGGGCGAATACAAGATCGGCACCGAGCTCCAGAACCAGATCCTGAAGGACTTCTTCGGCACCTGGGTGGATGAAGTGGAGACCCGCGAGACCATCGGAGATGTATACAATAACTATGGTTATGTAATGGATCCCCATACAGCGGTGGCTTACAAGGCCATGGAAAAATACCGGCTGATGACCGGGGACGAGACCTACAGCATCGTCCTGAGTACCGCCAGTCCCTTCAAGTTCAATGATGTGGTCCTAGCTTCCATCGATCCGGATACCTACGAAGGGAAGGAACTGGATCCCTTCGTGGCCATGGAAGACCTGAGCAGACTGGCCAAGCTGTCCATCCCGGCCAGCATGCAGGAACTGCCCAAGCTCCAGAGACGCCAGAGCGATGTAGTAGATAAGACCCAGCTGGAAGCGGAAGTGAAGAAGCTTTTAGGATTGGAGTAAAGAGTTACACAAAAGGGACCCGACAGGGTCCCTTTTGTTATACCTGGTATAAGAAAAAACCTATAGATAAGTGTAACTTTTGTGTCAGTTTCATTTAAAAATATACAGTTCCCAGCTTATTTTTTTGAGCAAAGTATGGTATGATAGAAGGCATATAGATTGATCGATTTTTTATATGATTCAAAGGGGAGCAAGAAATGGAAGTCACTGTTATTACAAGTATCAGACGGAAAGTGCTGACCATGCTGTCGAAAATGGCTTATGACGGGAACCTGCCGGACCATGTCTATGACATCCTGCAGATCGTCAACGAGAACACTCCCAGGACCCGCTGCTGCGTCCACAAGGAACGGGCGGTCTTGAAGGAGCGGATCTGTGTGGCCCTGGGTGTAGATACAGATATGAACATCATCGAGGCGGCTAACAAAGCCATTTCAGAACCGGTGGATCGGACCCAGCATGTCATCGCTGTGCTGCCGGAAGGCTGTTCTGCCTGCCCGGTGAACAAATATATGATCACCGATGTGTGCCGCCGCTGCCTGACACACCGCTGCATGAACGGCTGCCCCAAGAAGGCCATTTCTGTGTACCAGGGCCGTGCCCACATCGATTATGATATGTGCGTGGAATGCGGCAACTGCAAACGGGCCTGCCCCTACGGCGCTGTGGTGGAAATCGCCCGTCCCTGCGAAAACGCCTGCAAGGTCCATGCTCTCCATACCGGCGTGAACAAGAAAGCGGAAATCGATAAGAACATCTGCGTGGAATGCGGGGCCTGCCGGGGTGCCTGCCCCTTCGGCGCCATCGAGGAAAGGAGCCACATCGTCCAATTGATCCAGGCCATCAAGAGCGGGCAAGAAGTGGTGGCCCTCCTGGCTCCTTCCTTTGTGGGCCAGTTCGGACTGAAGGTGCATCCAGGCCAGATCGTCAAAGCCTGCCAGGAACTGGGGTTTGCTTCTGTGAAGGAAGTGGCGCTGGGAGCCGATATGACCACCATCTCCGAAGCGGAAGAATTCCTGGAAAAGGTTCCCACCGGCAAACAGAAAGTCATGACCAGCTCCTGCTGCCCGGCTTTCGTGGCTACGGTGAAACGCCATGCCCCGGAATTGGCAGACTGTATCTCCGATGCGGTGTCTCCCATGGTGGCCCGGAGCAAACTGGAGAAATACAAGCATCCCGGTGCCCTCACCTGCTTCATCGGTCCCTGTATCGCCAAGAAAGTGGAAGCCCGGGAACATCCGGACGAAATCGATTTCGTACTGACTTTCGAAGAACTGAAGTGCATGATGGACAGCCAGGACATCGATCCGGCCAAATGCGAAGAGGCCCCTTTCCATGCCGCTTCTTCCGCCGATGGCTGCAGCTTTCCCCAGGCGGCCGGCGTCAGCAATGCCGTCAAGGATTATGTCCGGGACAACCATCCGGAAGTGGATGTGGACTCTCTGAAGAGCCTCTACTGCAACGGGCTGGATGAATGCCTCCAGGCTTTGAAAGATGTGGAAGCCGGCAAGCTGGATATCCAGTATCTGGAAGGGATGGCCTGCCAGAAGGGCTGCCTCAACGGGCCGGGGGCTCTTACGGAACCAGGCCTCACCCGGGTGCTGCTGAAACGCTTTGCAGATACCACCCAGGCAGACAGCGCCGGCAAGATCGAACAGGCCATGGATGGCGTGAAGAACGTGGACATGGAACGGGTATATTTGCGCAAATAAACAGAGTGTGATAAAATAGCCGGGTATGAGTACGTTGAAACGGGGGCTCTTACCCGGCGTTTTCGAATTTATGTAGGAGGAATCAAGAATGTCAGGACATTCCAAGTGGGCTAATATCAAATTCAAAAAAGGTAAGGCTGATGCGCTCCGTGGGAAGATCACCACGAAGATCGGCCGTGAAATCACGATTGCTGTACGCATGGGCGGTCCTGATCCTACTGGCAATATGAGACTGAAGCTGGCTTTGTCCAAAGCCAAGGCCAACAACATCCCCAAGGACAACATCAAACGGGCCATCGCCAAGGGCCAGGGTGCTACCGAAGGGTCCAACTACGAACAGATCACTTATGAAGGATACGGCCCCGCTGGGGTGGCCATCATGGTCAGCGCCCTGACGGATAACCGGAACCGGACGGCTGCCGATGTGCGCCACGTGTTCTCCAAAGGCGGGAACATGGGGGAATCCGGCTGCGTAGGCTGGATGTTCAAGAACAAAGGGGTATTCACTGTAGAAAAGGAAGGGGCTCCTTCTGAAGACGAAGTGATGGAAGTGGCTCTGGATGCCGGTGCGGAAGATATGGAAACCACCGATGATGCCTATGTGATCACCACGGCTCCGGAAGATTACGATGCAGTGGAAAAGGCTCTGGCTGATCACAACATCGAAGTGGCCATGAGCGAGCTGTCCCTGATCCCGGACAATACTGTTGCAGTGGCCGGGGAAGATGCAGAGAAGGTCCAGAACATGATCGACGCGTTCAATGATCTGGATGATGTGCAGGACGTTTATACGAACGCTGACCTGCCTGATGAAGAATAAAGGGAACTGCTGTTGCTGCTGAACAGTCATCCCAGGAGTACATATGGCCGGCCAGCTGGGGAAATGTTCCCTGGAGGCCGGCCTTTTTCACCATAAGGAGGGAATTGCCTATGCTGGCATTGGGTATCGACCCGGGTACGGCGATCTGCGGCTACGGGCTGGTGCGGCTGGAACGGAGCCGGCTGATCCCCGTCCATTATGGAGCCGTCTTTACGGATAAGGATATGCTGCCAGAACGGCGGCTGAACAAGATCTATGAGGAGCTGACGGAACTGATCCAGCGCTTCCGGCCGGATTTCATGTCCGTGGAAAAGCTCTTCTTCAACCGGAATGTGACCACAGCCATTGCCGTAGGGGAGGCCAGGGGCGTCATCCTGCTGACGGCGGCCCAGGCCGGCATCCCGGTCTACGGATATACGCCCATCCAAGTGAAGCAGGCCATCACCGGGACCGGGCGGGCCAACAAGGAACAGGTGACCTATATGGTGCAGAAATTGCTCCATATCGAGGAAAAACCCAAACCGGATGATGTGGCCGACGCCCTGGCCATCGGCATCACAGGGCTGAACTTCATCCGGGAACAGGAACTGCGGGAGAGAATGCGATGATTGGATTCATTACCGGACGGGTGGACCATATTGGAACGAATTTCTGCCTGGTGGATACCCAGGGAGTGGGCTACCGGATCTTCCTGAACACCGGGGACCTTTCCCGGATCCAGGTGGACCAGAAGGTGAAGATTTATACCTATCTGTCCGTACGGGAGGATGCCCTCCAGCTTTTCGGCTTCCTCTCCTACGATGCCTATTCCCTGTTCACCCAGCTGATCACCGTCAGCGGTATCGGTCCCAAGATGGCCCAAGGGATCCTTTCTGCCTCCAAGGTGGATGCTTTCTACTTGGCGGTAAAGAACCGGGACCTGAAGTTCCTGACCAAGCTGCCGGGGATCGGGAAGAAAACGGCGGAACGGCTGCTGCTGGAACTGAAGGACATGACTGGGCCGGAAGGGCTGGAAGAGGAAGGAACAGCAGGCGGCTATGAGGGAGATGTGCCGGATGATGACACCACGCCCCTGGGGGCTGTGGCCGAAGGGCTCAGCTATCTGGGCTACACTCAGGGGGAAATCGCCCAAGTACTGAAGAAACTGAAAGTGACCGCTGACAGCAAGGCAGAAGACCTTTTGAAAGAGGCACTGCGCCTGATGGCCAGGAGGAGTTAAATGGAAGATACCAATCGCGTGATCGCCGGGCACGAACAGGAGCAGGACGGCTGGCAGTACAGCCTGCGCCCCCGGCGGCTGGCGGAATACATCGGTCAGTCCAAAGTGAAACGGAACATGGAGATTTTCATCCAGGCAGCCCTGAAACGAAAGGAAGCCCTGGACCATGTGCTGCTCTATGGACCGCCGGGCCTGGGAAAGACCACCCTGGCCAACATCATCGCCAACGAACTGAATGTGAACATCCGGATCACCAGCGGGCCGGCGCTGGAGCGGCAGGGAGATTTGGCAGCCATCCTCACCAACCTCAGCGACAGCGATGTACTGTTCATCGATGAAATCCACCGGCTACCTAAGACCGTGGAGGAAATCCTCTATTCGGCCATGGAAGACTATGCCCTGGACATCATCATCGGGAAGGGACCGGCTGCCCGGAGCGTCCGGCTGGATCTGCCCCGGTTCACTTTGATCGGGGCCACCACCCGGATGGGGTCCATTGCGGCTCCGCTCCGGGACCGGTTCGGAGTGATCTGCCATCTGGAATTCTATACTCCGGAAGAGCTCCAGATCATCGTGGAGCGGGCGGCGGAGATCCTGGGGGTTTCCATCGAATCCGACGGAGCCTATGAAATCGGGCGCCGGAGCCGAGGGACGCCCCGGGTGGCCAACCGGCTGCTGAAACGGGTACGGGATTTTGCAGAAGTGGCTGGTCATGAGGTAATCACCCGGGACGTATGCCGGCATGCCATGGAACGGCTGGAAATCGATGATTTGGGCCTGGACCAGAACGACCGGCGGCTGCTGCAGAAGCTGGTGAAGGATTTCGGAGGCCGTCCGGTGGGGGTGGATACTTTGGCAGCTTCCCTCAACGAAGAGACCGAGACTTTGGAAGATGTCTATGAACCCTATTTGATGCAGCTGGGCATGCTCCAACGGACCCCCAAGGGCCGGCAGGCCACCTTGGCGGCCTATCAATATCTGGGGGTGCCATATCCCACGGAGGATGGAAACAAATGAAGAAGACCCTGGGGATTTTTCTCTGCCTGTTCTTGCTGCTGTGCCAGAGCCTGGCCTTGGCGGCAGGGGGAGGCCCGAAGCTGCGGGTGGGACTGGCGGTGGATCAATTCTCCGCCCAGATCAGTTCCTCCGGCAAGATCAAGGTGGTGGAGCCGGGCGGACGGACCACAGTGCTGCAGCCAGGGAGCCACTTCATCAGCGTGAAGAACGGAAGCCTCTATGCGGACCAGAAAAAACTGGGCAGCAGCCAGGTATCCCTGTTGGCGGCTGATGCCAAGAATCCGGTGCTGGTCCACCAGAAAAAATACCGGGGAGCCTTGACCGTACTCCTGAACAGCGGGAAAAAGAATCTGACCCTGGTGAACACACTGCCTCTTGAACAGTATCTCTATGGGGTGGTGGCCAAAGAAGTGCTGCCCCTGTGGCCGGATGAAGCCATCAAGGCCCAGGCAGTGGCCGCTCGGAGCTTTGCCCTCTACAGCTTGGACCACGGGAAATATCCCAATTTCGACATCCGGGCCAACGAACTGGGCCAGGTGTACGGCGGGATCAGCGCCGAGCACGCCAATACTACGAAACTGGTGGATGCCACCAGCGGGGTGGCCGCCCTCTATGAGGGGGAACCCATCCAGGCGGTGTTCCACAGCAGCGGAGGCGGCTATACGGAAGCGGCCAGTGCCGTCTGGGGAAAGGACATCCCCTACCTCCAGGCGGTGCCCGATTACGACCAGGATTCCCCCAAATTTTCCTGGAACCGGGTCTTCACCAAGGTCCAGCTTACCCGGCTCCTGAGCCAGGGTGGCTATGAGCTGGGAGACCTCCAGGGCATCCGGCTGTCCGCCCGGACAGCACCACCCATGCGCTGGACCCCGGACCGGGGGACCTCCGGCCGGGTGAAGCGGATGACCTTCGTGGGTTCGAAGAAAAGCATCACCCTCACAGGGAGCCAGGTCCGGTCCCTGCTGGATCTGGACAGCGCCCTCTTTGATATCCGGATCGGCCTGGAACGGCCCAAAGAATTGGATGTGACCATCACCAACGGCTATGGCTATCCCATCGGGAAGAAGACCATCCCCATCAGCGGGGACAAGAGATCCAGCACCGAGGGGGCCAGCGTGGGAGACATGCGCCTGTTCACCAATGTGGACGGGGAAAAGGTGATCTTCACCGGCAACGGGTTCGGCCACGGAGTGGGCCTCAGCCAATGGGGCGCACGGGGCATGGCCCTCCAGAAAAACAAACGGGGAAAGCACAATGATTACAAGACCATCCTGTCCCATTACTACCAGGGGATCACGGTGAAACAGGTCTATTAGGAGAGAAGAAAGATGGAAGTTACTGATTTCGATTACGATCTGCCAGAGGAACTCATTGCCCAGACGCCGGTGGAGCCCCGGGATTCTTCCCGGCTCCTGGTGATGGACAAAAAGACCGGGGAACTGGAACACCGGCATTTCTACGACCTGCCGGAATACCTGAAGCCCGGGGACCTGCTGGTGTTCAATGATACCCGGGTGATCCCGGCCCGGCTCCACGGGGTGAAGACCACGGGAGCCCATGTGGAAGTATTCCTGCTGACCCGGAAAAATGCCACGGACTGGGAAGTACTGGTGAAACCGGGCAAGAAGCTCCAAAAAGGAGCCCAGATCAAATTCAGCGAGGAACTGAGCTGTGAGATCCTGGACACCACGGATTTCGGGGGCCGGATCGCCCGGTTCCACTATGAAGGGATCTTCGAAGAGATCCTGGACCGGCTGGGCGAGACCCCGCTGCCTCCTTACATCCACGAAAAGCTCAAGGACAGCGAACGCTACCAGACCGTGTACAACCGGGAACGGGGCAGCGCTGCTGCTCCCACTGCTGGGCTCCATTTCACCAAGGAACTGTTGAAGAAAATCAAAGATATGGGCGTGGAGGAAGTGTTCGTCACCCTCCATGTGGGCCTGGGGACCTTCCGTCCGGTGAATGAAAGCCGGATCGAGGACCACAAGATGCATCGAGAATTCTACACCGTCTCACAGGAAGCTGCTGATGCCATCAACAAAGCCAAACGGGAAGGACGGCGGATCATCGCCGTGGGCACCACTTCTGTCCGGACCTTGGAAAGCGCCGGGGCCAGCGGGGAAATGAAAGCAGGGGGCAGCTGGACCAGCATCTTCATCTATCCCGGCTACCAGTTCCGGTTCGTAGATGCCCTGGTCACCAACTTCCACCTGCCCCAGAGCACCCTGATCATGCTGGTGTCCGCCCTCAGCTCCCGAGAGAACATCCTCCATGCCTATAAGGTGGCGGTCCAGGAAAAATACCGGTTCTTCAGCTTTGGCGACGCCATGTTCATTCATTAAAGGAGAAAAAATGCATTCCGTCTATTTCGAACTCATCAAGGAAGACCCCCGGAGCGGGGCCCGGCTGGGGAAACTCCACACCCCCCACGGGACTTTCGATACCCCCATGTTCATGCCGGTGGGGACCCAGGCTACGGTAAAGACCCTGACCCCGGAAGAGCTGTACGCCATGCATTCCCAGGTGATCCTCTCCAATACGTATCATTTATTCCTCCGGCCGGGCACGGAACTGATCCGGAAAGCCGGCGGCCTCCACAAGTTCATGAACTACCAGCGGGGGATGCTCACCGACAGCGGCGGTTTCCAAGTGTTCAGCTTGGGAGAGATGCGGAAGATCACCGAAGAAGGGGTGATGTTCCGGTCCCACCTGGACGGTTCCCGGCAGTTCCTGAACCCGGAAGTGGCCACCAAGGCCCAGGAGGACCTGGGAGCGGACATCATCATGGCTTTCGATGAATGCATCCCCTACCCAGCGGACCACGCCTATGCCAAACAGTCCACGGAACGGACCACCCGCTGGGCCCGGCGGTGCCTGGAAGCCAAGACCCGAGAGGATCAAGGGCTCTTCGGCATCATCCAGGGGGGCATGTACCCGGATCTGCGGGAATACAGCGCCAAGGCCATCACGGATATGGATTTCGCCGGATTTGCCATCGGCGGCCTGTCTGTGGGAGAACCCCATCCCCTGATGTATGACATCCTGGATAAGACCACCCAGCATATGCCCAAGGACAAGGCCCGGTACCTCATGGGGGTGGGTACCCCCGACTGTCTGGTAGAAGGGGTGAACCTGGGGGTGGATATGTTCGACTGTGTGTATCCCACACGGGTGGCCCGGAACGGCACCGCCATGCTCCCTACCGGACGGCTGGTGGTGCGGAACGCCCAGTACGCCGAAGACTGGCGGCCCATCGATGAACACTGCGACTGTTACACCTGCCGCCATTTCAGCCGGGCCTACATCCGCCACTTGTTCAAGGCGGAAGAAATCCTGGCCCTGCGGCTCTTATCTATACATAATCTCCATTTTCTGCTAAAATTTGCAGAGGATATGAGAACAGCCATCGCTAATGACACGTTCCCGGAATTCCGGGCAGCGTTCTTAGAGAATTATGAAACCACAAGGAGGTAATTTTTGATGGAAAATCTGCTTCAAATGGCCTGGCCCTTCATTCTCATGGGTGTGATCTTTTACCTGATGATCTACCGTCCCCAGAAACGGGACCAGAAGAAACGTACTGAAATGCTGGATTCCCTGAAGGTGGGCACCAACATCGTCACCATCGGCGGTATCCTGGGCACCATCACCAAGGTCTATGAGGACAAGATCCGGATCAAAGTGGCCGAAGGGGTGGAAATGCACATCCGGAAGACAGCCGTAGGCGGCGTGATCACTTCCGCTTTCGACAAGAAGAACAGCCGGAAGGCCGCCAAGAAGGAAGAGGCCCCTAAGGCGGAACCGGAAGCCAAACCGGCAGAAGCTACGGAAGCACCGGCAACAGAAGCCCCCAAGGCTGAAGGGAACGGAGAAGGAAAATAATGGATAAGAAAACAGCCCGCCAGGAAATCAGGGAAAAGATCCAGAAACTGAACCAGCGGGAAATCCATAAATACAACCGGGAAATCAACAGCCACATCGTCAACAGCCGGCTTTTTCTGGAAGGGAAAGTGATCATGGGCTACCTGGGAGAACCGGGGGAAGTGAATATCGATCAGGCCCTCCAGACAGCTCTCAACATGGGCAAGACCGTGTGCGTGCCCCAGATCCTGGAAGGACCGGGGGAGATGGCGGCGGCCCGGCTGGTGACCTTGAAGAAGCTGGGGCGGGACCGTTACGGTATCCGTACGCCCCAGGAACCGGTGGAAACCATCGCCCCGGAAGACATCGACCTGGTGCTGACGCCCGGTCTGGGATTTACCGCCCAGGGCGAACGGCTGGGCCGGGGAGCCGGGTATTACGATCGTTTCCTGCCACGGTGCACCAAAGGGGTTCCCATGGCAATCGGGTATGAGGTGCAGGTCCAGAAAGAGCTGCCCACCAATGCCCATGACGCGAAAGTCCGTTATCTGTGTACGGAAAAAGGACTGCGGGTATGCAAGAATAACGGAAAATAAGGAGGAATCGTTTTGGAGGGTAAAAATCGGGTCAAGCTGCTGGTTTCAGTGCTGGCCATCGTGATTGCATTTGCCGTATTCATCAAGCCTCTGGCCAGTACGGTAAAACAGGGCTTGGACCTGCAGGGCGGCACCCATGTGGTGCTCCAGGCCCAGGAAACGCCGGAAAGCAAGGTGGATGACGACGCTATCAACCGGTCTATCCAGATCATCGAACGCCGGGTCAATGAACTGGGCCTGACGGAACCGGTGATCCAGCGCCAGGGCAAGGACAAGATCATCGTGGAACTGCCCGGGGTGAAGGATCCAGAACAGGCCATTGCCATGCTGGGCAAGACGGCCATGCTGGAGTTCAAGGACATGGAAGGGAACACTGTCCTCACCGGGAAAGATCTGAAAGATTCCAAAGCCAGTGCGGACCAGAGCGGCCAGCCGGTGGTCACGCTCCAGTTCAATGAAGAAGGGGCGAAGAAATTCGCCGACCTGACCGCCCGGAACGTGGGCCGGCAGATTGCCATCCTCCTGGACGGCAACGTGCTCACCGCTCCTCGGGTCAGCGAACCCATCACTGGGGGCAATGCCCAGATCACCGGTTCTAAGGATGCCAAGGAAGCGGAACATCTGGCCATCCTCCTGCGCAGCGGCTCTCTGCCGGTGAAGCTGGAAGTGGTGGAAAACCGCACCGTAGGTCCCACCCTGGGACAGGACTCCAAAGATGCCAGCATGAAGGCTTTTGCCATCGGCCTGGCAGGGGTATTCCTGTTCATGCTGCTGTATTACCGTCTGGCAGGGCTGGTGGCGGATATCGTTCTCCTGCTCTATACCCTGCTGCTCCTGGCGGTGATGAAGGGACTCAATGCTACCCTGACCCTGCCGGGGATCGCCGGGATCATCCTGTCCATCGGGATGGCCGTGGATGCCAACGTGCTGATCTTTGAACGGTTCAAGGAAGAAATCCAGGCCGGCAAGACCCTCCGGGCGGCTGTAAGTTCTGGTTTCTCCCGGGCCTTCACCACCATCCTGGATTCCAACGTGACCACTCTCATGGCTGCGGCAGTGCTGTTCTATCTGGGCACTGGCCCCATCAAGGGCTTTGCCGTGACCTTGGCCCTTGGGGTATTGATCAGTATGTTCACGGCAGTGACGGTGACTAAGTTCATCCTCAGTGCCTTCATCGGCAGCAACTTTACAAAGAACCCGGCCTGGTTTGGTGTCCGGGGATATCAACCGAAAGCAAAAACCGGAAAAGGGGAGGCGGCACGATGAATAAGTTTTCCATAGTCAAGCATGCCAAGATCTTCTTTTCCATCACAGCAGTGGTGCTGATCGTGGGGATCGCATCCATGTTCACCCGGGGCTTCAACCTGGGAATCGATTTCACCGGGGGCAGCATCCTGGATATCAAATTCGACCAGCCGGTATCCGTGGCCCAGGTCCGGACCGTGCTCAGCGACCATCAGCTGGGCAGCAGCGTGATCCAGCTGGGCAGCAGTGACCAGCAGGTAGAGACCAGCCAGTCGGTGCTGATCCGTACCGGGATCATCAGCGACAGCCAGCGGGTGGAAGTGATGAACGACCTGACCGGCCGCCTGGGGAAAAATGAAGTGCTCCGGGTGGAAAACGTGGGTGCTACCGTAGGCGGCGACCTGGTGAAATCTGCCATCGGGGCGGTGGTCCTCAGCTGGGTGCTGATGATCATCTATATCACCATCCGGTTCGAACTGCGCTTTGCCCTGGCTGCCATCGTGGCCTTGATCATCGATGTATTGGTGACCCTCACCTGGTTCTCGGTGCTCCATCTGGAAATCGATTCTTCCTTCGTGGCAGCCCTTCTGACCGTGGTCGGGTATTCTGTCAACGGCACCATCGTGGTGTTTGACAGGATCCGGGAAAATCTCCATACCCATCGCCGGAACGAAAGCATGGGGGATCTGGTGGATGCCAGCATCTGGCAGACCATGACCCGGAGCGTGTACACCACCCTGACCACCTTGTTTGCGGTGGTGGCCATCTTCCTGTTCGGAGGAGAGACCATCCATAACTTCTCTTTTGCCATGCTGGTGGGCTTTGGCAGCGGGTTCTACACCTCCACTTTCCTGGCCGGGAGCATGTGGCTGTTCTTTCGAAAAAAACTGAGGAGATAAGGCGGCAAGGCGCCTTATCTCCAGATGGAAGTCAGGAGTCTGGAGTCGGAAGCCTCAGGTTAGGACCTGGCTTGATTGGCCAGGTCCTTTTTATTGTGTAAAACCGTAGGGGCGCAGGCCTGTCACACTGCTGGATGAACGAACTATCGGCGAATCTGTGGGTTCCCTGGCGTGGAGTTCCTACGGTACCGATTTACACATTCAAAAAATTTGCCTGCAAGTTTTCTCCATGGGCTTCCGACTTCAGACTCCGGACTTGAGCCGCTGTGCGGCTCTATAGCTGCGGGCCAAGCGCCCGCAGCGGAAAGGACCTGATACCATGAAAATCGCAGTGCCCATGTATGTACGAGAAAAGGATCAAGAAGTCTTGGAAGCGGCGGCTCCCGGGGCGGAGTTCGTTTATGGGAAGGATGTGGCGGCTCTCCAGGGAGCGGAAGTGATCATCGGCAACGTTTCTCCTAAAAAGCTGGCGGGGCTCACGAGCCTAAAATGGCTCCAGCTGAATTCTGCCGGAGCCGATGCTTACTGCCGGCCGGGGATCCTGGCTCCTCAGGTGCAGCTGACCAACAGCACGGGAGCCTACGGCCAAGCCCTTTCGGAACATATGCTGGCCCTCCTCCTGTCCCTCCAGAAGAAGCTGTACCTGTATCATCAGAACCAGCTCCAGCACCGGTGGAAGGATGAAGGAGAAGTGACCAGTCTGGAAGGAGCCACCGTAGTAATCGTAGGCTTTGGGGATATCGGCCGGGCTTTCGGGCGTCTGTGCCGTCTCCTGGGAGCCCATGTGGTCGGCATCCGGCGGCATCTGGGTGCGGTTCCGCCGGAAGCGGACGAAATGGGCACCCTGGAAGATCTGCCCCGGTTCCTGGCCCGGGCAGATGTAGTAGCCAGCGTGCTCCCAGGGACGCCGGAAACCACCCATCTGTATGATGGGAAGCTTTTCCAGGCCATGAAGCCCGGGGCTTTCTTCCTCAACTGCGGCCGGGGGAATGCAGTGGTCCAAGAGGACCTGGCCCGGGCTCTTACGGAAGGGCACCTGGGCGGGGCAGCCCTGGACGTGACGGACCCGGAACCCCTGCCTGCGGACAGCCCATTGTGGGATGTGCCCAATCTTTTGATTACCCCCCATATCAGCGGGGAACATCACTTGGCCCAAACCTGGGATAAGGTGGCAGCCATTGCTGCCCGGAACCTGAAGCATTACCTGGCCGGTGAACCTCTGGAAAATGTGGTGGACCGGGAAACAGGGTATAAGAAGAGCGTATAAGAAGAGCGTATAAGGAAGGGGCTGTTGCACGGGCAATAGCCCCTTCTTTTTCTCTTCAAAATGCGATATAATAATACATCACGCTATTGTCGAACCGATATACTCTGGAGCCGGACAGAAAGGATGTGCTCATATGCTGTATGTAATCCTCATGGGAATCATTGCTCTTTTGGTAGCGATCTTTGCCCTCCAGAATGCCATGGCGGTGGAAGTCAGTTTTCTTTTCTGGCATTTTTCTATGAGCCTGGCCCTGATCATCCTGGGCTGCCTCCTGGCAGGGTTTTTCCTGGCCAGCCTGTGGACCCTGAAAGTCAAGGCCGGCCATTATATGAAGGACCGCAGGCTGAAAGAACAGCTGCGGCAGCTGGAAGATAAAAAAGCGGACTGGGAAGCGCGGCAGGAAAGACAGCCCCGCCGCCCGGTGCCCCATATGGATCTGCCTCGGACGGAACACAAGGGAAAAGCCTATGACCCGTCCCAGGACCAGGAGCCCATCATCAAGCCCTTCCGGCCAAAAGAATAAGGGACAGGAGAAATATGATCTATTCGAAAATCAAGAACCTTACTGGGGAGGAAACGGACCAGATCCAGGCACTCAGCCGGGAAATGGGGGTTTCTCCCCTCCTGGCCGGAGTCCTGGTGCGCCGGAACCTGACGGAACCGGAGCAGATCAAAGAATTCCTGAAGGGGAAAAAACAGCCCTATTATGACCCTTTCCTGTTAAAAGATATGGACCGGGCAGTGGAACGGATCCTGAAGGCTCTGCAGCAGGGCGAACCCATGACCATCTACGGGGACTATGACGTGGATGGTACATCGGCCAGCTCCCTGCTGTATTTGTTTTTGCAGGCCCGGGGAGCCAAAGTGCAGGTCTATGTGCCCCGCCGGGATACGGAAGGGTATGGACTGAACCGTTCAGCCTTGGAAAAAATCGCCGCCTCAGGCACCCGTCTGCTGATTACGGTGGATACGGGCATCAGCGGCGCCCGGGAAGTGGCGGAGGCTCCCAAGACCATGGATATCATCATTACGGACCACCATCTGGCTCCCCGGGAACTGCCTGCTGCCTTGGCGGTGGTGAACCCCAACCAGCCCGGGGACGGATATCCTTTCAAAGGGATCGCCGGGGTGGGAGTGGCTTTCAAATTATGCCAGGCTCTGGAACAGAAGCTCACCGGGAACCCAGGATTTTACTGGGAGGACCTGATCGAACTGGTGGCTCTGGGCACCGTAGCGGATATGGTGCCTCTCCGGGATGAAAACCGGGAAATCGTCCGGAAAGGCCTGGCCAAAATGCCCCACAGCCCTCTCTGCGGCCTCCAAGCCCTGCTCCAGGTGACCGTGGCTCCCGGCAGCACCGTGAACAGCGGCACCATCGGGTTCGGCCTGGGTCCCCGGATCAACGCCGCCGGCCGGCTGGATGACGCCATGACGGCGGTACATCTCTTGACGGCCCAGGACCCGGAAAAAGCCCGGGAACTGGCGGCAGAACTGAATTCTGCCAACCAGGAACGGCAGGCCCTGAGCCAGAAGATCTTCGAAGAGGCAGAGCATCAGATGGCTTCGTTGGGGAGCCCGGAATGGGGCATCGTCCTGGGAGAGGAAGGATGGCACCCCGGTGTCATCGGCATCGTGGCCTCCCGGATGACGGAAAAATACCATCTGCCTTCGGTGCTCCTTTCCATCAGCGGAGAAACCGCCAAAGGATCCTGCCGGAGCATCCCGCCCTTGGACTTGTACCAGGCCCTGGACCGGTGCCGGGACCATCTGGTCCAATTCGGCGGCCATGCCCAGGCAGCCGGACTGACCATGAAGACGTCGGAGATCCCTGCCTTCCGGGAAGCTTTTGCCAAGACAGTGGCAGATATGCTGGATCATCAGCCCTATGAGCCGGCAGCCGTGCCGGATTATTTTGTGCCGGAAGGAAGGGAAGTGACCCCGGAAGCTGTCCAGGAACTGACGGAACTGGAACCTTTCGGAGTGGGGAATCCAGCACCGGTGCTGGGATTTGCCAAGGCCAAGATCCAGGAAGTCTCCCTGTTGGGCCGGGACCAGAACCATTTGAAGTTCCTCCTGGAACAGGGCGGCTTCCATTATAAGGGCCTCCTTTGGCAGGAAGGGCCCCGGTTCCATTCCTTTTATCCGGGAGAAGTGGCAGCCATCGCTTTTTCTCCCCGGCTGAATACTTTCCGGGGCGTCACCGCGGTGGATCTGGAAGTGTCGGCAGTAGAAGCACCGTACACCATTATTGACTGGCGGCATGAGAACCGGAATAAAGAGACAGAGCTAAATAATATTTTACAAAAAGATAAAAAGACGGTAGTATATGTAGAGGATAGTGTTGCCCTGCAGCAGAAATTCCCGGGAATCCATAGTCTCCGGTACGGAGAACCTCTTCCCGGAGATGTCCATACCGTTGTATTCTATGACGGCGGGGCGGAAAAGGTCCTGACACCGGAAAAATTCCCTCTAGGAAAGGATCAGCAGGGCCGACTGTACCTGATGTACGGCCGGGAGGATCTGTTGGCTCGGCGGGATGCCCTCCGCCGGAAGTACCCCGACTTGGCTGGGCTGCGCTTCTGCTATGCGGCCATCCGGAACCTGATCAGGCAGCAGGGCGCCTGCCAGGAAGCCCGGCTGCTCCGCTTGACCACCCGGGAAGGGTATGGGATCAGCCAGGCCATCCTCGATATTTTTTATGAACTGCATCTATTCACCCGGGAAGCCGGACTGGTTTCCCTAGGGGAAACAGGACACAAGAATATGCAAGATTCCAAAGGGTTCCAGGCCATCCAGGCGGCATACGACGCCCGTTTCCAGGAACTGAACCGCAGCTGGAAGCTGCAGCCGGCAGAAATCGCCGCCCTTTGGACCACAGGAAGGTGAGACAATGGAACAGCTCGATGATAAGCCGATCAGTGCGGAAGAATTCTACGCCCGCATCGGCAAATATTTGACCCCGCGGCAGGTGGAATTCGTCCGGGAAGCCTACAACTTCGCGGCGGAAGCCCATGCCAAGCAGAAACGCGCTTCCGGGGAACCCTATATCATCCATCCTTTGGGAGTGGCTACTATCTTGGCTCAGCTCCAGATGGACGATGTGACGCTGGCCGCTGCCTTCCTGCATGATGTGGTGGAAGATACGGATGTGACCTTGGACCAGCTGGAGGACATCTTCGGCCGGGAAGTGGCCATGCTGGTGGACGGGGTCACCAAACTGGGAAAGATCGAATACATCTCCCGGGAAGAACAGCAGGTGGAGAACTACCGGAAAATGTTCCTGGCCATGGCCAAGGACATCCGGGTGGTCTTGATCAAACTGGCGGACCGGCTGCACAACATGCGGACCATGAAATACATGCCGGTGAACAAGCAGAAACGGATCTCTTCGGAAACCCTGGAAATCTACGCGCCCTTGGCCCACCGGCTGGGGATCTACGCCATCAAATGGGAATTGGAAGATCTGGCTTTCCGGTACATGGAACCCCAGCATTACTATGAATTGGTGGAACAGGTCAAGATCAAGCGGCACGAACGGGAAGCCATGGTCCAGGACGCCATGGACGAACTCCGGAAGCTGTGTGAGGAAGCCGGCATCAACTGCCAGATCCAGGGCCGTCCCAAGAGCTTCTACAGCATCTACAAGAAGATGCAGCGGGACCATAAGACCATCAACGAAATCTACGATCTCCTGGCCGTCCGGGTGCTGGTGGATACGGTGAAGGACTGCTACGGGGTCCTGGGCATCGTCCACGGGAAATGGAAACCCATCCCGGGCCGGTTCAAAGATTACATCGCCGTGCCCAAATCCAACGGCTACCAGTCCCTCCATACCACGGTAGTGGCTTCCAGCGGACAGCCCCTGGAAATCCAGATCCGGACCTTCGAGATGCACAAGGTCTCGGAATACGGGGTGGCAGCCCACTGGCGGTATAAGGAAAGCGGCGGCTCCAAGATGCCCAGTTCTTCCGATAAGAGCGTGGATGCCAAGATGGCCTGGCTGCGGCAGCTGCTGGAATGGCACAAGGATATGCGGGATCCCCATGAATTCGTGGATACCGTGAAGATGGACGTGTTTTCCGATGAGGTGTTCGTGTTCACTCCCCAGGGGGATGTACTGGACCTGCCGGAAGGCTCCGTCCCCATCGATTTCGCCTACCGGGTCCATACCGGAGTGGGCAATAGCTGCGTGGGGGCCAAGGTGAACGGAAAGATCGTTCCCTTGGATTACCACCTGAAGAACGGGGACATCGTAGAGATCATCACGTCCAAACAGTCTCCCGGCCCCAGCCGTGACTGGATCAATATCGTGGGATCCAGCCAGACCAAGAACAAGATCAAGCAGTTCTTCAAAAAGGAACGGCGGGAAGAGAACATCGTCAACGGGCGGGAAATGCTGGAACGGGAATGCCGGCGCCTGGGCTACGATGTGAACACCATGCTCACCCCGGACAACCTGAAGGAAGTGGCTTCCCGGTGCCATATGGACGGCAGCGTGGAGAACCTTTTGGCAGCCTTGGGATATGGCGGACTGATGGTCAACGGGGTCATGGTGAAATTGGTGGACCTGTACAAGAAGGCCCAGCGCCAGACCACCACCAAGAACTTGTCCCAGCTCCTCAGCGAGCTGAAGCCCAAGACCGTGAAGACCCATAAGGGCAGCCACGGGATCCTGGTGAAAGGGGAGGACGACATCATGGTGAAGCTGGCCAAATGCTGCAATCCCATCCCTGGAGACCCTATCGTGGGCTACATCACCCGGGGCCACGGGGTTTCCGTCCACCGGGCGGACTGCCCCAACGTCCTTTCCAATACGGAAGATCCCAACCGGATGATCGAAGTCTCCTGGAATGTGGATACGGACGTGGCCTACAAGGTGGTGCTGCGGCTGACTGCCGTGGACCAGCCCGGCGTCATGGCCAATATCATGACCGTGGCCAGCGAGACCAAGGTGAACATCAATTCCATCAATGCCCATACCAATCCCAACAAGACGGCCTACATCGACATGGGGCTGGATATCAGCAGCCTGGACCAGCTGAACTACATCATCGGCCGGCTGCGCCGGATCAAGGGCGTCTATAAAGTGGACCGGAAAGTGTCCGGAATGTGAGGCAGCCATGAGAGCAGTGGTACAGCGGGTCAGCGCAGCTTCTGTCACGGTGGAGGGCCGGAAAGTGGGCACCATCGGGCCGGGACTGCTGGTCCTTCTGGGCGTGGCCCGGGGAGATACAGAAAAAGACGGGGAATACCTGGCGGAGAAATTGGCCGGGCTCCGGATCTTTGAAGATGAAGAAGAAAAGATGAACCGGTCGGTGGCCCAAATCGGGGGCAGTATCCTTCTGGTATCCCAGTTCACCCTGTACGGGGATGTGCGCCATGGCAGGAGGCCTTCCTTCACCCAGGCGGCTCCGCCGGAAGAAGCCAACCGGCTCTATGAAGACCTGGCCCAGAAGCTCCGGGACAAAGGACTGACTGTGGAGACCGGACAGTTCCAGGCCCATATGGAAGTGTCCCTGGTGAACGACGGGCCGGTTACCATCCTGCTGGACAGTGGGAAAAGTTTTTAGGAGGAAATAGAAAACCATGAAAATCTATCGGGTGGTCGTTGGACCGATCCAGGAAAACTGCTATATCATCAAAAACGAAGCCAACAACGAAGGCATCATCGTGGACCCGGGGGATGAAGCCGACCGGATCATGGATGCGGTGAAGAAGGCCGGCATCGAGAAGGTGCCTGCCATCTTCCTCACCCATGGCCACGGGGATCATATCTCCGCCCTGGACGAAGTGAAGGCTGCCACCGGCGCCAAAGTCTATATGAGCCGGGAAGATGCTCCCATGCTCCGGGTATGGAACAGCAGTCTGTCCTATTCCACCAACCGGGATAAGAAATTCGATCCCCCCGATGCATTTTTCACTGATGGGGAAAAACTGACAGTGGCCGGCTTGGATTTCACCATCGCTGCCACACCAGGGCATACCCGGGGCGGGGTGTGCATCATTGGAGACGGAGTGGTGTTCTGCGGGGATACGGTGTTCCTGGAAAGCATCGGCCGGACGGACCTGCCCGGGGGATCTTATGACGCCATCCTGGACTCCATCAAGACCAAGCTGCTGGTGCTGCCCGATGATTACAAACTGCTGCCCGGCCACGGACCGGCCACCACAGTGGGCTGGGAACGGCGCCGGAATCCGTTCCTCCAGTAAGGTCGTGAGCGCATGATGGAAGTGCAGCAAAGACCCAGGGGACTGGTGGCCAAACTGCTGGCAGGCCTTTTGGGGTTCGGTGTGTTCTATCTGCTGGGCCACTGGTTCCTGCCGGTGTTCCTGGCCGTAGGGATGAGTTTTTTGCTCTATCCCATCGTAGACCGGCTGGAACGGCTGAAGATCAAGGGGCGGCCCTTTCCCAATACCCTGGCGGTATTGATTTCTTTCCTCGTATTCGGACTGTTCCTCTATGCGGCGGCCAATGTGCTGATCGTCCCCTTGGTGACCCAGGTGAACACCCTGCTGAAAGCCATGCCAGGCCTGGCGGCCAAAGCCAACGAAAGCATCAGTCTGTTTTTGGGCAGTGAAGCCCAGAAGCTGCCGCCCAACACCCGGGAAGTGCTCCAGCAGGCGGCCAGCAGCCTGAGCAGCTACATCATGGGCCTATTGAAGGATATGCTGGCTTCCACGGTCCAAGCGGCCAAGAGCCTGGTGAGCCTGGCCCTGGTCCCCTTCCTCAGCTTCTACTTCCTGAAAGACTGGCGGACCCTGAAGAAAATGGTGGTGGGGCTCTTTGCTTATGAAAAGCAGCCTCTGGCGGATCGGGTGCTCACGGACATGGGGCACATGCTCTGTGCCTATGTGGACAACATGTTCAAGCTCTGCTTCGTAGCGGCGGCCTGTCTCACTGCCGGGAATTCCATCCTGGGCGTCCAGTACACCTTGGTGCTGGGGTTCCTGGCCATGATCAGCGAGATGATCCCCCTGGTGGGATCGGTGGTAGGGACCCTGGCGGCGGTATTCATCGCCCTGCTCCAGAACCCGTCCCTGGCCTTGAAGGTGCTGATCCTCTATCTGGTGTACTATCAGATCGATGCCCAGGTGATCATGCCCAATCTTATGGGTCACAGCATCACCCTGCATCCGGTGCTGATCATCCTGGCCGTGATGATCGGAGGCCAGATCGGCGGCGTGGCCGGGCTGATCTTCGCCGTCCCCGTCCTTGCCATCATCAAAGTACTCTATGGGTATTTCTGGCATGCGGGGGAGAAGAGTCCGGTTGATAAAAACCAATAAACTGTGTTAAAATTAATAAGTTCAAACAAGTCGTGTGGACGGAGGGGATTTTTATGTTAACAGGGGCACCGCGTGGTACCAAAGACATTCTGCCGGGCACCATCAATGGCTGGCGGTATGCTGAACAAATCATTCGTGAAGTTTGCCGGGAATTCAATTATCAGGAAATCAGGACCCCAATCTTTGAACATACCGAACTGTTCCAGAGAGGCATCGGGGATGGGACGGACGTGGTGGACAAGGAAATGTACACCTTTACGGACCGGAGCGGCCGCAGTCTGACCCTGCGCCCGGAAAACACCGCTTCCGTAGTCCGTTCTTTCGTGGAAAACAAACTGTATGCGGAACCTATGCCGCTGAAGGTGTTCTATATCGGACCCATGTTCCGATATGACCGTCCCCAGGCTGGGCGCATGAGACAGTTCCATCAGTTCGGGGTGGAAGCCCTGGGGGCAGAATCCCCTGTAGTGGATGCAGAAGTCATCCTGCTGGCTCTCACCGTGCTGAAACGGTTCGGCCTGAAGGACCTGAAACTGAAAATCAACTCTGTGGGCTGCCCCAACTGCCGGCCCCAGCACCGGAAGCTGCTCCAAGACTACTTCCGTCCGCACTTGGACGAACTGTGCGAAGACTGCCAGAGCCGGTTCGACCGGAGTCCGCTGCGGATCCTGGACTGCAAAGTGGATGCCGACAAGCCTTTCATGGCCGGTGCACCGAAAATCACCGACAGCCTGTGCGATGACTGCCGGGCCCATTTCGAAACCGTGAAGAAACTGCTGGACGAAGCCGGCGTGGAATATGAAGTGGACAGCAACCTGGTCCGGGGGCTGGATTACTACACCAAGACCGCTTTCGAGATCCAGTATTCTCCCCTGGGTGCCCAGAGCGCAGTAGGCGGCGGCGGACGGTATGACGGCCTGGTGGAAGAACTGGGCGGCCCCAGCACCCCCGGCGTAGGCTTTGCCATGGGTCTGGAACGGATCCTCTTGGCCCTGGAAAAACAGGACCTGCTGCCTTCCGGGAAGGAAGCCATCGACATCTTCGCCGTGATCCCCGATGAAGGGGGCGTGGCTGATGCCTTCCGGGTGATCACTGCCCTGCGGAACCAGGGACTTGTCTGCGATATGAACTTGGTGGAACGGAGCATGAAGGCCCAGATGAAGCAGGCCAACCGGGAACAGGCCCGTTTTGCCCTGATCTTCGGGGAAGAAGAACGGTCCAGAGGGGCTGTCACCGTCCGGAACATGGCGGACAGCAGCCAGGAAGAAGTCTGCTTCGGAGCTTTGGAAGCCTATTTCAACAAATAATGACCAGAGGTGTTGACAAGAATGAGTATGGAACGCAGTCATCATTGCGGTGACTTGAGAAAAGCAGATGCCGGCAAGACGGTTACCTTGTGCGGCTGGGTAAGCAAACGGCGTGACCACGGCGGCATCATCTTCATCGATCTCCGGGACCGTCACGGTCTGGTGCAGGTGGTCATCGACCCGGCCCATGACGAAAAAGATTTCCACAAGGCCGAAGGGGTCCGCAGCGAATACGTGCTGCAGGTCAAAGGCCTGGTGCGGGAACGGAGTGCGGAAACTGTGAACCCCCACCTGCCCACCGGGGATGTGGAAGTGGTGGTGAAGGACCTGAACGTGCTGAATCCTTCCAAGACTCCGCCCTTCTATATCCAGGATGGCATCGATGTGGATGAAAACGTCCGTCTCCGCTATCGGTATCTGGATCTGCGGCGGCCGGAAATGCAGCAGAACCTGATCCTGCGCCATCGGGTGACCAAGGCGGTCCGGGACTTCCTGGATAAACAGGATTTCCTGGAAATCGAAACCCCGGATCTGATCCGGAGCACCCCGGAGGGGGCTCGGGACTACCTGGTGCCCAGCCGTGTGAACCCTGGCAAGTTCTACGCACTGCCTCAGTCTCCCCAGCTGTTCAAACAGCTGCTGATGATTGCGGGGATGGAACGGTACTTCCAGATCGCCCGGTGCTTCCGGGATGAAGACCTGCGGGCCGACCGTCAGCCGGAATTCACCCAGCTGGATATGGAAATGTCCTTTGTGGACCAGGATGACATCATGACCCTCACCGAAAAGCTGATTGCCTATGTGTTCAAGGAAACCCTGGGCGTAGATGTGCCCGTGCCCATGGCCCGGATGACCTGGGATGAAGCCATGGACAAATACGGCAGCGACAAACCGGACCTGCGGTTCGGCATGCAGCTGATCAACATGAATGAAGCTCTCCAGGGGACCCAGTTCAAGGTGTTCAAGGACATCATCGAAAAGGGCGGCCTGGTGAAAGCCATCAACGTGAAAGGCTACAACAAGATCCCTCGGAGAGAACTGGACGGCCTGGTGGAATTCGTAGGCATCTACGGCGCCAAAGGCCTGGCCTGGATCATCGTCAACGATGACGGTACCATCAAGTCTCCTATTGCCAAATTCTTCTCCGACGAAGAAATGCAGCGGATCCTGGCTGCCGGCAAGGCGGAAAAAGGCGATGTGCTGCTGTTCGTGGCTGACCGGAAACCTTTGGTGGTAGCCGCTGCTCTGGGCGCCCTGCGTCTGGAAATGGGTAAGCGCCTGGGCCTCATCGACAAGGACAAACTGTGCTTCACCTGGGTGGTGAAGTTCCCCATGTTCGAATACAGTGAAGAAGAACACCGCTATGTGGCCATGCACCATCCCTTCACCGCTCCCTGCGATGAAGATGTGGACAAGCTCCTCACCGATCCTGGCCATGTATATGCTAAAGCCTACGACATGGTGCTGAACGGGGTGGAAATCGGCGGCGGTTCCGAACGTATCCATCGAGAAGACATCCAGAAGAAGGTCTTCGAAGCCATCGGTCTCACCGATGAACAGGCCCAGGAGAAATTCGGCTTCTTGCTGAAAGCCTTCGAATTCGGAGCACCTCCCCATGGGGGTCTGGCCTTCGGCCTGGACCGTCTGGTGATGCTCATGGCCAAACGGCCGTCCATCCGCGACGTGATCGCTTTCCCGAAATCCCAGAGTGCCATCGACCTGATGTGCCAGGCACCCAATATGGTGGACGAAAAGCAGCTGCGGGAACTCCATATCCGGAGCACCGTTGTGAAGAAAGAAAAAGAAGAGAAAAAATAAATCCGGTCTGCATGTGGGATGAGGGGGAGCGCCCTGATCCTGCTTTGCGGAAGGACGCAACAGGGACCGGGATGCGAGGGAGCCCGTGGGCCGGGCTGAGAGGGTACCCAAGTACCGACCGCCGGAGGGAGGGATTCCTCTGCCGCATCCTGGGAACCGTACAAAAAACCGGCTGTCGCCAAGAAAGCGGCAGCCGGTTTTTGTGTGCATGAAAGGAGAACGTACCGTGAAAAATTGGAAGAAGATGTTGGGGGTGCTGCTGGCCGGGGCCCTGGTGCTGGGCGGCTGTGGCGGCACGAAAAAGGAACAGGCGGTTGGGAGCAAGACCATCCCGGAATTGAAGATCGCCATTTCTCCCTATCAAGATGCGGATACCCTGCGGACCAAGACCGAGCCCCTGGGGAAGATGCTCCAGGCCAAACTGAAGGAAAAGGGCTATGAGGTGCAGAAAATCACCCTGAATGTGGGCACTTCCTACAATGCCGTGGGGGAGGCACTCAGTGCAGGCAGTGCGGATGTGGGCTTCATTTCCGGGGCCACCTATGTGCTCTGCGACCGGGATGTGGATGTGCTGCTGACGGCGCTCCGAGAAGGCATCGACAAGGACACCACGGATCTTTCCGTATGGAACAACGGCCAGCCGGACAAATTCACCAAAAACCTGGTGAAGTATTATCGCTCCGCCCTGGTGGTGGGGCCCAGCCCCAAGGGACAGGCTCTCCTGGCCAAAGTGAAGCGGGGAGAAAAGCCCACTTGGGAGGAACTGGACAACCTGAACTGGGCGGTGATGAGCCCTGCCTCTGCTTCCGGGTACCTGTATCCTTCCCTATGGCTGAAGGAAAACTACGGGAAGACCCTGAAAGACCTGTCCCATGTGGTCCAGTCCGATTCCTATACCACATCAACGGCTCGGCTGGCTTCCGGCCAGGTGGATGTGATGGTGGCCTATTCCCATATCCGGGCCAAAATGGAAAAAGATTGGCAGGTCAAACTGGGGGGGACCGGGTCCATCTGGGATCAGACCGGGATCATCGGGGTCACGGGGAAGATCTTCAATGATACGGTGAGTGTGAGCAAGACCAGCAAAGTGATGCAGGATCCGGCCTTCCGCAAGGCAATGGGAGAAGCCCTGATCGAAATCGGAAAGACAGAAGAAGGGCTGAAGGTGCTGAAGACCATCGGCCACAAGGGCTATGACTGGGCCCAGGCCTCCGATTACGATGGAGAACGGAAGATCCGGAAGGAACTCCAATGAACCTGACGGTACTGGAATTGAAAGCCGTTTCCCAAGCCTATGAAAAAGGACATCCCATTCTCCAGGGGGTGTCCCTTTCCGTACCCCAGGGTTCCTTTGTTTCCTTGATCGGCCCTAGCGGTGCCGGGAAGACCACCCTGCTCCGGCTGTTCAATGGCATGGTACGGCCGCTCTCCGGTGAAGTATGGGTGGAAGGCCGCCGGTTCGACACCTTGAAAGGGAAATGGCGCCGGCAGGTCCAGCAGCAGGTGGGGATGATCTTCCAGGATTTCTGCTTGGTGGAAGAGAGCAGCTGCCTGGAAAACGTACTTTGCGGGGCCCTGGGGCGGATCAGCCTGTGGCGGGCCCTGTGGGGAAACTTCCCAGAACGGGAAGTGCAGAAAGCCCGGCAGGCTCTGGATCTGGTTGGGCTGGGCGGACGGGAAGATACCTTGGCCAGCAGCCTCAGCGGGGGTCAGAAACAGCGGGTAGCCATTGCTAGGACTTTGGTCCAGGAAGCGTCCGTCATCCTGGCAGATGAACCGGTGGCTTCCTTGGATCCAGGGACGGGAAAAGCCATCCTGGAACTGCTCCGGCAGCTGCAGGAAACCCAGGGGCTTACCGTGGTGATGAACAGCCACAATGTGGAGCAGGCCATGGCATTTTCCCAGCAGGTGGTGGGGCTCCGGCAAGGCCGGATCTTGTTCCAAGGGCCAGCGGATGCCTGGGATGAGGAGAAACTCCGGGAATTGTACAGGAGGGCATCATGACCCAAAGATACCAACAGCGGATGGGATGGATCCTGCTGCTGGGGGTGACGGCTGGATCCCTGGCAGAAATCGGCTGGGATCCGGCATTGCTGGGAGAGCGGGGCGGCCGGTTCTTTGATATTGCCCGGGCCATGCTGCCTCCGGATTGGGGATTTTTCCGGGAGGCAGCTGGGCCTCTTCTCAGCACTGTGCGCATGTCCCTGGCAGGTTCTTTCCTGGGCAGTTCCCTGGGCCTTTTGGGAGCTGTGCTGGGCAGCCGTTGGACCAATCCCCATGGCTGGATCCGGATCCCTTTCCTGTGTGCCATCCAGCTGCTGCGGACGGTGCCGGCCCTGATCCTGGCTCTTTTGTGCACCTTCCTGGTGGGACTGGGGAATCTGGCCGGTACCTTGGCCCTGACCCTCAGTACCTTTGGGGTGATGACCCGGCTGGGATATGAAGATATGGAAACATTGGACTGGAAAACAGCCCGAGCCCTGGAAGCCTCCGGCTGCGGCCGGGGAAAAGCCTTCTGCCGGGCTCTCCTGCCCCGTCTGCTGCCCGGGTATCTGACCAACGCTCTGTACCTGTGGGAATCCAATGTGCGCCAAGCGGCCATCTTGGGCTATGTGGGAGCCGGGGGCATCGGGCTGCTGCTGAACCAGCAGCTGGCCTGGCGGGCCTATGGCCGGGTGGGGACCTTGCTGGTACTGCTCTACGGTGCGGTGCTGGTTTCGGAAAGCCTCAGTGAAGCCCTGCGGAAAGTCCTGAGAGGCCAGTGGAGGCTCCGGTCTTGGATGAAAAAAGGCCTGGGTGTCTTGGGACTGCTGCTGCTCCTGGGTTCTCTGGGAACCTTGGAACCGGCAGGAAATGGCGGCATGGGTGCGGCCCGGGCTATGCTGGAGGGACTTTTTGAACCGGATCCTTCCCTGCTGTTTTCTCTGGAAAAAGATGCTGTGCCCTGGCTGTTGGGAGAAACCTTCTGTATGGCTTTCCTGGGGACCTTGGGAGGGGGCTTGGCGGCTGGGTTTCTGGCTCTGGCATCCAGCTTCCGGTTCCTGCCAGTGGGGGCCGCTTTGGTGCCTCGTCTGGTCCTCCTGGGCATCCGTACGGTGCCGGTCTTTGTCTACGGCCTCATGTGGCTCCGGGTCCCTGGGCCCGGGCCTTTTGCCGGTACTCTCACTTTACTGGTGTGCAGCATCGGCCTTTTGGCCAAACGGTTCCAGATCGGGCTGGATAGTACGGACCCACGGCCTTTTACTGCCAGCCGGGCCATGGGTACCGGGTGGGCTGCCGCCTTCCGGTGGACGGTCCTGCCCCAGCTGAAAAAAAGCGGAGCGGCTGCCCTGCTGTACAGACTGGACGTGAACCTTCGGGAGGCTTCCATCTTAGGCCTGGTAGGAGCTGGAGGCATCGGCACCCCGCTGATCCTGGCTCTCCAGCAGTACAAATGGCAGGAAGCCGGCGCCTTTCTTTGGGGCATGGCTGCCTTAGTGCTGGCGGTGGAATGGGGAAGTGAAAGATGCAGGAGATGAAAAGCGGCTTACCGCTTTTCATCTCCTGCATCTTTTAACCGTCTACAAACCGATTCCTGTCCCCAAATTTTCCCATTTCTTTTGTTATACTGGAAGAAAAGAAATCCCATTATAGGAGGTACGGGCCATGGAGAGCATAATGGAACAAAGAAAAAGACAGGCTGGGGAAATGGGGACACAGGAGGATGGAACCCGGGAACTAGATCAGCTGTTCCTGACACGTCCGCCCCGGGAGGCATATCCTCTCCTCCTGGCGAAATCTGGAGAAGGCAGCGGCCGGGCCCTGCTACTCCTAGCGTTGTACCTGGACGGGGGATACGGGACCTTCTTCTTGGATCAGGGCCGGGCCCGGGTTTATGCTTCCGCCGCTTCCCAGGCCGGAGATCCTGTGGCCCCTGCCTTTTGCGCACTGAAAGACCTGCCCAATGTGGGAGAATCCGTCCGGGTGTTTGTCCGGCAGAGAGAAAGGATCCGGGCCCTGGCAGCAGAAGGAGACTTCCTGGCCCAGTACTATCTGGGGATCATGTACGCCTACGGGGAAGGAGAGGACCCTTCCTATGAAGACGCTCTGGCCTGGTTCGAGCAATCCGCTGCCCAGGGCTTTGCGGCCGCCCAGCTGGCCATGGGTTCCTTTCTCCGGCTGGTGGATGGGGGAAAAAATGACACTTGGCGGGAGAAGCGGCTGGAATGGTATCAAAAAGCTGCAGCAAAAGGCTATGCAGAAGCCCAGCTGCGGTTGGCCCAGGAATACCGGCTGCGCTTCCATGCCTTAGACCAGGCCAAGATTTGGTACGAAAGAGCCGCCCGCCAGGGCCACCCTGCAGCTTGTGAGATCATGGGCAACTTCTGGGAAAACGGGTACGTAGGCCAGGCAGACCCTGCCCAAGCACTGGCCTGGTACCGCAGAGCTTACCATAGAGGCAGCCGTACCGTCTGCTTCGACATCGCCAGCCTGTACGAAGAAGGCCGAGGCGTCCCCCAATCCTGGCAGCAGGCGGCACTGTGGTATAAAAAATTTTGGGAAAGATAGGAATTGTACTGAAATTTGGATAGGAAAGAGTGTATGATGGGAGTAGAAAATAAAAATTGATAGTTTGTCATTGTCTGAAAACTATGGTACTATCATTTTGGAAATAGGAATTGATAGATTTTTATAGAGAAAAGAGGGAATTGTATGGCTACTTTTGATAAGTTTATCCATCAGTATCAGGTTTCGAAGACCCTGCGTTTTGCTTTGATTCCCCAGGAGAAGACTCTTGAAAACATTACTAAAAATAACGTTTTGCAGGAGGATGATGAACGTCAGAAAAATTATGAAAAGGTCAAACCGATCCTGGACCGTATCTATAAAGTATTTGCAGAGGAAAGCCTAAAAAATTGTTCTGTGGATTGGAACGACCTGAACGCCTGCCTGGATGCCTACCAGAAAAATCCTTCCGCTGATAAGCGTCAAAAGGTAAAAGCTGCCCAGGATGCACTCCGGGATGAAATCGCTGGCTATTTTACCGGGAAACAATATGCGAATGGAAAAAATAAAAATGCGGTGAAGGAAAAAAAACAGGCCGAATTGTACAAAGATATTTTTAGTAAAAAACTTTTTGATGGAACCGTAACCAATAATAAATTGCCCCAAGTAAATCTTTCTGCAGAGGAAACAGAGCTTCTGGGCTGCTTTGATAAATTTACCACTTACTTCGTCGGTTTTTATCAGAACAGAGAGAATGTTTTTTCGGGGGAAGATATTGCAACGGCCATTCCCCATCGGATTGTCCAGGACAATTTTCCAAAATTCCGGGAGAATTGCAGAATCTACCAGAACCTCATAAAAAATGAACCGGCACTGAAACCTTTGCTGCAACAGGCTGCTGCTGCAGTGATGGCTCAGAACCCCAAGGGAATCTATCAGCCAGGGAAATTGTTGGATGATATTTTTGTGATTCCATTTTATAATCATCTGTTGTTACAAGATGATATTGATTATTTCAACCAGATCTTGGGAGGCATCGGCGGTGCTGCAGGACAGAAAAAAATCCAGGGCCTGAACGAAACCATCAATCTATTCATGCAGCAGCATCCCCAGGAAGCTGACAACTTAAAGAAGAAGAAGATTTCCCATCGGTTCATCCCTCTTTACAAGCAGATTTTAAGCGATCGTACCAGCTTTTCGTTTATCCCAGAGGCTTTTTCCAATTCTCAGGAAGCCCTGGATGGGATAGAAACCTTTAAAAATTCCTTGAAAAAGAACGATACCTTTGGCGCTTTGGAGCGGCTCATCCAAAATCTTGCCTCTTTAGACCTGGAACATGTTTATCTTTCCAATAAAAAAGTCAATGAAATATCCCAGGCTTTGTATGGGGAATGGCATTGTATCCAGGATGTGCTGAAACAGGATTTTTCCCTGAAATCGCTTATCCAGATAAATCCGCAAAATTCTTCCAATGGATTCCTTGCCACTTTGACCGATGAAGGCAAAAAAAGAATCTCCCAGTGCAGGACCGTCCTTGGGAGTTCACTGCCTGTCACCCTGGCGGATGACCAGGATAAAGCACAGGTCAAGAATCAGCTGGATACGCTGCTGGATGCTGCACATTATTTGGAATGGTTCAAAGCGGATCCTGACCTGGAAACCGATCCGAATTTTACGGTTCCTTTTGAAAAGATCTGGGAAGAATTGGTTCCTTTGTTGAGCCTTTACAGTAAAGTACGGAATTTTGTGACCAAAAAGCCTTATTCTACAGCAAAATTCAAGCTGAATTTTGCCAACCCCACATTGGCCGATGGGTGGGATATCCATAAAGAATCAGATAATGGAGCCTTGTTATTTGAAAAAGGAGGTTTGTATTATCTGGGGATTATGAATCCCAAAGATAAACCTAATTTTAAATCTTATCAAGGGGCCGAACCATACTATCAGAAAATGGTTTATCGGTTCTTTCCGGACTGTTCCAAGACAATACCAAAATGTTCTACCCAGAGAAAAGATGTGAAAAAATATTTCGAAGCCAATCCCCAAGCCACTTCCTACCAGATTTATGATCCAAAAAAGGAAAAATTCAGACAAGGTTTTTTCCATATTCCCCGGGAAATCTATGAATTGAACAATACTACGTATGGTACGGGGAAAAGTAAATACAAGAAATTCCAGACCCAGTATTATCAGAAGACCCAAGATAAATCTGGATATCAAAAAGCCCTTCGCAAATGGATCGATTTTTCCAAAAAATTTTTGCAGACGTATGTAAGTACCTCAATTTTTGATTTCAAGGGGCTGCGTCCCAGCAAGGACTATCAAGATTTGGGGGAATTTTATAAGGATGTCAACAGCAGATGCTATCGGGTCACTTTTGAAAAAATCAGGGTACAAGATATCCATGAGGCTGTAAATAAGGGGCAACTGTATCTGTTCCAGCTGTACAACAAAGACTTTTCCCCCAAAAGCCATGGTCTGCCCAATCTCCATACCCTTTACTGGAAAGCAGTTTTTGACCCCGAAAATTTAAAGGATCCGATTGTGAAACTCAATGGGCAGGCTGAATTGTTCTATCGTCCCAAGAGCAACATGCAGATTATCCAGCATAAAACCGGTGAAGACATCGTAAATAAGAAACTAAAGGATGGGACGCCAGTCCCTGATGATATCTATCGGGAAATCTCCGGATATGTACAAAGCAAATATCAGGGAATTTTATCTCCGGAAGCGCAAAAATGGCTGCCTTCAGTGACCATTAAAAAGGCTGCCCATGATATTACCAAGGACAGACGGTTTACGGAAGACAAATTCTTCTTCCATGTTCCCATTACCCTGAACTACCAGAGCTCGGGCAAACCAACAGCCTTTAATTCCCAGGTCAATGATTTCTTGACAGAGCATCCAGAGACCAATATCATCGGTATCGATCGGGGAGAAAGGAACCTGATTTATGCGGTAGTTATAACTCCCGATGGGAAAATCCTGGAACAAAAATCCTTTAATGTGATCCATGACTTCGATTATCATGAAAGCTTGAGCCAGAGAGAAAAACAGCGGGTGGCAGCCCGCCAGGCATGGACCGCCATTGGTCGGATCAAAGATCTGAAAGAGGGGTATCTGTCTCTGGTCGTCCATGAGATTGCCCAGATGATGATCAAATACCAGGCTGTGGTTGTACTGGAAAATCTCAATACGGGATTTAAACGTGTCCGTGGAGGGATTTCAGAAAAAGCCGTCTATCAGCAGTTTGAAAAGATGCTCATAGAAAAACTGAATTTCCTTGTGTTCAAAGATCGGGCCATAAATCAGGAAGGCGGGGTACTGAAAGCGTATCAGCTGACGGACAGCTTCACCAGTTTTGCAAAATTAGGGAATCAAAGTGGATTCCTGTTCTACATCCCTTCCGCTTATACATCTAAGATAGATCCAGGCACTGGCTTTGTAGATCCTTTCATCTGGAGCCATGTTACAGCCAGTGAGGAGAATCGGAATAAATTTCTGGAGGGGTTCGACAGTTTGAAGTATGATGCCCAATCTAGTGCTTTTGTCCTGCATTTCAAGATGAAGAGCAACAAACAGTTCCAAAAGAACAATGTGGAAGGATTCATGCCTGAATGGGATATCTGCTTTGAGAAAAACGAAGAGAAAATCAGTCTGCAGGGAAGCAAATATACTGCCGGAAAGCGGATTATTTTCGATTCCAAGAAAAAACAGTATATGGAGTGTTTTCCCCAAAATGAACTGATGAAGGCACTGCAGGATGTTGGCATCACTTGGAATACGGGGAATGATATCTGGCAGGATGTCCTTACTCAGGCGTCGACTGATACTGGGTTCCGGCATCGCATGATCGATCTGATCCGCTCCGTGCTGCAGATGCGCAGCAGCAATGGAGCAACCGGCGAAGATTACATCAATTCGCCCGTCATGGATTTGGATGGCCGTTTCTTCGATACTCGGGCGGGTATCCAGGATCTGCCGCTGGACGCAGACGCCAATGGGGCATACCATATTGCCTTAAAGGGAAGAATGGTCCTGGAGCGGATCCGCAGTCAAAAAAATACAGCCATCAAAAATACAGATTGGCTGTATGCCATTCAGAAAGAAAGAAATTGAAAAATGGAAGATGACTATCTGCCGATATCTTTTTTGAATGATTTCATCTTTTGCCCGGTCTCCATATATTTTCATCAATTATATGGGGACCAGGCCCCCATTACCTACCAATGCAGTGACCAGATTAATGGAACTGCCGCTCATGAAGCCATCGACTCGCAGAAATACAGCAGCCATCAAGATATTTTACAGGCCATCCCCATTGTATGTGAAAAATATAAACTGGTCGGTAAGATTGATTTGTTTTATCAGAAAGAAGGGCTTTTGGTCGAACGAAAAAAGAAAATCAAGGTTATCTATGATGGATATGTTTTTCAAATTTATGCACAGTATTATGCCATGCGTGAAATGGGATATAAGGTTAAACGGCTAAAGCTATATAGTAAGGATGATAATCGTTCCTATCCAGTTTTACTGCCAGATGAAAATCCCGAGATGAAAGATAAGTTTCTTAAATTGCTCCATCAGATTCAAAATTTCAATGTTGCTGCATTTCATCAACTGAACCGTGAAAAATGTGCCCATTGTATTTATGAGCCAGCATGTGACAGGTCGTTATTATGATGACAACCAAAGATTTTGAAGCCAAACAAATTATTTTTATTTTCCTGCAGCCTAAAGAGATCATTTCCTTTCAAAATGATAACATCCTCATAAAAACGGCTGACAGAAAAATCAAATATCAAATCACCTGTTATCGTATTTTTGCGTTATTTGTTGTGGGTCATTTTGTATTGACCAGTGGGCTGATACAACGCTCCCACAAATTTGGCTTTCCGATTTTTTTAATGACGAATGGATTGAAACTCTACGAGTCATTTGGTGGACATATGGAGGGCAATCTACTGCTGCGAAAACATCAGTATGAGTATCAGGGATTGGATCTGGGCAAACATATCCTGATGAATAAAGTGAAATGTCAACGAGAAAATCTAAATCTCCAGCGGGACAAATCAGAAGAGCTGAAAAGGGCAATTGCTGCTTTGGATCGGTACATCAAAGAAATAGAATATTATCAGGGAAATTTAGAAGGCCTTTTGGGACTCGAAGGCTCGGCAGCCAGGATTTATTTTAAACAGGAGTTCAATAATGTCCAGTGGGGAGGGAGAAAGCCAAGGATCAAGAATGATTATATCAATTCGACTTTGGATATAGGATATACGGTACTTTTTAATTTTATGGATGCATTGCTGCGGATTTATGGATTCGATACGTATTGTGGTGTATTGCATCGGCAATTTTATATGCGGAAATCGTTAGTCTGTGATGTAATGGAGCCGTTTCGGGCTATCGTAGATCATCAAATCAGAAAATCCATTAATTTACAACAATGTGCTGAAGAAGATTTTCAACTTGTGGATCATCGGTATCTCTTGAAATGGAAGGAAAATCAGAAATATATTCAATTCCTGATGAAAGGAATCCTACAATACAAAATGGATATCTTTGTTTATGTCCAGCAATTTTATCGTGCATTCATGAAACAGAAAGACGCCAAGGATTATCCTGTATTTGAGATGATAAAATGATTATCTTGAGTTATGATATTGCAGATGACAGGCTGCGGAATCATTTTGCCAAGTACATCACAAAATTTGGACACCGCATCCAGTACTCTGTTTACCAAATTGACAACAGCAGCAGAGTGTTGGATAATATAATCAGTTATATCCAAGGCCACTTTGAAAAGAAATTTGGCCAGAGTGACAGCGTATATATTTTTAAGCTGTCCAATACTTGTGAAGTAGTAAGGATGGGGTATGCTAAAAATGAAGAAAAAGATCTGGTCGTCTTTTGATTCTTGCAAACCTTCGTCTTACTTTGAAAAAAACAGTGAAAATCGTGGAAAATCACCTGGTACAATGGACGAGAACACTATATATTGTGGCAGACTCCAAGAAAAAAGCAATTTTTGATGGCTTAGGGGTCTAAAAGACCATATGAATTTCTACTTTCGTAGATGTAAATGCCCCGCTGCCTTACAATCTGTCTAAAAGACCATATGAATTTCTACTTTCGTAGATCGTTACACGTAGGATCCGGATCAGATGTCTAAAAGACCATATGAATTTCTACTTTCGTAGATGAAGATATGAAGGGAAAGATAAGGGGGTCTAAAAGACCATATGAATTTCTACTTTCGTAGATTGCATCTCGTCCACAGAGGCGCTGGTCTAAAAGACCATATGAATTTCTACTTTCATAGATGTAGATTGTAAGCGTGCATTGCAGGTTTTTTAGTCTAAAAGATTATATGAATTTCTATTTTCGTAGATACCATTATAGCGGCTCGCGTTTTCCTCTATCTGCGAAACAGGGCTGTGGAATCACCGTGTCTTCGACGGTGATTCCACAGCCCTTTCTTTAATTTTTCCTCAATTATTCAACAAAACTCCCTTCAGCGCCTCACACAGCTCCATCCCCAGGGTATTGGGGCTCAGGGGATACCAGGAGGGATCCCCTGTTTTCCCGTGGCTGATTTCTTTTCCGAGGCCGTTGTAGGTGTATTGGTACAGATCGGCACAGACCCGCAGCCGTACATCGTATCGGCTCAACAGGAGGGTAGTCCGGGTACCGGTCAGGACCGTGCCTTTTTTCACCCATTTGTTCCACAGGGTCAGGATCCCGGTCTTTTCGTCGTACTGGATGCTCCGGGTATCGTAATAGACCTCATAATTGCTGTTGGCGCCGGCCAGGGTCCAGGCGGCCGTTTCGTCGGTGGGAGGCACCGGGGGCTGTTCTGCTGGAGTTGCCGGGGCTGCTGTGGAATCCGCTGCCGGGGCTGTTCCAGAGGCTTTCCCGGTACTATTCGCCGGTGCAGCTGTTCCGTCCGGGGCTTTGGCCTCTTTTGCTCCATTCGTTACAGAAACGGCCGTTGGAGAAACGGCTTTTTCCTTTTCCTGGGCAAAAAGCAGGGAAGGGAACAGGAAAAGAGAAACAAACAATATAAGAAGAAAAAGATTTTTTTTCATGAATGACATCCTTTCTGTGAATCCATGGCATTATTGTACCACATCGTGTTATACTATAGGTGAATTAACTGAAAGATTAAATTAAATCTTTTCAAAAGGAGGCAGAATCTATGAAAATCACCTTCTTGGGAGCGGATAAAATCGTTACAGGCTCCTGCCACTTGCTGGAAGTCAACGGGAAGAAGATCCTCCTGGACTGCGGCATGTTCCAGGGCCCTAAGCTGATCCGGGACCTGAACCGGCGGGAATTTGCCTTCAACCCAGGTGAAATCGATGCCGTGATCCTCAGCCATGCCCACATCGACCACAGCGGCCTTTTGCCCAAGCTGATCCGGGAAGGGTTCAAAGGGTTCATCCACTGCACCCATGTGACGGAAGAACTCTGCGAGATCCTGCTGCCGGACTGCGGCCACATCCAGGAATCCGATGCAGAGATCGCCACCCGGAAAGGGCTCCGTGCCGGGAAGCAGGCGGTGGAGCCTCTCTATACCGCCGATGACGCCTACCTGGCCCTGAAACACTTCATCCCCCACGATTACGATGAAGACATCGAGCTGTACCCGGGGATCACCTTCCGGTTCCGGGTGGCCGGCCACATCCTGGGCAGCGCCCTGGTGAACCTGATGATCGAAGAGAACGGCAAGAAGACCAAATTGATCTTCACCGGGGATATCGGCCAGCCCAACGTGCCCATCCTGGATGATCCCCACCAGATTTCCGGGGCGGATTTCATCATCACCGAATCCACTTACGGGAACCGGCTCCATGAACAGGTGGACCGGGAAAAGGAACTGTGCGACGTGATGAAAGAAGCCCTGAGCCGGGGCGGCAACGTGATCATCCCCGCCTTCGCCGTAGGCCGTACCCAGGTGATGCTCTACTATTTCCAGAAACTCATGTCCAGCGGGCAGCTGCCGGTGGTCCCCATCATGGTGGACAGTCCTATGGCCATCAAGGCCACCCAGGTGATGCTGTTCAACCCGGAGGAATACGATGAAGAAGCCCGGACTATCTTCAAAAAACAGGGAGGCAGGCTCATCGATCTGCCCAATGTGAAATACACGGAAACGGCGGCGGAATCCAAGGCCATCAACGATATGCCCAGCCCCATGATCATCATTTCCGCCAGTGGCATGGCCGATGCTGGCCGGGTGCTCCATCATCTGAAACACAACCTGTGGCGGAAGGACTCTTCCGTGATCTTTGCCGGCTACCAGGCGGAAGGGAGCCTGGGACGGCGGCTCATCGACGGCGCCAAGAAGGTGAAGATCATGGGCGAAGACATCGCCGTGGGAGCCAAGATCTACAACCTCACCGGCTTTTCCGCTCATGCGGACCGGGACCAGATGCTGGCTTTCTACAAAGGGATGGAACGGAAGCCCAAGGCCTTCTTCGTGGTCCACGGGGAATACGATGCGGCCAGCTCCTTTGCCCATCTGCTGAATACGGAACTGGGCACTGCCACCTACATCCCCAATTTCGGAGATGCAGCTATCATCGACGGCACCGACTGGCGGATCGAAGAGACCAAGGTCATCACCAGCGCACCGGCCATCCAGGCCATGCGGGATTATCTGCGGAACTTCGAAAAGGATTACCTGGCCTACAAAGGTCGGATGGAACAGCTCATCACCCACGATCCCCGTCGGATCCCCGATATCCGGGCCAAGATGGACAAGATCCGCAAGTACATCGACGATGTGATGAAGACCCTGTAAATGAATTTGACATACGGATGGGAAAAGCATATAATAGGAAAGTCGAAATGATGTAGTTTACTTTGAGGATGCTTCTTTGACGGGCATCCTCTTGATTTATCTGGAAATAAGAGGGGATTGGGCTTTTATGATTAGAAACGATTTGCGTAACATTGCCATCATCGCTCACGTCGACCACGGCAAGACCACTTTGGTGGATGCCATGCTGAAGCAGAGCGGTGTATTCCGTGCCAACCAGCAGGTGCAGGAACGGGTCATGGACTCCAACGATCAGGAAAGAGAACGTGGCATCACCATCCTGGCCAAGAATACCTCCGTCATGCATGATGGCTGCAAGATCAACATCCTGGATACTCCGGGCCATGCTGATTTCGGCGGCGAAGTGGAACGGGTGCTGAACATGGTGGATGGCGTGCTGCTGCTGGTAGACGCCTATGAAGGCCCCATGCCCCAGACCAAATACGTGCTGCGCAAAGCCCTGGAACATCATCTGAAACCGGTGGTGGTCATCAACAAGATCGACCGTCCCGATCAGCGGGTGGAAGAAGTGGTGGACGAAGTGCTGGATCTGTTCATCGAACTGAATGCCAACGATGACCAGCTGGATTTCCCGGTGGTCTATGCTTCCGCCAAGAAGGGCGTTGCCAAGCTGTCCATGGATGACGACAGCGATAACCTGGAACCTCTGTTCCGCACCATCATCGACAGCATCCCCGCTCCCGATGTGGATGTGGATGCACCGCTCCAGATGCTGGTGAACACCCTGGACCACGATGATTATGTGGGCCGGATCGTGGTAGGCCGTGTGGTCCGCGGGACCATCCGGAACGGCCAGAATGTATGCCTGATGCACGATGACCAGCGCTCCAACCAGAAAATCGGCCGTCTGTACACCTATGAAGGGCTGAAACGGGTGGAAGTGCCAGAAGCTAAGGCCGGGGACATCATTGCCTTGATCGGCCTGAACACGGCAGAAATCGGCGACACCATCGCTGACGTGGACAACCCGGAACAACTCCAGGGGATCAAAGTGGATGAACCCACCCTGTCCATGACTTTCTCCGTCAACGACAGCCCCTTTGCCGGCCAGGAAGGGGATTTCATCACCAGCCGTCACCTTCGTGACCGTCTGTACAAGGAAGTGGAGACCAACGTTTCCATGCGGGTAGAAGATACGGACAGCGCCGATACCTTCAAGGTATCCGGTCGTGGGGAATTGCACCTGTCCGTGCTCATCGAAGCCATGCGCCGGGAAGGGTTCGAACTCCAGGTCGGGAAACCCACCGTCATCATGCGCCGGGATGAAAACGGCAAGCTGTTGGAACCTATGGAAGCTCTGACCATCGAAGTGCCCCAAGATTTCATGGGTGCTGTGATGGAAGGCCTGGGGATCCGGAAAGCGGAACTCCAGAACATGACCGAAATGGCCGGCTATCTGCGGATGGACTTCATCATCCCGGCCCGGGGCCTGATCGGTTTCCGGAACCAATTCCTCACTGATACCAAGGGCAATGGCATTATGAACCATGTGTTCGCAGGCTGGGGGGCCTATAAGGGCGAGATCCCGGGCCGTACCCGGGGCAGCCTGGTGGCTTTCGAAGCAGGTACCACCACGGCTTACGGCATCGACAAATGCCAGGCCAGAGGCACCATGTATGTGAACCCTGGTGAAGAAGTGTACGAAGGGGAAATCGTCGGCGAAAACAGCCGGGAAGACGATATGGACGTGAACCCCTGCAAGAAGAAACACGTTTCCAACATGCGTGCTGCCGGGAGCGATGATGCGGTCCGTCTGGTTCCGCCTCAGACCTTCTCTCTGGAAGGGGCCTTGGAACACATCAACGACGATGAAACCGTGGAAGTCACCCCCAAGAGCATCCGTATGAGAAAGAAAGTCCTGTCCCGTCTGGAACGGGCCCGCACCAGAGCGCGGAACGCGAGAGCGTAAGAAAAAAGCTGCCGCATTGCGGCGGCTTTTTTGCTTTCTCCTCCAAATTGGTGTAAAATAAAAAGATACAAAGAAGGGAGGGATGTCACCCATGTTTGCCAGTTTCAAATCCGGGAAAGTCCGCCAGGAAGAACGGGAAAATCCCGGCTTGACTCTTTTGGATACGCCCAATCTGGATCTGTGTCTCCGGACACCGGGCAGCCTGGAAGACATCGTCTCCTACGGCAGTCTGATCATGGCAGGGAAGGGGCTGCTCGTATGCCTCAACGACCTGCCGGAACCGGATAAGATCCGGGCCCAGGACTACCTGGCCGGCATCGCCTACACCATCGGCGCCACCGAAACCGAAATTTCCCCGGAAGTGACCATGTACCTGCCGGGAGAAGTGGATACGATACGAGGATAAGAGAAAGCTGTTGCTTGGCAACAGCTTCTCAGTCGGGAGTCGGAAGTCTGAAGCCTTAGGACAGGACCTGTCTTAACAGGCAGGTCCTTTTGATTGTGTAGAACCAGGAACGAAATCATTTTTAGAAATCATTTCGTACAAGATTTTGCTTATTCAAAAATTTGCCTGCAAATTTATCATCCGGCTCCAGACTTCAGACTTCTGACTTGAGCCGCTATGCGGCGCTACAGCTAAGGGTGTTGCTACGCAACACCCTTTTTTAAAGGAGTCCCCATGAACCAATTCGTCCATTTACATACCCATACCCAATACAGCCTCCTGGATGGGTCCTGCCGTATCCCGGAACTGGTCCAGTATGCCAAGGAACTGGGGATGCCGGCTTTGGCCATTACGGACCACGGGGTCATGTACGGAGTCATCGAGTTCTACCAGGAATGCAGGAAAGCTGGGATCAAGCCCATCATCGGCTGTGAAGTGTACATCACCTCCGGGTCCCACCTGGACAAAAGCCTGGAAACCCGGAACAAGCTCTACCACTTGATCCTCCTGGCGGAAAACAAGGCTGGCTACCAGAACCTGATGAAGCTGGTATCCATCGGCGAAGTGGAAGGCTTCTATTATAAACCCCGGATCGATAAAGAAGTCCTCCGCCAGCACAGCGAAGGGCTCATCTGCCTGTCCGCCTGCATCGCAGGGGAAGTGCCACGCCACCTGCTCCGGGGCGAATTGGAAACCGCCGAGAAGGCCATGCTGGAATACCTGGATATCTTCGATAGGGATCACTACTACCTGGAGATCCAGAACCATGGCCTGCCGGAAGAAGCCACCGTCCGCCGTGAACTCCACCGGCTGGCCCAAAAGCACAATATCAAACTGGTGGCCACCAACGACCTCCATTACATCCATAAAGAAGATGCCTCCGGCCAGGATATCCTCCTGTGCATCCAGACCAATGCCCGGTACTTGGATCCCCAGCGCATGCGTTTCAACAACGATTCCTACTACCTGAAGAGCAGGGAGGAAATGGAAGCCATTTTCCCGGAAGACCAGGAAGCCCTGGACAACACCCTGGAAATCGCCCAGCGGTGCAACCTGGAACTGGAATTCGGCCATCTGCTCCTGCCGGAATTCCCGCTGCCTCCCGGAGAGACCATGGACGGTTTCCTACGGAAACTCTGTGAAGAAGGCTTCCCTTCCCGGTACCCCCAGGATGACGGCACCGCCCGGAAACGGATGGAATACGAACTGGGGATCATCAAACAGATGGGCTATTCCGGCTATTTCCTCATCGTCTGGGATTTCATCAACTACAGCCGTACCCATGATATCCCGGTGGGGCCGGGAAGAGGCAGTGCCGCCGGCAGCATCGTGGCCTACCTGACGGGCATCACCAACATCGACCCTTTGAAGTACAACCTGATCTTTGAACGGTTCTTGAACCCGGAACGGGTGAGCATGCCCGATATCGATACGGATATCTGCTATGTGAAGCGCCATTTGGTGGTGGATTACTTGGCCCGGAAATACGGGGAGAGCCATGTGGCCCAGATCATCACTTTCGGGACCCTGGCTGCCAAAGCGGCCATCAAGGACGTGGGCCGGGCCATGGACATCCCCCTGAACGTGGTGAATCAGGTGAACAAGCTGATCCCCAACACCCCGGGCACCACCCTGAAAGGGGCCCTGGAAAGCAGCCGGGAACTCCGGGAGCTCCGGGACCAGGATCCCAACATCGCCCAGCTCCTGGATTTCGCCCAGAAAGTGGAAGGGATGCCCCGGCATACCTCCACCCACGCAGCCGGCGTGGTGATCACCCCGGGAGAACTGACCAATTACGTCCCCCTCCAGATCACCTCCAGCAGCGACGATGAACATGAATACATCTGCACCCAATACGACAAGGACCGGTCGGAAAGCCTGGGCCTTTTGAAAATGGATCTCTTGGGCCTCCGGACCCTGACCGTCATCGACGATGCCCTGAAGATGATCAAAAAGAACCGGGGCACGGAAGTGGATATCCAGCATATCGATCTCCACGATCCCAAGACCTGCAAAATGCTCTGCCAAGGAGATACAGCAGCAGTGTTCCAGATGGAAAGCGACGGCATGACCCGGCTCATGAAGCAGCTGGCTCCGGAAGGTTTCGAAGATTTGATCCCTCTTGTGGCCCTGTACCGGCCCGGTCCCCTGGGCAGCGGCATGGCCGAAGACTTCATCGCCGGCCGCCACGGCAAACGGACCGCCCAGGTGCTCCATCCCCTGATGGAACCCATTGTGGCCGATACCTATGGGGTGATCCTTTACCAGGAGCAGGTGATGCAGATCGTTTCTGCCCTGGGGGGCTTTACCCTGGGGGAAGCAGACATCCTGCGCCGGGCCATGGGGAAGAAAAAGGCCAAACTGCTGGATTCCATGAAAGAGAAGTTCTTGGATGGAGCCCAAAAGCTCCACGGCATCAGCCGGGAACTGGGGGATAAGATCTTTGCCCTCCTGCAGCATTTCGCCGGCTACGGCTTCAATAAATCCCATTCTGCCGCCTATGCCCTGGTGGCCTACGAAACCGCCTGGCTGAAGGCCAACTATCCGGTGGAATACATGGCGGCTTTCCTGAACAGCATCATCACCGTGGCGGACAAGGTGAGCTGGTATATCGGCGTCTGCCGGGATATGGATATCAAAGTGCTGCCCCCGGACATCAATACCAGCGAAGCCGGCTTTTCCGTAGATGGGCACACCATCCGCTTCGGTCTGGGTGCCATCAAGAGCGTGGGGGATGCGGCGGTTTCCGTGATCCTGGAAGAACGGGAGAAACGGGGCCCCTTCAAAGATTTCTTCGATTTCACCCGCCGGGTGGATCTTTCCAAAGTGAATAAGCGAGTGGTGGAAGCCCTGATCAAAAGCGGTGCCCTCAATGGTTTCGGGCTGCGCCGGAGCCAGATGCTGGCCATCATGGACCCAGCCCTGGAAGCCGCAGCCAGTGAACAGCGGGACCGGATCACCGGGCAGCTGGGATTGTTCGGAGAAGAAGAAATCGCCTCTGCCAGCACCATCCCCATCCCTGATCTGCCGGAAATCCCCAAGGAAGAGATCCTCCGGCTGGAACGGGAGCTGATCGGCTTCTACGTCACCGGCCATCCTCTGGATGCTTTCCGTACCGCCCTCCGCCGGCTGACGCCCTTAGCGAAATGCAGCGAGGAGAATTTCCGGGATGGAGAGCGGATCACTGTGGGCGGTATCATCTCGGAACTGCGGCTCCGTTCTACTAAGAACGGGGACCGGATGGCCTCTTTCACCCTGGAAGACCTCAGCGGCAGCCTGGACGTGATCGCCTTTCCCCGGGCCTATTCCCTCAGCCGGCTCCAGATCGAGAAGGACCGGATCGTCATGGTCCAGGGCGTCCTGAAATTGGACGAGGAACAGGCCAGGATCTTCGCCAATAAAGTGGAACCCCTCCAGGAGGCGGCCAAGGAAGTCCATCTCCACATCGGGCCGGGAAAGAATACCCAAACCGTCCAGCAGCAGCTGGGAGGGATCTTTTCCGCCTTCCACGGAAAGAATCCGGTGTACCTCCACATCGCCGATACCCGGAAAGTGATCCGGACTAACCCCCGGTTCTGGGTGGACCTGGAAGCCCCCGGATTCCACGAAGCCATAGAGCGGGTGCTGGGCAAGGGAAACCTGGAGATATAAGCAATCCCTTATATCTCCAGGAAAATCCCCATTATTTGTCGTGCAATTCTGTAGAAATTTCCGTTACAGAACTTGTATAGAATTATCCGTCAATTAAGAAATAAAGAGGAAAAAAGAGAAAAAACCAGTATATAACTGGTACTTCCGGGGGGACGGGAGTTGCTACGCTAGTCTGATAAGTTGGTGCAATCCCTTGCATACCAGTAGAACACGTGTTAAAATGGGGCTGTGTGGTTTTGAACTATATGATTTTTAGGAGGTCGCTTTGTAATGAACATCGTTGTATGTGTTAAACAGGTGCCGGATACCGCTGAAATGAAGATCGATCCGGTTACCAACAACCTCGTCAGAGATGGTGTAACCAATATTATGAACCCCTATGACCAGTATGCTCTGGAAACGGCTCTGCAGCTGAAAGACGAACTGGGTGCCCATGTCACCGTCATCACCATGGGACCGCCCCATGCTGAATCCGTCCTGAGAGACTGCCTGGCAGTAGGCGCTGATGAAGCCAAACTGGTCAGCGACAGAGCTTTCGGCGGTGCTGACACCCTGGCTACTTCCGCAGCTATGGCCAACACCATCAAACATTTCGGCATTCCTGATCTGATCCTCTGCGGCCGTCAGGCTATCGATGGGGATACTGCTCAGGTAGGTCCTGAAATCGCAGAACACCTGGATCTTCCTCAGGTTACTGCTGCTCTGAAAGTTCAGGTCAAAGGCGACGAAGTCATCGTAGATAGAGACAATGAACAAATGTCCATGACCTTCACCATGAAGATGCCCTGCGTAGTGACCGTAATGCGCAGCAAGGATTTGCGTTTTGCCAGCATCAGAGGCAAAATGAAAGCCAGAAAGGCTGAAGTTCCTGTCTACACCGCTGCTGCCCTGGAAATCCCTCTGGACATCATCGGCAAAGCTGGCTCTCCGACTCAGGTCATGAAGAGCTTCACTCCGAAAGTGACTCAGGTCCACGGCGAAATCTTCGACGACGAAGATCCTGCAGTTGCAGTCGATAAGTTAGTGAACAAACTGATCGAAGACAAGATTATTACGAAGTGAGGTTGGGTATAAATGGCTAACACGAAAGGTTTAAAGACCGGTAACGAAAAAGATTTATGGGTCTATGTTGAACATTACAAAGGCGAACCTGTCCATGTAGTATATGAACTGTTGGGCGAATGCCGGAAACTGGCTGACAAATGCCACCAGAAACTGGCCGCTGTGCTGATCACCGACGATGCCAAGGACGTTCCGTCCAAGCTGATCGCTCGGGGCGCTGATTTGGTCTATGTCTGCCAGGATCCTGCTTTCAAATATTATTCCACGGATGAATACACCAACGCTTTCTGCGAAATGATCGCTGAATATCAGCCTTCTTCCGTATTCATCGGCGCTACCAACGACGGCCGTGACCTGGGGCCCCGTATCGCTGCCCGGGTGAACACCGGTCTGTGCGCAGACTGCACCATCCTGGATGCAGAAGAAGACGGTCTGATCGAATGGACCCGTCCTGCTGCCGGCGGTAACATCATGGCTACCATCCTGTGCAAAGAACATCGTCCCCAGATGGGTACTGTCCGTCCTAAGACCTTCAAGGCCATGGAACCGGATGCTTCCCGTACCGGTGAAGTCATCAACTACACCCTGAAGAACCATGTGGATGACCGTGTCACCTGCGTCCGCAGAGAAGAAGTGGTCAGCGAAGGCGAAATGGCCATCGATGATGCACCGTTCGTCTGCTCTGGCGGCCGTGGCATGAAAGCCAAAGAAAACTTCTCCCTGCTGTATGACCTGGCCCATGTGCTGGGCGGCGCTGTAGGCGGCAGCCGTGCTGCAGTGGATGAAGGGTTCATCGAACATCCTCGGCAAGTTGGCCAGTCCGGTAAGACCGTTACCCCGAAGATTTACTTCGCTTGCGGGATTTCCGGTTCTGTACAGCACAAAGCCGGCATGAGCAAATCCGATACCATTGTCTGCATCAACAAGGATCCAGACGCTCCTATGTTCGAAATCTCTAAATATGGTATCGTTGGCGATGCTTTGAAGATCCTGCCTCTGCTGACTGCAAAGATCAAAGCCTTCAAAGAATCCTAATTGTAGATACGGAACTGAAAAGTCCGGGCTTTTATAAGTCCGGACTTTTTTCAGAGGGGGAAACGTTCATGAAGAAAACAAAAATCATCTGCACCCTGGGGCCAGCCACGGACAAAAAAGACCTGCTGGTGGACATGATCAATGAAGGGATGGATCTGGCCCGGTTCAACTTCTCCCATGGATCCCACAGCGAATGTGAAGCCCGGCTGAACCTGCTGAAGGAAGCCGAAAAGGAAGCAGGGCGGCTGGTAGGCTATGTGGCAGATACCAAAGGGCCGGAAATGCGTCTGGGGCTTTTCAAAGGGGATAAGACCACTTTGGTGCCTGGCCACGAATTCATCCTCACCACGGAAGACGTGGAAGGGACGGCGGAGAAGGCCCATGTGAACTATGCCGGACTGCCGGAAGAAGTGAAGCGGGGAGATACCATTCTCCTGAACGACGGGAAACTGTCCCTTGAAGTGGAATCCACCACAGCAACGGAAATCCGGACCAAAGTGGTGAATGGCGGGGAAATCTCCTCCCGGAAACGGGTGGCTGTGCCTGGGGCCTTCCTGAAACTGCCCTTCCTGTCTGAAGCGGATGTTTCCGATATCACCTTTGCCACCCAGCACGGCATGACTTATGTGGCCGCCTCTTTCGTGCGGAATGCCCATGACGCCATGGAGATCCGCCGGCTCCTGGAACGGCTGGGGTCCCCCATGGGGATCATCGCCAAGATCGAGAACCAGGAAGGGGTGGACAACATCGACGAAATCCTCCAGGTGGTGGACGGGGTCATGGTGGCCCGGGGCGATCTGGGGGTGGAGATCCCCATGGAAGACGTGCCCATTGTCCAGAAGGAAATCATCGCCAAATGCAATATGCTGGGCAAGCCGGTGGTCACCGCCACCCAGATGCTGGAAAGCATGATCACCAACTACCGGGCTACCCGGGCTGAAGCCAACGACATCGCCAACTCCATCTTTGACGGCACGGACGCCATCATGCTCAGTGGGGAAACGGCCTCCGGCGCCTATCCTCTGGAAGCGGTGAAGACCATGGCCCGGATCGCCAAACGGACGGAAGAAGCCATCGATTATGTCCAGGTGTTCCAGCACAAGGGCATCGGGGCCCAGGTGCAGATGACCGATGCCATCAGCCATGCTACCGTGCAGATCGCCCAGGAACTGGAAGCCAATGCCATCATGTCCATCACCGAAAGCGGCTACACCGCCCGGATGGTGGCTAAATACCGGCCCAAGGCCCATGTGCTGGGGGTCTCTCCCAAAGTAGAGAGCCTGCGCCGGATGAACCTGTACTGGGGGGTGACGCCCATCCAGGGAGAAAACAAGGCCAGCACTGATGCCCTGATTGATGCGTCCCTGAAGAAGGCCCTGGATTCCGGCCTCATCAAGAAAGGGGATTCCCTGGTGGTCACCGCCGGCATGAACGTGGGCAAGGTGGGCAGCACCAACCTGATCCAGGTGGTCAATGTGGGCCAGAAAGTGGTTTCCGGCCAGGGCATCGGCAAAAAAGCCGTCAGCGGAGTGGTCCTGCGGGTGGAAAAGAAAACGGATCTGGAGAAATTCCGCCCCGGTATGATCCTGGCTGTGGCTGCCCTGGAAAATGAAATGGGGACTACAGCAGCCCAGGCCGGCGGCATCATCGCCGAAGAAGGCGGCTTCACTTCCCCGGCAGCCATCATCGGTATCAACTATGGCATCCCCGTCATCGTAGGAGCCAAAGGAGCCATGGAAGCCCTGGAAACCGGCGACCTGGTGACCCTGGACGTAGCAACCGGGAGTGTGTATGCAGGGAAGATCAATGTGAAGTAAATAGTCTCGAAACCCTGTCTCTGGTCACTTGTCACTGGTCACTGGACGAAGGAAGGCAGCCGGGCTGCGGCTGCCTTTCAATTTATACTGCAGGCTTGGACTCACCTTCGGCTTGTCCTTGCCTTCTTTTCTGAACAAACTGCTACAGGAGTCGCACTCATGGAATACTCACATAAAAAGCTGGTGGTATGGCAACGGAGCATGCAGCTGGCCAACCACATTTATACATTGACCGACCATTATCCATCTAAAGAATTGTTTACTCTGGTAAATCAGATGCGAAGGGCTGCTATATCCATTCCCAGCAATATTGCTGAAGGAAGGTCAAGAGGCAGTGACAGAGATTTTGTCCATTTTCTGCTGATTTCCAGAGGATCCTGTTCTGAACTGGATACCCAACTGCTGCTGAGCCATTCACAGGGGTATATTTCAGAAAAAGAATGTCAGGAAGCCTGCCAGATGTGTGAAGAACTGGGAAACAGACTTACCCGTCTTATCCAGCATCTGGATCCTTCCAAACGCTGATAAGACTCATGTTTGCAAAAAGTGTGCTGCACCATAAAATGCAGCACACTTTATGTTTGCATTAAAAAAAATGCAGGGTGCAGACAGAATGATAAAATTTGCTAGCAAATTTTAGAATGAGTTTTTCGCCGGAACCAGTGACAAGCAGCTGTATCCAGGAACAGCACAATTTTGGCTTTCTTCCTTCAAAAGAACCCGTTAGCCACGGGTTATTTCCTGCGGCTAGTGACCAGTGACAAGAGACCAGTGACAGCCTCAAAATCCTTTAGGATTTTGAGGCCCTGAATCGATGCCACATCTCCGCACATCCCCAGGACAGCAGCAGCACCGCCAGATAGAAGGCCTCCATGGGAACATGCTGCATCCCAACGGTCCGGTTCAATACATATTCCAGCTGATCGATGAACACCGGGTGGATCAGGTAGATGATGAAGGAACGGTTGCTCATGCCCTTCAGGGCTTTTTTCAGAGGATAGTGGCCGCTTTGGATCACCATGCTGAAAAAGAGCACGGAAGCAATGGTGTACACCAGACCTGGCAGGCTCAGCTGCTGAAGGTAGTTCACCGTGCTTTCATAGGGCATCTGCCATTTGAAGGTCCAGCGGTAAAAAAGCCAGGTGTTGAACCCGGCGCTGGCGGTAAAGAACGCCGTCAGCAGCGCCTTCTGTTGGGTGATCAGCTGCTGGAATTTGTCATAATGCCGGGCAATCACTCCTCCCAGCATAAAGATGAACAGGTAGAAAAAAGGAAAATAGTTCAGCCGGTAATTGCACAGGTTCAGCAGGGCCGGGCTGGATGCGATCCAGTCCGGATAGACCCAGAACCGGAAATTTCCCTCAAACAGCAGCACCTGGGCTGCAAACAGCACCGGCAGGGCCAGTTTCAGGCCGATTTTTTCCATTCCCCTCATCAGGGACCGCCACAGAGGGAACAGCAGGTAGAACCAAATCAGAATCACCAGGAAATAGATGTGGTACTGGGCAGTGCCGAAGAACAGGGAAAACAGGATGTTGGAAGGATCAAGCACGCTCATGTCCCGGTTCAAAAAGGCGTAGTAGCACAGGTACAGCAGGGACGCCAGCAGATAGGGACGGCCGATGCTTTTCATCCGTTTCTTCACAAAGCTCCCATACCGGAGGGGCTGCTCCAGAGGCTTGCTGTAGAACAGCCCATAGCCGGAGATGAAAAAGAAGGCCGGTACGCTGTAGCGGCTCAGGATGTTGGTGATGAGCACCAGAAAAGGAGAAGCTACGGCGTCGCTGACCGCCATGCTCCCCACATGGATGGCAATGACCCCCAGCATGCAGATGCCCCGGAGGTTGTCGAATACAAGATTGCGCTGTTTCACAGAAAGCTCCTTTGCAGGTTTACAGGAATATGGGGTACGCAGGATCGGTCCCTGCAGTATTGAAATGAATCTATCTTATCTATTATAATGACCGCCAACGGGATTCTCAACCCTCATTTTGTGAGCACTAGGGTTTTACATCTTCAAAGGAACCTGGCCAGGGGACAGGTTCTATCCAGAGGCTCCCGACTCCAGACTTCCGACTTCCGACTGTTGAACACCGTCCGTCTTGCCTTTTTCCGTCCGGCTGATTACAATAAGTTTAGAATATCTGCACATACCCTGAAAGGAGCCAATCCCATGTCCCATTCTCTGCGTCTTCTGGTCCGGGGCGGCCTGCTCCTGGCCATCGGGGCCCTCAGCCAGCAGCTCCGGCTGGTGCTGCCTCTGCCCGTTCCTGTCATGACTCTCCTCATCGGCACCTTGGTGAACGCCGTCCTGGTGCTGGCGGGCCGGTACACCACCCGGCTCCTGGCCTGGGTCATCTGCGTGGCCTTGGCGGTCATCGCCTTTTTCCAGGGCCATATCCTGGGTCCTGTAGTCCCGGTGATCGCCCTGGGGAACGGGATGTACGTGGAACTGACCCGCAGCTTCATCCGGGGCCCGGCCCTTTTCTTGGGGGCTCCCCTGGGGAAAGCACTGGTGCTGGGCATCGGCATGGTGGGGGCCCTCCATCTCCTCCAGCTGCCCTGGGCTGCCATCAGCAAAACATTGGCCCTGTTCCTGCCTCTCCAGCTGGCCACTGGCATCCTGGGACTGATGCTGGCCAAAGGGGTGGAAAAAAGGCTTCAAGGGACCGTTCCCGCCTCTCAGTCACCCTCGAAAAAGAAATCCAAGGGAAAACAAAAGAAAAAGTGATCAAGTGCACTGTACGGAATGTAACAAAAATGTGGATTTTTTTTCGGCGGCTGGTGTATAGTAGAGGAGATTAACCAGAGGGGTATTCCATCCCAGCCAAACGCCGCCGCGTTTCTGGATTTAGCGGGCCTCCCAGCATGAGGCCCCTACGGTTTTTATACGCTCATAAGAACTTGGACGAAGGACAAGTTCTGTCCAGGGGACCGAGACTCGAGGACCCGAGACCAGGGGCGTCAGCCCCTTACAAAAGGAGTTCCTATTATGCAAATCATAGTTGTAGGCTGCGGGAAAGTGGGGCGCAGCATTATTTCTCAGCTTGCCCAGGAAAATAACAATGTGACGGTGATCGATACCGACGCCACCATCATCCGGAACATCTCCACCAGTTACGATGTAATGGGGATCGTGGGCAATGGGTCCAGCTTCAATATCCTGGCCAAAGCCGATCTGGAACATACGGATATGCTCATCGCCGTCACCGAAAGCGACGAAGTGAACCTGCTCACCTGCGTCATCGCCAAGCTGAACAACAGCCAGTGCCATACCATCGCCCGGGTCCGCAGCCCCCATTATTCCGACGAGCGACACTATCTCCAGAAGGGTCTGAACCTTTCCATGACCATCAACCCGGAAATGGAAGCGGCCAAAGAAATCTCCCGTCTGCTGAATTTCCCTTCCGCCATCGAGATCGTCAGCTTCGCCAAAGACCGGATCGACATGCTCCGGTTCCGGGTGCCTGCTTCTTCCGTGCTCATCGGCCGTTCCCTGAAGGACATCGCCGACCTGACTGTGAACTTGTTGGTGTGCATCATCGAACGGAACAGCAACATCCTGGTCCCTGACGGCAATACGGTGATCCAGGAAGGGGACATCCTCACCATCATCGCCATGCCCCGGGACGCCCAGGCCTTCTTCAAGAAAATCGGGGTCCGTACCAACAAATGTAAGAGCGTGATGATCGTAGGAGGCGGCCAGCTCAGCTATTATCTGGCCAAGATGCTCCTGAAGAGCCATACCGACGTGACCATCATCGAACGGGATATGGCCCGGTGCGAAGAACTGGTGGAAGCCCTTCCCGGTGCCACCATCGACTGCGGAGACGGTACCGAGGAAGAACTGCTGAAAGAAGAACATCTGGAAAGCATGGACGGCTTCGTGGCCTGCACTGGCATGGACGAAGTGAACGCCATCCTTTCCCTTTATGCCCTGAAGCATATGGGGAAGAAAGTGGTCACCAAAGTGAACCATGTGGATTTCGGGGACGTGATCGAAGGGCTCCAGCTGGACAGCATCGTGAATCCCAAGGAACTCACCGCCCAGCAGATCGTCCAGTACGTCCGGGCTGCCGGCAACAGCATGGAATCCAACGTAGAAACCCTGTACCGGCTCATGAACGGCCGGGTGGAAGCCCTGGAATTCCTGCTGGATAAGGAATCTCCCATCATCGGACCAAAACTGGCGGAACTGCAGATCAAAAAGAACGTGCTGATCGCCGGCATCGTCCGGGAAGGGAAGCTGATCATCCCCGGAGGCCAGGATGCTTTCCAGGTGGGGGATACGGTGATCGTGGTCACCACCAATCTGGGCTTCCACGATATTGAAAACATCCTGGCATAAAGGAGTCTGACCCTTATGAATTATCCTGTGATCGGGCAGGTGCTCTCCTGGATCCTCTGTACGGAAGGCACCTTGATGCTGCTGCCCGGCATCATCTCCCTCATTTATCGGGAAGATCAGGGCATGGTGTATTTCGCTCTGGCGATACTGGCCATTGCCCTGGGCTTTCTCACCGGGCGGCGGAAAATCGCCAATAAGGCCATCTACCAGCGGGAAGGGTTCGTGGCTGTGGGTCTGTCCTGGATCCTGCTCAGCCTTTACGGGGCCATTCCCTTTGTAATCACCGGGGAGATCCCCTGCTATGTGGATGCGGTGTTCGAGATCGTTTCCGGCTTCACCACCACCGGTTCTTCCATCCTGGGGGATGTCGAAGCCCTGTCCCACACCTCCCTTTTCTGGCGGAGCTTCTCCCACTGGATCGGGGGCATGGGGGTGCTGGTGTTCATCCTGATGCTGGTTCCCCCCAACCGGGGCGGTACCCAGATGAACTTGATGAAGGCGGAAAGCCCCGGCCCGGATGTGTCCAAATTCGTGCCTCGGGTGCGGAATACCGCCATTGTGCTGTATAAGATCTACCTGGGCATGACCCTTTTGATGATCGCCCTCCTGGCTCTCACCGGCATGAACTGGTTCCACAACCTGTGCATCACTTTCGGCACTGCCGGCACTGGGGGCTTCGGTATCCTCAACGACAGCTGCGCCAGCTATACTCCCATCCAGCAGTGGATCATCACTCTCTTCATGATTGCTTTCGGGGTCAATTTTGGCTTTTACTACCTGTTCCTGATCAGCCGCTTCCGAGAAGCCTTCGCCATGGAGGAAGTCCGGGCCTATCTGGGCATCATCCTGGCTTCCGGATTGGCCATCGCCTGGCAGATCCGGGACCGTTTCGATACCCTGGAAGAAACCCTGCGGACGTCTTTCTTCCAGGTGGGGAGCATCATGACCACCACTGGCTACAGCACGGTGGATTTCGACCTGTGGCCCAGCTTTTCCAAGTTCATCCTGGTGCTCTTGATGGTAGTAGGGGCTTGCGCCGGCAGTACCGGCGGCGGGGTGAAGGTGAGCCGGGTGGTCCTGACCTGCAAATCCATCTTCCTGGAATTGGGCCAGGTGCTCCATCCCCATGGGGTCCAGCGGATGCGTATGGACGGGAAGACAGTGGATAGCAAGGTGTTGACTTCCATTTATATCTTCCTGATTACCTATTTCCTGATCTTTTTCCTGTCCATCCTGGTGGTGAGCCTGGACGGATTCAGCTTTGAGACCAACTTCACCGCCGTGGCTGCTACCCTGAACAACATCGGTCCCGGCCTGGCCGGAGTAGGCCCCACCAGGAACTTCTTCGACTACAGCCATCTGTCCAAACTGGTCCTGATCTTCGACATGCTGGCCGGACGGCTGGAACTTTTGCCCATGCTGATCCTGTTCTATCCCAGGACTTGGACGAGGAATTGAAAGGGGCTGTTGCATGCGTATGATTTTTACGCATGCAACAGCTCTCTTTACGAGGTATAAACCATGTTCGACCTTCATTCCCATATTTTATCCAACATCGACGGGGACGACGGATCCCGCAGTGAGGCCATGTCCTTGGCCATGCTCCGGCAGGCAGCGGCGGCCGGCACCACCGACCTTTTTGCTACGCCCCATTTTCACCGCAGGGGCATCTGTCCCAACTGGGACCTCATCACGGAACGGCTGGCCCAGCTCCAGCAGCAGGCCGACGCTGCCAAGATCCCCATCCGTCTCCACAGCGGGGCGGAGGTGAGCCTGGATGCGGACACACTGAACTATCTGCCCGGCCCCGGAGAACACCGGGATTGCTGCCTGGCCGGCACCGTCTATCTCCTGGTGGAGCTGCTGCCCACCGCCGCACCCTTGGAAACCTGGAACCTGCTTTATCAGCTCCAGCTCCGGGGCTATCTGCCCATCCTGGCCCATCCGGAACGGTATAAGGCCATCATGGCGCAGCCGCAAGTGGTCCGCCAGTGGGTGGAAAAAGGCATCCTGCTCCAGAGCAATCAGGGCAGCTTCACCGGAGATTTCGGAGAAAGTGCCCTCCGCAGTGTCCACTGGCTCTATGATCGAGGGCTGATCCATTTCCTGGGCAGCGATGCCCACCGCGTCGATTGGCGCAGCCCCGATACCCGGAAAGCCCAGGAAGCCATCCGTTCCCTCATCGGGGGAGATGCCTTCCTGGCAGACTGCGATGCCCATGCCCGTCTGCTCCTCCAAGGACGGGTGTTCTATCCGGATCCGCCCCATGAGCCCATGAAGAAAAAACGGAGCTTCTGGTCCCGCTTTTTCGGCTGAATGTTTTCTGGGGAGTTTTTTGCCCAGCTCTTCTGCTACAATGATGGTGTAGAAGAAAAGGGCCTCCTCCCCGGGACAGCCAATTCTGAGCAAATGACAATGAAATTCACGGAGAAGACATAAAATGACCTTGAATTTTCATGTTCTTTTCATTTATTTCATTTTTCCATTGCAAAAGTAACCCAATCTTGCTATACTACAGTCATATGGTCTTATACAAAAGTATATACCGATTCAAAACAATCTGCCTGTAAAATATGGATAAATGTAGTCAACTGTCAACTGAATAAAGCACTTGCGAACAATCTTTCGGGGGGGGTACAGGCGTTTCCTGTACCCTCTTTTAGTTTGTCCTAAAAAGGAATAGTTTTCTTTAACAAGAATATATCGTTTACAGAATTTTTTTTGGATGGAATCCATAGACCCAAAGGAGGTCCCATGAAACAGAAAATCCTGGCCATGGCCTTTGCCCTGGCTTCCCTCACCCTGCCGGCAGCAGCCCAGGAATATACCCTGCGCCCCGGCGACCAGCTGAACATCGTCGTCGTCCAGGAGCAGGAAATCAGCTCCAATCTCCAAAATTCCAAGGAGACGCCCTATACCGTCCGGCCTGATGGCACTGTTTCCTTCCCCCTGGTGGGAGAGATCCAGGCCAGCGGCATGACCGTGGACCAGTTTACCCAGTACCTCCGGAACGGCCTTTCTCGGTATTATGTGGAACCGGACGTCACCGTGAACATCGTCCAATTGGGCGGCATCCGGGTCCATGTGTTCGGGGAAGTGAAGAAACCCGGCACCTATGAACTCACCAAGAGCCATACCATCATGGATGCCCTAGGGGCTTCCGGAGGCTTCACCTGGGATGCGGCCAAGAAGAAGGTGTTCCTGATCCACCAGGACGACACCAACAAGGCCATCAAGATCAACCTGAACAATATGCTGAAGACCGGCAACCTGAAGGACAACCTGGAACTGAAGGAAGGGGACATCCTGTACCTGACCAAGAACGGCCGGATCGACTTTGCCCGGGATATCGCACCGTTCTTCAGCACTGCTTATATGATTTCGGAAATCAAGGACAACAACGACTGATAAAGGAGAACCATCTTGAACGAACAGGAAATCGATTTACGGGAATTGTGGCAGATCATCCGTGCCAACCAGAAATGCATCGCTAAGATCACCGGCGGCTTCCTGGGGCTGGCCGTGGCCTATCTCCTCATCGTCCCCAACACCTATCAGTCCACAGCCCTGCTGCGGATCAAACAGGAAAAAGGCCTTTCCAGTTCCATCATGGAACAGCTGCCCCTGGGCAATGCCCAGCTCACCAAGCAGCAGATGAACACCCATGCGGAGATCCTCAAGAGCCGCCATGTGGTGATCCCGGTGATCCAGCAGACCGAAGAGGAAAAAGACGGCAAGTATCCCCGTTACGAAGACTATGTGAAAACTCACATCATTACCAAACCCTATAAAGATACGGAAATCCTGGAAGTAGACGTCACCGGCAAGAGCCCGGAACAGGCCCAGGAGGCCAACCAGCTCTTGGTCCAGGGTTTCCTGGACCGGCTCACGGAACTCTCCCATGCAGAATCCGCTGCCACCCGGGAATTTTTGGAACAGCGGGTGAAATCCTCCAAAAAGGAACTGGATGACGCAGAGACCAAGCTGAAGGATTACCAGGTGAAGCATAAGATCTTCTCCACCGACAACCAGATGAAGAGCCTGGCGGAACGGATCACCGAACTGGACAAGGCCAAGGCCCAGAACAAACTGGATATGGAGACCGCCCAGGCAGCCCTGGGGTCCATCAACGGACAGCTCTCTGACGCCGGGGCTTCCATCGCCGACAGCCCTTCCATCCAGCAGGCCAAGAGCAAGCTGGTGGATCTGGAGACCCAGAAAGCCGGCTACATGGGGAAATACACCAGCGAGAACCCCAAGATGAAGGAAATCAACCGGCAGATTGCGGGCGCCCGCCAGAGCCTCCGCCGGGAAATCCAGGCCATCATCGCCCAGAAGGCACCGTCTTCCAGCAGTGTCCAGCAGAAGCTCCTCAGCGACAAATTCACCAATGAAGCTATGATTGCCGTAGCTGAAGGGAAGAACCAGGCCATTGACCAGCTGGAAAAAAAGAACGCGGAAGAAATCGCCAAGCTGCCCCAGACCCAGCAGGGCTACCTGCGGGTGAAACGGGACGCGGACGTGGCCCAGGAAATCTACGTGATGCTGGCCAAACGGCTGGAAGAAGCCAAAGTAGCGGAAGTCATGGTCCCCACCGAAGTCCAGGTGGTGGACGAAGCCACCCTGCCCGATAAACCCATCAAACCCCGGAAACTGCTCACCTTGGTACTGGCCCTGTTCCTGGGCCTCTTCGGAGGCACCGGCTTTACCATCGCCCGGGCCCTGCTGAACCGGAAGATCCGCACTGCTGCCGATGTGGAACAGTATCTGGAACTGCCCGTCCTGGGCGTGATCCCGGAAGCCAAAGGGGCGGAAAAGCAGGAAGAAGAAGGCTTTTGGGCCGGATTGCGGAGGAAATTATGGAAGAAATAAAACTCATCGTGGAAAATGATCCCAAGTCTCCCATCGCCGAGACCTACCGGTCCATCCGGACCAATCTCCAATTTGCCGGAGCCGGACGGGAACTGAAGTACATCTGCTTCACTTCCAGCGTACCGGGAGAAGGGAAATCCACCACCATTTCCAACCTGGCCCTGACTTTGGCCCAGGATGGGAAGAAAGTCCTCCTGGTGGACTGCGACCTGCGGAAACCGGTCCAGCACAAGATCTTCGGGGTCATCAACCAGGGCATCACCAACTGCCTGGCCCAAGGCGTCCCCTTTGCCCAGGTCCTCCATCCAGAAGTCTTCCACAACCTGGATCTTTTGACCAGCGGCCCGGTGCCTCCCAATCCCTCCGAACTCATCGGATCGGAAAAGATGGACCAGCTGCTCCAGCAGATTGGGGAAGGGTATGATTACGTACTCCTCGACCTGCCCCCGGTATTGGCCGTCACCGATGCGGCCCTGCTGGGGAACCTGGCAGACGGCGTGGTCCTGGTGGTCTATTCCGGTATGGTCGCCCCGGAAGAAGTCCAGGAAGCCAAGAAACGCCTCCAGGCCGGCAAAGCCAACATCCTGGGCGTTGTCCTCAACGGCGTCCCCCGCCAGCACAGCGGCTATGGATACGGCTATTACTATTACGATTATTATGATGAGAACCATGTGAAGCATACCAAGAAGAAAGCGAAAAGCAAGGAGTGATCCGTAGGGGCTGATCCAGGGCTGCGGAGCGATCCCACCCAGTCAGCCTGCCTACAGCTCACGATGAACGACAAACGATGAACGATGAATGAACAGGAGGTCGGACCCACCCATGAATACGTCCATGATTAAAAAAATCCAACAGGAACTGCTCAACGGGCTGGATGTCCTGCTGGTCACAGGAGCTTTCTGGCTCTGCTGGCAGCATTTCTACCAAAATCGCATCGACCATCCTTTTTACTACCTGGGCAACCTGATCATGGTGTTCCTGTTCGGCCTCTTCTATTATTCCATTTCCCACCTGTACAACGGCTACACCCTGCCTATCAGCAGGATCTATGAACTGGTCTACAGCCAGACCCTGGCTGCCCTGCTCAGCGATGGGATCCTGTATCTCATCACCCTTTTGGTCAACCGGCATTACATCACCTTCCTGCCCTTTCTGCCTACCCTGCTGTTCCAGTTCTTCCTCATCGTAATCTGGACCGTGGCAGCCCACCAGTGGTATTTCCATCAGTTCCCGCCCAAAAAGACCGTGGTGATCTTGGGCCAGGGCCAGAATGTAGATGCCCTGGTGAAACAGTATGGCATGGACGTCCATTTCGATGTCCAGTCCGTGGTCCCGGTGGAGGAGTGCCTCAAAGACCTGCCCGGCACCATCGGCCAGGCCGAAGTGGTGTTCTGCTGTGGCCTCCACAGCCACAATCGGAATCTAGTGACCAAATACTGCGTGGCCCATAAGATCGGCACCTATGTAATCCCCCGGATCGGGGACGTGATCATGGACAGCGCCCGGAAAGTCCATCTCTTCCACCTGCCCATGATGTCCGTCCAGCGCTACAATCCCTCTCCCGAATACCTGATCCTGAAGCGGGCTTATGATATCGTCCTTTCCTTGGTGGCCCTGGTGCTCTTTGCTCCCATCATGGCCGTTGTGGCCGCAGCCATCAAAGCCACCGACGGGGGAGACATCTTCTACCGCCAGGCCCGTCTTACCAAAGACGGCAAAGTCTTCCAGGTGCTGAAATTCCGCAGCATGCGCATGGATGCTGAAAAAGACGGCGTAGCCCGGCTCAGCACTGGCGAAAACGATCCCCGGGTCACCAAAGTGGGCCGCTTCATTAGGGCCGTCCGCTTCGACGAACTGCCCCAGCTCCTGAACATCCTCAAAGGCGACATGGCCATCGTAGGCCCAAGACCCGAACGCCCGGCCATCTCCGCCCAGTATGCCCAAGCCATGCCCGAATGGAACCTGCGTTTACAGGCCAAATGCGGCCTTACCGGCTACGCCCAAGTCTACGGCCAGTACAACACCACCCCCTACGACAAACTGCTCCTGGATCTCATGTATATCGCCAAGCCCAGTTTGTTTGAGGATTTCAAGATCATCTTTGCCACGGTGAAGATCCTGTTCATGAAGGAGAGTACCGAAGGGGTGGCAGAAGGACAGGTGACGGCGGAGGCAACAAATAAAAATTAGGTTGTTCGGATAAATTACTGTAGTAATTTATAATAGATTTGATGGATAAATAGTCAGATAAATTTAGTGAGAAGGAAGATATCATGGAAAACAATGAACCTGTTAGAGTGCTCCAAGTAGTGGGAAGAATGGATCGTGGGGGAATTGAAACCATGATTATGAATCTTTATAGGCATATAGATCGCAGTAAAGTGCAGTTTGATTTTTTAGCTCACTACGGAAGAGAGGCTGCATATAATAATGAAATTCGTGCTTTGGGCGGAAATATTTATGAAATGCCAGCGTTGAGGGATGATACCCATATCTATTACTGGAAATTGCCTACCTATATAATGGCATTGCATCAATTTTTTGCTCATCATCCTGAAATAAAGATTATTCATGGTAATATGACAAATACAGCTGCAATTTATATGCCTATCGCAAGAAAGTATGGCGTTAAAACATGCATAGCTCATAGTCACAATACAAGAGGAAAAGCAGGGCTGCTTGGAGTAGTGACAGATATTTTGCAAAAACCAATTATTAAGTATGCGACTGATCTTTTTGCTTGCTCTAAAGAAGCTGCATACTGGTTTTATCCTAAGGAATTAGTTGATGCAGGTAAAATTAAAATTATCCCAAATGCAGTTGATGCCCAAAAATTTAGATACGACCCTATTAAACGTATAAAAATGCGGGAAAAACTTCAAATTGGTAATAGATTAGCAATCGTCTGCGTGGCTCGATTCAGAAAAGAAAAAAATCAAGCATTTCTTGTCCAAGTCTTAAATGAAATAGTCAAGAAACGGAATGATGTGGTTTTATTTTTTGCTGGGGATGGGGAATATGAGAATAATGTAAAGAAACTGGTACAGAAATATCATCTAGAAAATCATGTGGTATTTTTGGGTATGTGTGATTATGTTTCAGATCTTCTCCAGGCAATGGATGTATTTGCGTTGACTTCTCTTTGGGAAGGTTTACTAGTGGTAGGTGTGGAAGCTCAGGCCAGTGGCTTGCATTGCGTTGTTTCAGATGGTATTACTAGGGAATTGGACATAATTGGGAATGTAAAGTTCTTATCTTTATCAGTGCCTGTCAGAGTATGGGCAGATCAATTAATAGCAGCAGCTCAACTTCCTAGGCAAGATACATTTAAAGCTATTCAAGCGGCAGGATATGACATTCATACGACGGCTAAATGGCTACAAAATTTTTATTTATCTAAATGTTAATTTATATATATAGCGGAAGGTGCTTCTGATGATTGTAAAAAAGAATCAATTTTTATCAATCTTCTTTTATTTAATATCGTTTGTTTTGATGATTTTTGCAATATTTACAGAAGCGGAAGAAGCCCTTCTTTCTGTTTCTGTAACAAGCATTTTAATTGCAAATATATGTTATTTATGGGATGAATTTCAGAAAAACATATTGCTTATCATGTTTCAGTTAACATTCTTTTTATTTTTGATTTCTGGTGTTTTTATACAGACGCTAAATCAAGAAAACTATTTTACGATGTTCAATCCCAGTGAAATTGCAGAAACTATGATATGTTATTGGATGGCAGCATCTTCTATGTGGCTATATATATTGTTACGCTCTCGTATTAAAATCAAAAAAATCTCAAGGGAAAATATTACAGACGAACTAAAGAATGGTACTATTTCGTATTCTGGATATCAATTTAATGATGTGCTTCAAAAAATATCTAAGTGGATGTTTTATTTATGTAGTGTTGCTTATCTTGCAAATATTGTAGATAAAATAGTGTTTAGATTTACCCATACATTACAGGCTTATTATGCAGGGTATATATCATCACTCCCTACGTTGTTTGTAAAATTAGGAGATTGTTTTCTTATTTCATTCATGCTTTTTTTAGCCACTAAACCTTCAAAAAAAAGAGCTTTGTTTCCTATTGTCATCTATGTGTTTTTATCTATAATGACGTTGTTATATGGAGTTAGAAATGTTTTTGTATTGAACATTATGTTTCTGATTATGTATGGCACAGCGAGGAATCTTGATAACAAAGAAAAGTGGATTACTCGAAAGATGGTTAATATTGGCATTTTGCTTTTGCCAGTTTCTATAATCCTTTTACAGGCTTTTGATACGATTAGACGAAATGCAGGGTTTTCTATTGACTTATTGGGGAAATTGTTTTCCTGGGATTTAGTAAAGGAGTTTTTTATTTCTCAAAGTGTAAGCTCACAAATCTTACCTAATGCAATTATCAATATGGATATTTTGGGGGGCCAGCCTGTTCCATATACTTTTGGCACGCTTTATACATATTTGACACAAAATATGCTTGTCAGATTTTTTACTGGTCAGGCAGCATATACAGCTAATTCTGTTGAAGGCGCTTTTCAGAGTGGGAATTTGGGATCGAGATTGGCTTATGAAATGTATGAGGAGACATATCTTGCTGGTACTGGTATGGGTGGATGTTTTGTTGCTGATTTATATGTGGATTTTTCTTATATAGGAATTATTATTGGAACAATTGTCCTTATGATATTCATTAATATCCTTTCAAAAGGATATTTTACTGCATCTCCATATAAAGATGCTTTTTTGTTTGTAGGCTGGCGTTGGATTCTATATACACCACGCGATTCTTATTTTTCCTGGGCAATGCAGGCTTTTTCGTTCATGAATATAATTTATGTTATAGCAGTATATCTACTGGTGTCTGAAATTGCAAGGAGGAAAGGTTATCGAAAATTTACTTCTTTAAAGAGAGAATACTAAAATGTCTAGAATTGTAATTTTAACTAATACATATCCATATTCAGGAGAAACCTTTCTTGAAAATGAACTTAAATATATTCCTAATCCTAATATGGCGGTAATTTGTCCTATACAAATAGCTGGATTTCATCATGTGGATTCTGAAAAACATAAGATAACAGTCTTTCATTGTATGAAAAAAATAATCTTAACGGATTGGATTGTTAGCGTAGGAAAAGGTATCTACAATATTTTTAAGCAAAATGAACTTAAAGAAATAAAAAAAGATAGGTTCATGATTAAAAACTTCATAAAGGCGATAAAGTTTGCAATTAAATCAGAAACAGCTATTTGTGCTATTACTAGATGGATTCCTGTTTGGAATGTGGATAATGAATCAATAGTATTTTATTCATATTGGTTTTATGAAGCTGCCTATATAGCGGCACGATTGCATGAAATATTTCCTAATAGTATATTTATATCACGATGCCATGGATATGATCTTTACAAAGAAAGACATATTGGTGGATATCTACCATTTCGACAGTATCTCTTGTATTCAGCTAGTGCGGTATATCCTATTTCTCAGCAAGGAGTAAATTATTTGCTTAACAATTATGGGTTTCAATGGGAGAATAAAATTAAAGTTTATAGATTAGGTACAGAAAGACTGTTTAAACCTATTCTGCGGAAGGAGCCAGATCATATATTCACCATTGTGAGTTGTTCTAATTTGGTGAAAGTAAAAAGAGTACACTTGTTAGTAAAGGCATTAATGATGACCGATTTACCATTGCGTTGGTATCATATCGGTGATGGCCCCATGAAAGAATCATTGCTTTTATTAGCAAATGAGTTGCCGAAAACCATACGATGGAAATTTTTAGGTGCTATTCCCAATCGTGAGGTGCAGAAGTTTTATGCAGAACATTATGTGGACGCATTTATAAATGTTAGTGAATCAGAAGGAATCCCAGTTTCAATCATGGAGGCGCTGTCTTATGGTATACCAGCGATAGCTACAGATGTTGGAGGTGTATCGGAAATTATTGAAGATGGAAAGAATGGTTTTTTACTGAAAAAAAATTTTACTTCAGAGGAATTAATTTCAGCTATTTGTGTTTTTGGTAATTTAACAAAAGAAAATTCTATGATGCGTATTAATGCAGCTACTATGTGGAATGAGAAGTATAATGCAATAAAAAATTATTCCCAGTTCTATCATGAAATTTCTGGGCAACTTTGACTCTATGGAGGTATATTATGCCCAGTTCTGTTGTTAATAATAAGAAATTAATGATACTGATACGGACAGGATTTTTCCATATTTTTGGAAGCAGTGTTATTAATAAAATTATTGCTTTCATGAGCAGTATTGTCTTGGTCAGGATTTTAACAAAACAAGAGTATGGAGTTTTTACATATGCATGGAATATTTACAGTATTGTACTGTTGTTTAATGGAATGGGAACGGATTCAGGTGTATTGCAACTTGCTAGCGAAAAAAATGAGGATACTAATTTTGCTGATCGAACTAGTAATTATGGTACCCGATTCGGGATTCGATTCAATGTTATCCTCATGATTGTGCTTCTTAGTATTGGGCTGTTTGTTCCTTTAAAAATTGAAGGTGCTGGAAGATTATTATGTTTTCTTTGTTTAATGCCTATTCCACAGTTGTTATATCAGATGACAACTATATATATGCGGTCACAGAAACAAAATCGAGAGTTTGCTAGATTAACTGTTTTCAATACTGCTCTTCTGTTTATTAGTTCAGCCACTATGGCCTGGGGATTTCGCGAGATTGGATTGATTATGGGCTATTATATAGCCTATTTTACTTCATACATTGTTGGATATGTTGTATACCATATCAGTATTCTTAATCATTCTCAACATTTTGGGAAAAAGGATAGATATGATTTGTTGAAGATATCTTTTATTTCTATGTTGAATAATGGTTTGTCTCAAGCAATGTATCTTCTTGATATTTTTATGTTGGGAATAGCAAACCCTCAAGAAATAATGTTGGCAAGTTATAAAGTTGCCACGATGATTCCTACTGCATTGACCTTCATCCCCACTGCACTAATTACCTATCTTTATCCTTATTTTGCAGAACATAGAAATAATGGCACCTGGTGTCTTCAAGCTTATAAAAAAGTCCTTTTGGGCTTGAGCGGAACGAATTTTATAATTGCGATAGTGCTTTTTTTAGAAGCTCCGCTAATTATACAATTGTTTTTTGGAGCTCAATATCTTGATGCTGTGCCTGTATTTAGAATACTATCCTTAAACTATTTTATTTCAGGGACGTTTAGAATCATATCCGGAAATCTATTGGTTACACAGAGAAAGCTGACATTTAATCTTTTTGTGGCGGTGGTATCGAGTATTGCAAATGTGATTGCCGATTATCTATTTATACAATGGTGGGGATCTCTTGGCGCAGCAATGGCAACGGTTCTTGTTGTTGTTATTTCAAGCATACTTAGTACTGGATATTTGGTTCATATTTTCTATCGAAACCGTAAAGTAAAGTAAGATTATTGGTTTTATGAACTGGGGATATTTATTATGAAATTGTGTTATTTGGTGTATCGCGAAGATAACGTTATGGTTTACGAATCCCAAGTCTTAGAATATCTACGGGCTTATGAAAGCAAAAATATATTTGATTCAATAGAGCTACTTTTGTTTAGACATGAAAAAAATCTTACTAAAGGAAAAGAATCAGAAAACCGTATAAAGCAATACATTAAAAAGGGCCATACGTTTTGGAGTTTTCCCGTTTTAAGTATGATACAGTTGAAATTTGATGTGCTTCGACTTAAAAATTATTTACAAAATCATTATGATAGAGCTGATAATATTGCAGTTATATGCCGAGGAGATTTAGCAGCCTATATAGGGACACGTGCATTTAGTGGATATCCAAACAGTCGAATTTTGTATGACAATCGAGGATTGGCTTTTGAAGAATCCCTCATGAGCTATCCAAATAGTATTATTCATAAAGTTAATCGTAATATAAAAAGAAAGGCGTTACTTGCAGCGAAAGATTTTTGTGACTCGTATAATTTTGTTACGACCAATATGCGAGAGTATTTTATAAAGCACTATCAATTTGATGAAAATATTCCTTATACGATTATACCAACCTTATATCAGTCTGTAGTGTGTGATGAAATTAAACTTCAACAAATCCGCCAACAGGAAAATTATCATGAAGATGATACGGTCATTGGCTATATCGGTTCAACTGCTGCTTGGCAATCAATGAATACCTTGGTAAGCACTATAGCTAAAATTGGACAGAAAATGCCGAAAGCTAAATTTCTTATCTTAACAAATGGCGGTATCCCGGAAATGCAGAAATTAACAAATAATATAAAGAAGAGAATAGTTATAAAGAATATTCCCCATAATAAGATGAACTATTATTTACAGATTATAGACATCGGTATTATTGTTAGAGATAATACTATTATCAATCATGTTGCAGCACCTACGAAGATTGCAGAATATCTAACGAATGGAATAAAGATTCTTTATAGCGGAGATATTGGGATTATTGATGACTTAAAAGAGTATAACAATAATGAATTAATGATCAATATGGATACTGATGAACACTGGCTTGAGCATCTGGTTAATGCTAAAAAGGAAAAGCATATAGATCAACGAATTGCTCAATATTTTGATATGGATAGGAGACAGGACGATACCTATAAAATGCTTATACAATCTTTTTTTAATAAAAAACATATGCTTAATAAGCATTGAAAAGTAAGAGGAGGAAATATACACATGGTTAATGTAATTGGATTGGGTTATATTGGACTGCCAACAGCTTTAATGCTTTCATCCCATGGGATAGAAGTAGTTGGTACAGATTGTAATAAAACTCTAGTCGATACTTTAAATGCAGGTCATACTACATTTAAAGAAAAGGGACTTGATATGTTATTTCAAGCTGCTGTCAAGGCTAATATTAAATTTACAACAGAATACCAAAGGACGGATACCTATATTATTTCAGTACCAACACCTTATGATAAATTTACGAAAAAGGTTGATGCCAAATTTGTTGTAGAAGCTGTAAAAGATGTTTTAAAAGTTGCACCAAAGGGATGCACGGTAGTCATTGAGTCTACGATATCTCCAGGAACGATAGATACTTTTGTTCGTCCTCAGATTGAAAAAGATGGCTTTGAAATTGGTCAAGATATTAATCTTGTACATGCACCGGAAAGAATTATTCCTGGAAATATGGTTTATGAACTTTTACATAATAATCGAACTATTGGTGCAGATAATGAAAAAATCGGAGAAAAGATTAAAGACCTTTATAGTTCTTTTTGTCAAGGAGAAATAGTCGTTACAGATATTAAAACGGCTGAAATGACAAAAGTTGTTGAGAACACATACCGCGCTGTAAATATTGCCTTTGCTAATGAATTGGCTAAAATCTGCCGATATGCAGGAATGGATGTATATGAAATTATTAAGATTTGTAATATGCATCCTAGAGTGAAAATACTGCAACCTGGTCCTGGTGTTGGAGGACATTGTATTTCTGTAGATCCTTGGTTTTTGGTTGGGGACTATCCAAGAATTGCTAAGGTGATTGATGAGGCTATGAAAACAAATGACAGTATGCCAGAATTTGTGTTGAATCGTATTTACGAAATTATGCAAAAGGAGGGAATTAAGGATATCAGTCGTGTTGGGTTATATGGTTTGACTTATAAAGAAAATGTTGACGATATTAGGGAGAGCCCAACTCTTCAACTTCTTGAGAATCAACGTAGACATTTAGCACCGGAATTAAAAGTTTATGATCCGTTGATTGAAAAAAATATTGTAGCCAATCAATATCATGACTTTGATAAGTTTCTTACAGATATAGATTTGATTGTTATTATGGTTGGACATAATCAAATTAAACAGCAACTTGATAAATTAAAAGGAAAAGTAATCTTCGATACTAGAAGAGCTTGTCAAGGCATCGATGGTGTATATCAATTATAATGATTTTATTTAAGGAATATTGATAAACGGGATAATCTTTTTTGATCTTATAAGAAAATTCATATCTATATTTATTTATTATAAATATAGATATGAATTTTCGTCCAGATGTACTTCTCTTTTTTTTGATAGGAAATTAAACTCCTCAAACTTTTAAGCTCGGATTAACGATTTATGATTGAAGGATTAAATATGAATAGGTATAAAATATACATGGCATTATATATTTTGCTTGCAAAATATTTGCCTGCTAGTTATACAATGTTTGGAAAGTTGTCTAAAAGGATAAGGACTTTTTTGGAAAACGAATATTAAAATACTCTGGAGAGAGTATCAATATTGAACACGGTGCGGAGTTTAATAGGTTATGTTCATGTGGCACTAATTCTGGTATCGGAGTAAATTGTAAGTTACAGGGGCCAGTAGAAATTGGTGAAAATGTGATGATGGGACCAGAATGTCTTTTTTATACAGTTAATCATGAACATTCCAGATTGGACATACCAATGAATGAACAAGGTGCTACTCAGCCTAAAAAGATTATTATAGAAGATGACGTGTGGCTTGGAAGCAGAGTAATTGTTCTACCGGGTGTTACTATTGGGAAAGGTAGTATAATAGGTGCTGGTACTGTACTTACAAAATCAGTACCGCCTTATTCTATTGTTGCAGGAAATCCTGGAAAAGTAGTACGAAATCGAAAGTATAATGTTATAAAAAATAATAGAAAATTATAATTTCATTGTAGATATATGATAAAAAACAAAAACGAACCATATGTACATCATTAAATATAAAGTAGATTAACGGAAAATACTAGTAGCTTACCGTAATACTATCCTGGATCAGGGAGGAATACTAGATTAAAGGGAAACGTTTATTAACATATTATAAAGAAATCTTGAATTGACTATTCAGATAGGCTTTATTATTAACAGTATTTTTGATTAGCTCATTTAGATCAAAGGCATTGGGATGAGGCATATTATGGCTAACAATGAAAATAAATTTGACTTATTTATTGGATTATTTAATCGTGATGGATATGTTCTTGATTTTAGTAATGCTCGATTTGACTCATTTACTGCTAAAAGTGTTGGAATTGCAATTCAAGCAAAATATGGATTGTCAAAAGGTAAATCACTGAAAGCGTATCTATATGATTTAAATGTTGATGAAAAAGAAAAATGGAAATTAGTAAAAAATTTACTTGAATATTATGAGCAAAAATATGAACAGGAATATTCCCCAGACTTAGATAGAAATGATTATATTCCTGGAATTAATGCTGAAGGAGTCGAATACAATAAGGGGTACAGCAAATTATATTATAAATGTAAAAATCTATTAATTAACCATAATAAAATAGGGGAAATATGTATAACGCAAACAGATTTGATAAAAAAAGAATTATTTACCAGTACATATTTACAAAACGAAATAGATTTAATGATAAATGAAATAGAATCAAATCCTACGGATGCAATAGGAAAATCAAAAGAACTTATAGAATCTTGTTGTAAAACAATTCTATCTGAAATGAATATAGAATATGATAAAAAATGGGACTTATCAGCTTTAACTAATAAGACATTAGAATTGCTAAAATTAACTCCAAATACGATATCTGATGATAATCCAGTAAGCTCTCAATTAAGGGCGATATGTGGCAATTTACGTGGCATTGTCACTAAGCTTGCAGAAATTAGAAATGTATATGGAAGCGGTCATGGAAAAGAAGATGAATTTAAAGGTTTAGAAGAAAGACATGCTCAACTTGCAGTAGGCTGTTCTGCTACATTTTGTTTATTTGTATGGAACACCTGGAAAAAACATAATATCAATAATTTCTAGGTCGTTGAAATATAAATGAAATGCATCTTTCTGCCGATAGAGTCAGCAATGCTCTATTCCATTTAATAATGTTAAAGAAAGGATTAGTTACCAGAAATTTATGTGTGACAATATTACTGCATTAATAAAAGCTCTTTAAAAAGAAAATAAATTACATATATGTCATCAAGTATCTAGCTATAGAAGTTAATCATAAAGTGATATTGTATTAATTAGCACAAAAATATAAAAAGAACAGTAAGATATAAAAAAAATTTGACAAGATTAAGAAAATTATATATTCTATAGAAAAATGGAGAAGATGAAATGATGAAGAATACTAAAGAATATGTAGATAAATCACCATTAAGTGAAAAAGTTTACCAAAAATTAATCAATAAAATCGTAACAGGAGAAATTGCTCCAGAAAGTCGTTTAAGAGAAGAACATATTGCAAATGAATATAATGTTAGTGCGACGCCCGTTAGGGAAGCTTTTAAAAGACTTGCAAGTGATGGATTTATTGAAATCATACCTTATCATGGGGCAATTGTACGTGGTATTGATGAAAAAGAAATTGAAGATGTTTATCATTGTCGGCTAGCTTTAGAAAACCTTGCTTTGGAGGAAGCTATACCACGATTGACTCAAAATGATATTAAAGAATTTGAAACCCTTGTAAAAAAAACAGAGTCACTGAGTGATATGTTTGGAGTTGCAGATACAAATAAAAAATTTCATGAATTAATTTATGAAGCAGCTAACAATAAAACCCTAACAAGATTGATTGAATCTCTGAACATGGTTCTACTTAGAGATATGAAGTTTTCAGCAAGTGACGAGAGCCGGAAAAGAGAAATTATAAATGAACACAAGGTTATCATAACAGCATTGAAATATAAAAATATAGAAGAAGCAAAAAAAGCAATGCGCAGACATATTTTAAATGGGAAAGAATATATTGAGAAAAGGAAAGGATAAGATATTATGAGAGAATGAATTCTTTCATAATATAAATTCTATAGAATATATAATATAGAAAGGGTGAGCATTCATGAAGAATTTTATGATGGCAAGAGGTGCTGAAAAGATTGTAACTACTTGTGTGAAGGTTCAACCAGGAGAAGAGGTATTGATTATCACCGAAGTTGAAAAGTTCTCTATTGCTGAGAGTTTGGCTGCAGCTGCATACGCTAAAGGCGGACATGTCATAATTTCAGTTATTGAACCTCGTATGCAAGATAGTGCTGAACCACCTCAAGCAATTGCAGAGGCAATGAAACAAAGTGATATTTTTATTTGTGTGGTAGGAAAGTCGATTACACATACGCATGCCGTAAAGGATGCTATTACCAATGGTTCGCGTGGAGTTGTCTTAACCCAGTTTAGTGAAAACATGTTGGTTCGTGGCGGGATTGAATGTGATTTTGAATATGCGAAGTTGGAATGTAAAGCAGTTGCTGCAGCAATGGCTGGAGCAAAAAATCTTTTATTAACATCTCCTGGTGGAACCCATTTACGTTATAGTGCAGAAGGTAGAAGAGGAAATTCGCTATATTGTATGGTAGAAAAAGGAGAATTTTCTACTGTCCCAACTGTTGAAGCAAATGTCTCACCTTTGGAAGGTACTGCTAATGGGGTTATTGTAGCAGATGCCAGTGTTCCATATATTGGAATTGGCGTATTGGAAAAACCAATTATCTGTGAAGTGAAAAATGGATTTATACAGTCAATTACAGGTGGCAAAGAAGCTGAAATCTTAAAAAGAGATTTAGAAGCAAAGCATGATCCTAATGTATATAATGTGGCTGAAAATGGAATTGGATTGAATCCTAAATGTAAATTTATGGGATTTATGCTGGAGGACGAAGGCGTGTATGGTTCAGCCCATATAGGGATTGGTACAAGTATTACTTTGGGAGGTACTATAAAGGCTTCTTGTCACTATGATCTCATCATGAAAAATGCTAGCCTTGTAGCAGACGGTAGAAACATACTAAAAGATGGCAAGTTGCTTCTTAAAATTTAATAAGAATTAAATATTGTGGTTGGTGAAAATAGATTTGTATAGGGCCTTTTAAGGGAGTGAAGATTATGACCTTATCATTAAATCAATACCACACTATTGCAATCTCAATTTTAATACTGATGTTAGGTGAATTTTTGCGTAATCGCATTTTTCTACTAAAAAAGTACTGTATTCCGGTTCCTGTAGTAGGTGGATTGTTATTTACAATTCTTTTACTTATCGGATATGAAACAAATAGTTTTCATGTAAAGCTAAATATGGTTTTTAAAGACTTATTTATGCTTCTGTTTTATGCGGGTATTGGATTTACTGCTAGTTGGAAGTTATTAAAAAAAGGCGGTCCTCAAGTTATCGTATTTTTAATATTATCTTCAATCTTAGTGGTATTTCAAAATTTATTAGGTGTAATTTTGGGAAATCTTTTAGGAGTTGGATCCTTGGTCGGCATTGCTACTGCATCAATTCCGATGACGGGAGGACATGGAACATCTGCTGCCTTTGCACCAGTACTAGAGAGTGTAGGATTAGAAGCTGCAACTACAATTTCTTTAGCAGCGGCAACTTTTGGCCTTGTTGCAGGAAGTTTAATTGGAGGTCCTACTGGACATTATTTAATTGAAAAATATCATTTAAATAGTTCTGAAGCGGGGAAAATTGATTTAGATAAAATTGATGATAAGGACATTATAAAGGAATCAAGGGAACGGTCTTTGATAGTTGGAACTTATCAACTACTTTTAACAGTCGGCTTTGGATGTATTATTTCAGATTTACTGACAAAGACAGGTCTTGCTTTTCCAGCTTCTGTTGGTGGGATGACAGCGGCTCTGATTGTAAGAAATTGGGCAGATAATACGAGTTGTTTTAAATTACGTCTTAAAGAAATATCTATAATAAGTAATGTTTCTTTACTAATCTTTCTTGCGTTATCGATGATGACTCTAAAACTGTGGCAGCTAACATCTTTAGCAGTGCCTATGTTAATTTTATTATTTGCTCAAACTGGAATGATGTTTCTGTTTGCAGTATTTGTAACCTTTAGATTTATGGGTAAAAATTATGATGCTGCTATGATAGCTGTTGGACATTGTGGATTTGGCTTAGGCGCAGTACCAACAGCGATGGCAAATATGCAATCTGTTGAAAGTAAATATGGACCGTCGCCACGTGCATATTTTATTGTTCCTTTGGTGGGTTCTCTATTTATAAATATTGTTAACTCTTTTATCATTACAATTTTTATCAATTATTGTAAATAAACTTTTGAAGCAGATTAAAGATTAAGGTTTTATAAATTGATTAGCTAAAAAGGATGTGAGTAAAGTTTCCTCATATCCTTTTTTGTATTACGTAATCATATGCAACAATAGTTGCATTTTAGAAAATTTCTGATATTATGTAATTATACGAACTGGTGTTTATATAGTATTTCAACAAAGGAGTAAAAAGATATGAAGCGATTAGAATTGATGCCAACTGATGAGAATATCCTCAAATCTTTGGAAGAAGATATCTTTAAACGGAATCAGGAGTTGGGATATTTCATACAATTATTGAACAACATTGAAGGACCATATAGTCTTGCAGTCAATGGAAGTTGGGGAAGTGGAAAAACATTTTTTGTAAAGCAGGCAAAAATGATATTGGATGCCTATAATGTGGATTTTGATATGTCAAAGGAAAATCGATTTATAATTGAAAATTTAATTAAATTTCCGCAACATCCAATCAAACCTCAATACTGTATCTATTATGATGCATGGAAAAATGACTGTAACCTGGATCCAATTTATTCTTTGATTTGCAGTATTACGGCAGGATATGAATATTTTAATGATAGAGGATCAGAAAACAAGAAAAAAGTGATAGAGGCGGGGATTTCTGTCATCCAAAATATGATATCTTTTATTCCTAATAGTGCAGTAAGGACAATGCTCTCTATTTTACCGCTTGATAAAATGAAAGACGCCTTAGAGAAAACAAATCCCTTGAGCAACGTAAAAGAATACATCGAGTTGGAAGAAAAGATACAGGGGTTTCTTCAGAATTTAAGTTCCGAAAAAGAAGAACGGCTTGTTATCTTTGTTGATGAGCTGGATCGCTGCAGGCCAGACTTTGCAGTGCAATTGTTGGAACGTATTAAACATTATTTTGATTTGGAAAATATTATCTTTGTGTTTTCTGTAAATTGCGAACAACTCGTACAAACCATCAAAAAGTTTTATGGAGAGGAATTTAATGCGGGAAGATACTTGGGACGATTTTTTGATCAGGTTATACCATTGCCGCAAGCGGAACTCCCAAATTATTTTAATAAATTGAATATAGGAAGTAGTGTTTTCTTTGATTTGACAATTCAAAAATTTATTCAAACTAAAAATTTGAGTCTCAGAGATATTGTACGCATTGCAAATATTGAAAACATTATAAAAAAACATATGACAAATAGAGACTTTTGGTTTATTGGTTCAAATCAAGATACAGGCTATTTTATTTCATATTGTGTGATTCCATTACTAGTAGGAATTAATACTTTAGAACCTCAACATTATAGTACATTTGCTAATGGGGAGAATGTAGCAGAATTTATTGCTTTTATGAGAGAAAATGATTATAGTGTAAGAATTCAAGAGGCTTTAAAAGATAGACAGAATGATGAAATAATTGAAAGAGATGAAAGTTTAGAGGGAGGATTACGAGCAATTTACATTGCGTTATTTAATAAAAGTTATGAAAATGAAAATGTATATGTAGGAAAATATTTATTTACTCCTAGTATTAGGCAATACATTAAAGAAGCCAGTTCTTTACTGTCCCAATATTCTAATTTTAGTTATTAAGGTGCCTTGCCACATCAAGTGTAACACAAAATTATGGAGAGAGAATCTCTGTTGAAACAAGGAAATACAAAAGTCAATCTGGAGTTGCTGATCGTCCTGGCAACTATCCTCTTCATCTGGATTCCAGTCCCTGCAGCAAGGGAGCCATCTCCCACAGGGAAAGCCAATGGGTGCTGAAAATGGTCCAGAGGCTGCTTTCAGGGCACCAGATAGGCACTTGGCTGAGTGACGGACGGATCCACCGGCTGGCCCATCTGGCAGAGTACTCGTCCCTGGGATTTTTTACCAGTCTGTATAGCTGGAGACAGTGTGGCCTGAAGAAGAAGTCAGATACGGCCCTGACGGGCCTTGAGACGTCAGATGTCATAGCAGCAGGTCCGATTTGCTTATTGCCAACAAGCTGAAGTCTGACGTCTGATACGCCCGAAAGGGCCGTGTCTGACTTCTTGAATCTGACATCTGAATCCGGTCTGACTTCTCATAAAGGGCCAATCTGATGCCTTGAAGTCTTATTATTTTAGCCAGGGTTCAATGGTGATACCGTTCACATTGAGTATAATCTTCAAGAGAGGATAAAGTGAATGGATAAGAAAGGAATGGATCAATGAAAATCGCAGTCACCGGCGGCGCCGGCTTCATCGGCTCCAACTTTATCTTCCATATGCTGAAGGCACATCCGGGGGACCGGGTCATTTGCCTGGACAAGCTTACACATGCAGGAAATCTGTCTACTCTGGCTAGTGTCATGGACAATCCAAACTTCCGCTTTGTGAAACTGGATATTTGTGACCGGGAAGGGGTATATAAGCTTTTTGAAGAAGAACACCCTGATATGGTGGTGAATTTTGCTGCGGAGAGCCATGTGGATCGGTCCATTGAGAATCCGGAAATCTTTTTGCAGACCAATATCATCGGGACATCTGTGCTGATGGACGCCTGCCGGAAATATGGAATCCAGCGGTATCATCAGGTTTCCACGGACGAAGTTTACGGGGACCTGCCGTTGGATCGGTCGAATCTGTTCTTTACGGAAACTACGCCCATCCATACTTCCAGTCCCTACAGCAGCTCCAAAGCCGGGGCGGATTTGTTGGTGCTGGCTTATCATCGGACCTATGGGCTGCCGGTGACGATTTCCCGGTGCAGCAACAACTATGGTCCGTACCATTTTCCGGAAAAGCTGATTCCCCTGATGATCATCAACGCTCTCCACGACAAACCGCTGCCGGTATACGGGGACGGGCTGAATGTCCGGGACTGGCTTTATGTGGAAGACCACTGCCGGGCCATTGATCTGATCCTTCAAAAAGGAAAAGTAGGGGAAATCTATAACGTGGGCGGCCACAATGAAATGCGGAACATCGACATTGTGAAGCTGATCTGTAAAGAACTGGGCAAACCGGAAAGCCTGATCACCCACGTAACCGACCGGAAAGGCCACGACAGAAGATACGCCATCGACCCCACGAAAATCCACAACGAACTGGGCTGGCTCCCGGAAACCAAATTCGCCGACGGCATCAAAAAGACCATCAAATGGTATCTGGAAAATCAGCCCTGGTGGGAAAACATCGTAAATGGTAAGTATCAGGGGTATTATGAGAGGATGTATGGGGGAAGGTAATCGTTCATCGTTTTAGTTACTACTGAGATGATTGGTACGATTTCTTGTCGATAGTTACGATCGTATAATAAAGTGGATTGTTTGGCAGTCCCTCACATAAGTGGGTAAGTGACCAGGTGCATTATAACGTTTTTTAGAACTTTCTAACAAGAAAGGAGCTCTAAGTCTCCCAAATCACTTAATCACCTAATCACTGAAGCGGGCCTCGAAACATTAAAAAGAAGTCAGACACGGCCCCGAAGGGGCCTCGAGACGTCAGACGTCAGCTTTGTTCGGCTTAACAGCAGGTCCGATCTGCTCATCGCCAACAAGCTGACGTCTGACATCTGAAAGGCCCGAAAGGGCCGGTCTGACTTCTTTTTCTTTTACAGGAGTCCGTGCATCTTCCCCAGTTCCTGGATCTGATCCAGGGAATAGTGGGTGATCCGGGAAATGGTTTCCACGGGAATCTTTTCTTTCAGCATGGCGACAATGGTAGATTCCCTCTCTTCCTGGCGTCCTTCCTGGCGTCCTTCCTGGAGACCTTTCTGAAGACCTTCCTGGAGACCTTTCTGGAGACCTTCTTCTTCAGCTTCTCTCTGGCGTCTCCTGATTTCATCGCTTAGAATCATATACTCTCGCCTCACTTTATCCATGCTTTTCACAAAATGGACTTCCTGATCCAATCTTTCTGCAAAATGCCCTTCTGCCGCTTTTCCGTCCACGTACCGGAGAAAAGCAGCGATATCGGGATCTGCTGCATTTTCACTGCCTTTGCTGTTCAAGAACATCCGGGTCTCCTCGTCTTTTAATTGTACCTTGTTATCCTCTTTACAGCAATGGGTGAATGTGTAAATGGGCAGCCCTTTGTGGAAAGGGTCAAAGGTACAAATGAAGATGACGTAGGATGGGTTCAGGTCTTCGTAAGGCTTGCCCTTATCCAGCAGTTCCCCATCGATCATGCTTTGGTAAAAACGGCTGCGTTTGGCCAGGTCGTTCTTGGGGGAATTGGAACACTGCATCTCGATGTCATAGACTCGCCCTTCATTGTCTTCTACATAGACATCCAGACGGATGCTTTTCCCATCCAAGCGGAGATCAATGGTTTTTTCGAAATCCTGATAGCGGAGGGAACGGATTTTGATGTCCAAGATTTTTTCGATGAGATAGGTACAAAGCCGTTCATTGCGCATGACATGTTGAAAGAGAAAGTTGTCCTGGATGGTGAGTTCGTCAAAGGTCTTGATTTTTTCCATAGTTCTGCCTCCTTATAGAATGGGTATAGAGACCCTATTCGGCAGGAAACAAGAACTTCCTTCCTGGGTGGAAAAAGACCGTCATTAAGTGGAAAAAAGTGCTGTAAGTGAAAAAAGAAGTCAGATACGGCCCTGACGGGCCTTGAGACGTCAGACGTCAGCTTTGTTCGGCTTAGCAGCAGGTACAGTCTGCTTATCACCAACTAGCTGACGTCTGACTTCTGATAGGCTCGAAGGGCCGGTCTGACTTCTTTTATCTTTTACAGGAGTCCGTGCATCTTTCCCAGTTCCTGGATCTGGTCCAGGGAGTAGTGGGTAATCCGGGAAATGGTTTCCACGGGGATCTTTTCTTTTAGCATGCTAAGGATGTTGGCTTCCCATTCTTTTCGCATATGAAAATGAATATATATACAGAATAAAATAAGCATCAAAAGCGCAAATCCCTAGCAGCACAAAAATCTATAATTATATA
>ERZ791753.67-NODE-67-length-157310-cov-37.327913_pt1 | contig 157310 bp, 133 predicted proteins | sample MGYA00509951_ERZ791753 | MGnify/ENA primary metagenome ERZ791753 (study PRJEB30046, sample SAMN00792026) | human gut metagenome | study: EMG produced TPA metagenomics assembly of the A metagenome-wide association study of gut microbiota in type 2... | reverse complement strand
GCGGCTTAGGGACTTTCACCCATTAGAGTGCGCCCATGCCGGGCGCACCTAAAAAGGGCTTGTCGTCATGCGACAAGCCCTTTTTCACTAGCCACGAGCCACTATCTTAGTGATTCTGCCAGATATCTACGCGGCGGTTGTCAGCGCGGCCCTGGTCGGTGTCGTTGGTGCTGACGGGATCCGTCTTGCCTTTGTAGTCGAGCTGCATCTGTGTTGCCGGGATGCCCTGGCTTTCAGCATAGGCTGCAACGTTGTCTACGCGGCGTTTCGAGAGGTCATCGTTGTAAGCATCGCTGCCTTTAGCATCGGTGTTGCCGACGAGTTTGAACGTATCGTTCGGGTTAGCCTTAGCAACCTGGACGAAGTGGTCCATCTTAGCGCGTTCGGAAGGAAGCGGCTGGTCTTCGTCGAAGCCGAAGTGAACGCTTTCAACGTAGTAGTCGTTCTTCTGGACCGGAGTTTCAACGACCGGTGCCGGAGTCGGTTCCGGAGTGTAAACCGGTTCCGGAGCCGGAGCTTCTTTGTGGCCGCCGCCGAAGCGATAGGAGAGGCCAGCAATGAAGCCTTTGTAGGAGATGTTAGCGTCGTCTTTGTTTTCAAAGGTCGAATCGCCGCCATCAGCCAATTTGGTGTTCAAGTAACGATAGCCAGCGCTGATGTCGAGGTCCGGTGTGATGCTGTAGCCGAGGCCAGCTTCCCACATAGCCGTCTTCTTGGTGCCGACAGCGCCTTTAGCGTAGAAGTCGAGGTTCTTAGCCAGCGGAGCTTTGGCAATCAAGCCAATCTGAGCGACGTTATTCGTCTGGCTAGCACCATCACCCATATCGTTCTTAATGCGGTTCCAGCCAGCGAAGGCAGCGAAGTTCTTGTTGATGGAGTAAACGAGGTTTACTTCGTGTTCATCGCCATCGGTCTTGTAGTTGTCATGGTCACCGTTATACTTGGTTTTGAGGCCATAATAGTTATACTGCAAGCCCCATTTGTCGGTAAGGCCATAGCTCAATCCGCCCTGGAAGTTCCATTTGGAGTCTGTTTTTTCCTGGAAATTGCTGTCTGCCCAGTTGCTAGAGTCAACTTCTGCTTTCGGGTTCCAAGCGCCTAAATCGAGCTGCCACTGTCCCTGGTTCCACTGCGTCTGCGGCGTAGCGAAAGCAAAGGAAGTAGCGCAGGCTGCCATGACTGCAGCCAATACTAAAGATTTCTTTTTCATCATAAATCCCAGCTTCCTATTGGTATTTAATAGTGCCACCTATGACATTATTATTTTCTAGTATACCATATCTTTGTCACAAGTGCGTCACACTATTTCATGATTTTTAGTCATATCAGGACTATTCCCCATACTTTTATGATTATTCCCGGCCGACGTAAGAAATGATGGCGTCCAGGATATGCGGCAATTTCCGGCTCACACTGTCGATATGGACGCGTTCCGTCCTTTCGTGCAGATCCTTACCCCACGGTCCCAGGAGGAGGAAGGGAATCTGTAATTTTTTCAGACTGTCCAAGTCGAAGGGATAGGCCTTGCCCCAGAGGAGCAGGTTCTTTTCGACCATACTTTCATCGAAATCGGGGTCGACGCAGCAGTAGCTGCAATCAGAAACGCCGTTGAAATAGCGGTCGAAGCGGACATCCATCAGGGTCGGGATTTTTTCCAACAGGCCCGTAAAGGCCGGCGTCGGGAACGACAGGCTGTCAGCCGCCGGATAATAAGGCGGCGCAAAGGCGACGACGGCCATGGGCGCCGTCATGCCCGTGAAATCGAGGATCTGCTCCAAGAGATGTATCGTCTCTTCGACATAAGTACTGCTGCCTTCCTGCAAGGCGACGAAAGAAGCCTGTTTGGCCGCTTCATAGAAGACATCGAAACCGGGATAAGCCGAAGCCTGCTGCAAGAGCTCATCGGCACTGCAGACGGAAACGGGCAAATCACTGCCCATGGTCTGCTGCAGGTCGTGGACAGCCCGCCGCGTTTCTTCCAGCAGGACGTACATGACGTCATCGGGCGTCTTGTCGTAAGTCAGCAGATTCAGGGCCGCTGCCACCCGCTGAGGCAGGGTCACGTCATAGCGTTCCTTACGGTCCCGCAGATAGACCCAGGCAGGCGGCGGCGTCTGTTCGCCATCACAACAGTCAGTCAGGTCCGGACTACCTTCCGTCGCCGCGATGAGATGGGCCAGGATGCCCACAGGATTGATGCCCTTATCATAACAGCCGATATGGACGGGCTTGCCCTGGACCAGGACGACAGGCTGTATCTTGCCTACCGAACCGGTATAGGCGACGAGCTTGCCCTGTTCCTTATGGTTCGGTTCGCTGTCGATGAGGATGTCATAGGTCAGGTCATAAGAAGAACGCAGTTCATTGAGCAAGGTAATGGCCGTCCGCATGCCGGATGAATACGTTTCTTCATCGGGCATGGATAAGTAAATCAAGCTGGCCTTTCCCGGCTGGAAGGCATAGTCCTCAAAGACGGCTAGTTGCGCGGCCGCACCGCCCTTCATGTCACAGGCACCGCGGCCAAATAGCCATTCGCCGCTTTCCCAGTCACGGCGCACTTCCTCACTGAGCGGCGCCCGTTCCAGCGCCTTGTAGAGCCCTTGCGGGTCAAAAGCCTGGTCCCGCAGATAGCCATAGGACTCGACATCGACGACATCGTGATGATTCATGAAAATGACCGTATGGGCCGTACTGCCGCGGACGAGGCCGTAGACGACAGACCGCTGGCAGTTATCGTCGGGCACATGGATGAGGCCGCTGACGACGCCGTCGAGGTGAGAGAAGAACTGCTGCAGATAGCCTTCCATCTCCCTTTCCTTGGGCGTGTTCGTTTCACTGTCAATATGAATCATATCCTGTAAAATTTCCATAATCCGCGCTGCTCGTGCCATAGAGACACCCCCTTATTTAAATATCCATTTTTTACGCGATACATAATTCCAAACGGTGACGATGGCACTGGCCATGATTTTCGACACCATCGGATTCAGGCCTAAAATAGCCGGCGATGTGAACAGCCACATGAGCAGGAGATTCCAGCCCAGGCCAATGGCACTGACCAGGAAGACCAGGGACACTTCCGTCCCGCGATGATAGCGGCTGCCGCTGTCGAAGACGAAGCGGTTGCAGAGGATGTAGTGATACAGCGTCGACGTGGCAAAGGCCAGGGTCGTCGCCGCCAGGACAGTCTGGGTCTGCATGGAAAAGACAGCACTGGCTGACAACAGCCTGAAGAAAATATAAAAGAGCGTCCATTCCAATAAAGCCGCTGAGCCGCCGACGAGGAGATACATGAAGATCTTCATGTACTCGTTGTTGGTATAATCAAAGCCAAAGATCTGCTTGCGTTTCATGGTGTTCCTTCCTTTTCTGTTTTCGTATCCATTATACGGCACTTGCCAGGGAATTACCACATGCCGCCGCTTTTTCTTGCATTTTCTAAAAAGGCAATAGATATATATACGAAAATATGATAAAATATATAGTAATTGGTAATACGAAATATTTTTAGAAGGAAGGCAGATATCCTGTGGATTACACGAGATGCATCAATTTTTTGCTAACCATTTCACAACACGAAGTCTTTTTGATTTTCTCCGAGAACTTGTCGGAATTCGGCATCACGCCCGGCCAGTATGGTGTCCTGGCCTGTCTCTGGAAACATGAAACACTGACGCCGAAGGAAATCGCCAACATCCTGCGCGTCGAAAACTCCACCATTTCCGGCGTCCTCGACCGCATGCAGAAACGCGGCCTCATCGACCGCATCCTCGACCCCAACAACCGCCGCAGCATCCGCGTCAAACCGACAGCTGCCGGCATGGCCATCAAAGAACCGGTCCAGAAACGCATCGAAGAACTGAATGACATGGTCTTCAAAGAATTCACCCCCCAAGAACGGGAAGAAGTGTTGAACCTGCTCACCCGTATCGGCAAAGTCTGTGCCGATGATTTGAAAGAAGGGAAATGAAAAAGGGGCTGTCGCACGTGCGACAGCCTCTTTTGAGTGATTAGTGGTTAGTGGCTAGTGGCTAGTGGTTAGTAGCCCGGATACTAATCCCTAACCACTAACAGCTTAAAGGTCTTGTCGTCAACGACAAGACCTTTAAAATTATACAATACCAGTTAACATGTAGAAGAATACGCCGAAGAAGGCGACGACTACTTTCAAGAGGGTAATGGCGAACATATCCTTATAGGCTTCGCGATGAGTCAGGCCGCAGATAGCCAGGGTCGTGATGACAGCTCCGTTATGGGGCAGGCTGTCCATACCGCCGGAAGCCATGGCCGCGATACGATGGACGACTTCAGCCGGGATGCCGACGGCAGCCGTTTCAGCCAGGAAGTGCTGGCCAAAGATATCGAGGGCGATACTCAGACCACCGGAAGCGGAACCGGTGATACCAGCCAGGATGTTGACCATCAAGGCGACGTTGAACAGCGGCATGCCCTGACCAATACCGAGGAGGGCATCAGCGACTTCCAGGAAGCCCGGCAAGGACGAAATGACGTTGCCGTAGCCAACTTCCGATGCCGTGTTCATGATAGCCAGCAGAGAACCTAAAGCGCCGGCATTGAGAGCGGCTTTGACGCTGGTGTTTTTGGACATGAACTTGCGGCCCGTTGCAGCGGCGATGATGATAGCCGCCAAGAGGCCGAGGACCAGGGCCCAGATAGCGACGACGTTGTGGACGCCTTTGGCCAGGAGAGGCACATTCATGGCGCGGAACGGTTCCAGTAAGGAATCATCCCACTGGAAAATCATGGAGAAGTAGAAGTTCAAGACCAGGACGACGATGAGCGGGATGATGGACAACTGCCAGGGCGGAAGAGAAGCTTCCGGATCGATGACCGTTTCATTGAGGGTATGGTTGCCATAGCCTTCGCCGGAACGGGCCATCTGTTTGCGGCGGAATTCAAGATAAATGAAGCAGAGGATAATCAGCAAGGTACCGCAAATCAAGCCTAAGATAGGAGCGGCAAAAGTCGTAGTTCCCAGATAAATCGTCGGGATGATGTTCTGGATCTGCGGCGAACCAGGATAGCAGTCCATGGTAGCCGTGAAGACGCCGGCGACGAAGCAGGCCGGAATCAGGCGTTTAGGAATATCGGCTTCGCGGAACAGTGCAGCAGCGAAGGGATAGACGGCGAAAGCACAGACGAACATGGAAATACCACCATAACAGAGGATCATGCAGGCGAAGACGACGGCGAAGACAGCCTTATCTTTCCCGATGAGCTTGATGGTTTCCATGGCAATACTGCGGGCCATGCCCGTTTCTTCCATGACCTTGCCGAAGACGGCACCGAGGAGGAAGACCGGGAAGAAGGACTTAATGTAGGTAACGGCCTTAGCCATGAACAGTTCCGTATACCCCGGTAAAATCGGCAGCCCCGAAAAGCTGGCGGCAAAGAGGGCGAAAATCGGTGCGAAGAGGATAACCGAGAATCCGCGATAAGCAAATGTTACGAGTAAAAATAAACTTAGGACGATTGCAATAATATCCATGTACGTGTTCTCCTTTTCTTTTGGTTTCCGAATGACTCATTTCGTATCTTCATCATACGTGAGAACCAATGAGAATAAAAGACAACGCCCTAAGACAACCTTTGCGCTTTTTGCCCGTTTTGGAAATTCCATGAATGCAAAAGGACTTGCCGCACATGCGACAAGTCCCTTTTGAGTGGTTAGTGGCTAGTAAATGGTTAAAAATTTAAAAATTAGGTACTATTTCAATTTAGCAGCGACGTCTTTGGTGATGTCCTGGGCCTGACCGATGACGACGGAGCCCGAGAGGACGACGTAGTCCAGGCCTTTTTCTTTCTGGACGGCCTGGGTCTTAGCGAGGATATCCTTTTCCAATGGCGAGAACAGGGCAATGCGCTGCTGGTTCAGTTTCGTGTTGTATTTCTGTACCAGTGCCTGCTGCGCGTTTTTATCGCTGGTCTTTTTCAATTCTTTCTGGAAATCCTGCTGAGCCGATTTGACATCGGACTGCCAAGTAGCCATGGTCTTCGCGTACTGCGGATGCTGCTGCAAGAGGGCACCGGCATTAATCGTGCCCAGGCCCGATGCGAAAGAAGCGCCGGCAGCGCTGAGGGTCAGCATAGCTGCGGCTACGGTGGTCATCATCATTTTACGTAATTTCATAGTGGTTTTCCTCCTAATTATTCTTCTACGCCTGTCAGTTCCAGACATTCCTTGCGGACGCCGTCTTCACAGGAGCGCATGGCTAAAATCGTCTTTTCAAAGAGGTCGTTCAGGTCCCATCCCAGGGTTTCTGCCCCCTGCTTGATGACGTCCCGTGAACAGCCGGCAGCGAAGCGCTTGTCTTTGAATTTCTTCTTGAGACTCTTCACTTCCATGTCTTTTGTGCTCTTAGACGGACGCATTTTGGCAGCCGCCCAGATGAGCCCGGTCAATTCGTCGGCAGCATAGAGGACTTTTTCCATCAAGTGCTCCGGTGCGACATCGACACAGATGCCATAGCCATGGCAGACGACGGCATGGATAAAGGCATCGTCGGCGTCGATTTCAGCCAGTAATTCCGGTGCCTTTTTACAGTGCTGGTCCGGATATTTTTCAAAATCCACATCGTGGAGCAGGCCGACGAGTCCCCAGAAATCGACGTCGTCACCATAGCCCAGTTCCTGGGCATACCAGCGCATGACGCCTTCGACGGTCAGGGCATGCATGATGTGAAAAGGCTCCTGATTATATTTCTGCAATAAAGCCAATGCTTGTGAGCGTTCCATGTCTTTATCTCCCCCTAGCAAATCTCGATTTACCCCATTATAGCATAAAAAACGGGCCTGACTAGTCTTTTTTCACGAAAGCGCCTGTATCGGTCATCAACGAGGCCAGGCGGTTCATTCGGAAGTCTTCGACGACCTGGATGAAAGGCCGGTAATGGATGGGATTTTCGGCAAAACCGAAGAGATGGGACGGGCAGTCGCAATCGGTACAGCCAAAGCCCTCTATACGCCAGTCTGCCACGGCATCGACGGCCCGGGCCAGGTCATGCTCCAGGTCATCCGCCGTCCGGACGGGCAGGGCGGCGACGACGTCGGCTTCCTGGCGCAGGTAGTCGATGTGCCAGTGCATCTTCTTGCGCTTGCGGCTGTGGCGGGCCAGGCGGGCAGCCAGGTTCTTCCGGGCCGACCCGGTATAGACGTAATAGCCGGCAGGAAAAGGGAACTCCCCTTTCGAGCCGATGGCGATATCCTTCGCTTCTGCCAGGTGAAGGATGAATAAATAATCACCGCTGTCATGGTTTTCCCGTTCCAGGATGGCCTGGGGATAGGTCAGGACGCCGGCTACGCCGGGCCTTGAAAACGAGCCATCCCAGTGCAGGGCCAGGGCCTTCCAGTCCAAGTGCGGCGCCGCTTCATAAAAGGCCTGGGCAAAGGCCGGATCCGTATGGTAGTCCGGCAGGAACCAGCGGGCCCGGTCCCAGTGGACCAGGAACAAGACGCCCGTGTGGATGCCCTGGCGGCTCATGGCAGCTAATTCCAGGATATGTTTGCGGCCTCGTTCGGTGACGGCATCGGGAAACATGGCGCCGTCGCGGCTGAAGAGGGTACACGATTTGACTTCGACGAAAAAGCGCTCTTCGCCCCGGCCCAGGAGCAGGTCGAAACGGCTGTCGCCGACGGTGATTTCCCGGCGGATGAGGTCCCAGTCTTCCCAGCCGGGGATGAGGTGTTCCTGGACCAGCCAGGCTGCCGTATCATTATTATACTGCGTATCGAGCAGGATAGGCACGCCATCGCGCTCGATACCGACGACATCGTAAGCCGTCCGGCGCTTGGGATTGGCTGCCGGCCGGACATAGACCGTCACGCCGGGAAAGAGCAGTTCCCACATGCGCCCGGGATTGGGCATATGACAAGTCACGACATCGCCATCGAGAGAAACATGGGCGATGAAGCGGTTCGGCCTGTCGACAAAGGCCCCTTTGCGAATAGAAAACATTTCCATATGATACTCCTGTCTGTGAAAAAGGACTTGTCGCACGGCGACAAGCCCTTTTTAGTGGTTAGTGGTTAGGTATTTTACAGTGTAGGGGTCGCCACGTGGGCGACCCGTCATGGAATTGGGATGATTCTCCTAACGAGCTGTTCAGGGAATCATACATTTCCTGAAACGGGCTCGCCACGTGCGAGCCCCTACGGGCGGCAAACGGCGGCCTGCGAATGCATGTATGACATTATCGCCATCATTCCGGGCGGGCGCCCCACGTGGGCGCCCCTACGCTTCCAGCCATTCACCGGTGAAGGTGACGGCTGCCGGGCCGGTCATGTAGACGTTGCCGTCTTGTTCGTTGTATTCGATGTGCAGCGTGCCCAGGTAGAGCTGGACGTCGACGCTGCGGCCGGTGAAGCCGTTCAGGAAGGAGCCGACGGCGCAGGCGCAGGAGCCGGTACCGCAGGCCAGGGTAGCGCCGGCACCGCGTTCCCACGTGTGGACTTTGATGGTGTGGTCGTCGATGACCTGGACGAAGTTCATGTTGGTCTTGCGCGGGAAAGCCTTATAGGTTTCAAATTTCGGGCCTAATTCGTGGAGGTCGACGGCGTCGACGTCTTTGACATAGGTCATGGTATGGGGGACGCCCATGAGCAGGCTGGTGATGTTATAGGTCTTGCCGTCGATTTCGATGGGTTCATCGATGACCGGGCCGGACGGGCCTTCCATAGGGATCTGGGCGCGGTCCGTGAAGGGCTTGCCCATGTTGATGGTGACCAGGCTGACCTTGCCGTCGTCGCCGACCGTGACTTTCGGCTTCATGATGCCTGCCAGGGTTTCAACGGCGAATTCTTTCTTGTCGATGATGCCGTTGTCGTAAACGTATTTGGCAAAGCAGCGGATGCCGTTGCCGCACATTTCCGCTTCACTGCCATCGGCATTGATGATGCGCATGCGGACGTCGGCCTTATCGCTCGGTACGATGACGATGATGCCATCAGCGCCGATACCTGTATGGGGAGCGCACATCTTGACGGCCAGCTGGGAAAAATCCTTGTCCGCGCCGTTTTTATCTTCCAAAAAGACGAAATCATTGCCTAAGCCGTGCATTTTTACGAATTTCATAGTTAAACCCTCCGTGAAAAAATATCTATACTATTATCATTGCTTACTTGAATCCTTACAGTTGTTATTATACAATAACGGAAAGTGGCAAATATATGTATATAATGCTCTTTATATTGCAAATCCTGCTATAAGATAAGGTGTGAGGTGACACAGGTATGGCGCAAAAGACGGGTTATTTAGCGGAAAAATTAAAACTCTTCCATCTATCGGATAAGCGGCAGTGGACCTGCCCCTATCATTACCACGACTTCGACAAGATTACCCTCTTTTTCCGGGGTCACGTATCGTATGACGTCGAAGGGACGGCCTATGACTTGCAGCCTTTCGACATCGTTGTCATCCCGACCGGCCGCATCCACCGCCCTATCATCTATGGCGATGATGTCTACGAACGCATCATCGCTTATATTTCCCCGGCTTATCTGCAAGGCTATGAACGCCGCGGCTGCCCGGCCGGCCAGATATTCACGGCGCCCAAGGCTCCCGTCCTGCGCCAGCCCCAGGAAGCGGACAACTTGTACAACGTATCGTGCCGCCTGCGCCGGGCCTGGTCGGACATGGGACCGGAAAGCCCGCTCTTACAGGAAACGCTGTTTACAGAGTTCATGATCCACCTGACCCGGGCCCTGCAGAAAGACAAGCTCCGCATCGTCCAGAAGGGCCATCAGAACGAGAAGATACGCCGCCTCCTGGCTTACATCGAAGCCAACCTGAGCGGCGATTTGTCCATTCCCAGCCTGGCCGCCGCCTTTTTCATGAGCCCGGACTACTTGATGCACCTCTTCAAGGCCGAAACGGGCATGACCGCCGCCCGCTACATTACGACGAAACGGCTGCAAAAAGCCCGCCACCTCATGCAGGAGGGGCGGGCTTTGACGGAAATCTGCTATGACTGCGGATTCACGACGTATTCGACATTCTACAGGGCCTGGAAAAACCACTATCACACGTCGCCGAAAGAAGGCATCCGCGCCTTCCCCGATACTTTCGACGAATAATCAGCGGTTCCGGTTGTAATTGATGAGGCAGCCGGCTTTGACGATTTTCTTTTCATCGTCCGTCATGGGCGCGATGTACAGCGACAATTCACGCAGGTCCTTGCCGACGACATAGGCCTTGATGGCTTTCATGTCGCCGTCGAGGGCTTTTTTGACGTCCGGTACATAGATGTAATCGCCGATTTCAAAGTCCGGTTGGCCTTCCATCTGGAAAGGCAGCATACCCCAGTTGATGACATTAGAACGATAGCGCTTGGTCGCGTATTCCTGGCAGATATTGGCCAGGCCGCCGAGGACGCGCTGGCAGCTGGCAGCCTGTTCGCGGGCCGAGCCGTCGCCGGGCTTGATGCAGTAGATCATGCTGCCGATTTCCACGTCTTTCATGGAAACGTCGCCAAAGTGAGCGCGCAGGACGGCGAAGACGTCTTTCAGGGCCGGATCGACGCCAGCCGGGCAGTCGCCGGCCAGGCGGGCCCGTTCGACTTTGTCTACGGCTTTGGCCCGGCCTACGTATTCCGGATCGCGGCGGGACAAGGTGAATTCAGCCAGGCCCAGGGGATTGGAGCGGTACGACGACGTTTCGCCAGACGGGATGAGTTCGTCTGTCGTCGTGACCGGGTCCATGATCTTCGAGCAGACCTTGAGCAAAACCGAATCGGCCAGAGGTTCCATATCCGGCCAATCCTTGATGTTCGGACCATAGACCAGGGAAGCGCCTTCGTCGGCCTGGCCGAAGCCCTGATAGACGCGGGTAGCGTAGGGCTGGTCGTCGTAATCATAGGGCGTTTCGACATAGTCGTCCATATAGCCTTCGGCCGACGTCAGGACGCCGCCGTTAGCTGCTGTCGCGGCGATGGAACGGGCATCCATGAGGGCTACCGAAGCGAACTGGCCATTGCCCGGCTTCGATCCTTCGCGGTTCGGGAAGTTACGCGTCGTATGGCGGATGCTGAAGGCGTTGTTGGCCGGCGTGTCACCGGCACCGAAGCAGGGACCGCAGAAAGCCGTCTTGAAGATGGCGCCCGCTTCCAGTAGCGATGCCACGGCGCCCTTGCGGACCAGGTCGAGATAGACCGGCTGCGACGACGGATAGACGTCGAGGGTGAAGTTGCCGTTGCCGCAGGAAGCCTGCTTGAGTATATGGGCAGCGGCCATGACGTTGCCGTAGTTGCCGCCAGCACAGCCGGCGATGACGCCCTGCTGGACCTGGAGCTTGCCGTTTTTGATTTTATCGGTCAGGCTGTATTTCAAATCCTTGTTGCTCATGCGGCCGTTGATGGCTTCTTCCGTTTCATGGAGGATATCTTCCAGGTTGGCATTGAGTTCATCAATGGTAAAGGCGTTGCTGGGATGCATGGGCATGGCAATCATCGGCTTGATGGTGCTCAGGTCGATGTAGATCATGCCGTCGTAATAGGCCACATCGGCGGGATTCAATTCTTTATAAGCATCGCCGCGGCCATGCTGGGTCAAATAGGCCTTGGTGTCGTCATCGGTCCGCCATACCGACGACAGGCACGTCGTTTCCGTCGTCATGACGTCGACGCTGTTGCGGTAGTCCGTCGTCATGGAAGCGACGCCGGGGCCGACGAATTCCATGACCTTGTTCTTGACGTAGCCGTTCTTGAAGACGGCTCCGACGATGGCGATGGCAATGTCATGCGGGCCGACGGCCGGACTCGGCTTGCCCGTCAGGTAGACGCCGACGACGCCGGGATAGGCGATATCATAAGTATCGCACAAGAGCTGTTTGACCAGTTCGCCGCCGCCTTCGCCGACGGCCATGGTCCCTAAGGCACCATAGCGGGTATGACTGTCAGAGCCGATGATCATGCGGCCGCAGCCGGCCATCTTTTCACGCATGTACTGATGGATGACGGCGACGTGGGGCGGTACGAAGATGCCGCCGTATTTCTTGGCTGCCGACAAGCCGAAGACGTGGTCGTCTTCATTGATGGTGCCGCCGACGGCGCAGAGCGAATTATGACAGTTTGTCAGCACGTAGGGAAGGGGGAATTTTTCCATTCCCGATGCCTTAGCCGTCTGGATGATGCCGACAAAGGTAATGTCATGGGAAGCCATGGCGTCGAACTTGATTTTCAAGTGTTCCATGGAACCCGACGTATTATGATTTTTTAAGATAGAATAGGCGATGGTCCCTTTCCGCCCTTCTTCCTTAGAAACGGTCCTGCCTGTGAGCTGTCTGAGTTTGGCCGCATCCTGTTCCGGCACGATGTCCGTCCCGTTGACGAGATATGCGCCTCCATCATATAACTGAATCATTCCAAGCCCTCCTTTGTCACCGCCAGCCTGGGCGATGGCTTTTCTCATTGTGAAAATATTGCAATCTATTTTCACAATATAAAATTTTAAGCATTTCAATAAATATTATATCATAATTAAAACGGCCGTGGCTACCCTTAAAACGTTTTACACTTTACGCGATTTTTATTTTACTTTCTCCATAATTATGCTATAATAACTTATACTTTGCAGGAATATACTAGAAATTATTCCCAAAATAAAATTTATGAATATTCGCGTATAACCGATACTTTATAAGTTATTCTCCCATATTCATACTTGCAGGAAAGAGAGGAATCACATTGGACAAAAATATTTACTTAGCCCAGTTTTACGGCAAGTCACAAAACTACACACAGATTCCCCGCGAATGGTTCTCCAAGTACGGCGTAAAGCGCGGCCTGCGCAATGAAGACCACACTGGCGTCCTCGTCGGCCTGACCCGCATTGCCGATGTCGTCGGCTACCAGCGTGACGAAAAAGGCCAAAAAGTCGATTGCGACGGCGTCTTGTACTATCGCGGCATCGACATTCGCGAGCTGGCCAAAGTCGAAAATTATCAAGGTTACTTATATGAAGAAGCCAGCTTTCTCCTCCTCTTCGGCTACTTGCCGACAGAAGATGAACTGAATGCCTTCTGCAAGGTCTTACAAAACGGCTACGATCTGCCCGATGATTTTCTGGAAATGAACCTCCTGCGTCTGCCCGGCAAGAACCTGATGAACAAATTACAGCACGCCCTGCTGACGCTCTACAATTACGACCCCGACCCGGACAATACCGACGTCTACCAGACCCTGCGCAAGGGCCTGAACATCATGAGCAAGCTGCCGTCCATCGCCGTCTATGCCTATATGTCCAAGGTCCATTATTATAACCGTAAGAGCCTGGTCATCCACTATCCCCGCAAGGACTATTCGACGGCAGAGAATATCCTGTCCATGCTGCGGCCGGACAGCAAATTCACGCCCAAGGAAGCCCAGCTCTTGGACCTGCTCTTATTCCTCCATGCCGACCACGGCGGCGGCACGAACTCGACGTTCACCAATATCGTCGTCTCGTCGACGGATACGGACATCTATTCCAGCATGGCCAGCTCCGTCGGCGCCCTCAAGGGCCCGCGCCACGGCGGTGCCAATATCCGCGTATCCCTGATGATGGAACAGGTCATCGACGCCATCGGCATCAAGGCTACGGATGAACAGATTGTCGACGTCATCCACCAGATCCTCAACAAGAAATTCAAAGGCTGTCACGACGGCCTGGTCTATGGTTTCGGCCACGCCGTCTACACCCTGTCGGATCCGCGCGCTGAAATCATGCGCCACTACTGCGGTATCCTGGCCAAGGAAAAGGGCATGACCGACGTCTTCCGCTTCTACAACCGCTTTGAAAAGCTGGCCATGAAGACCTTGAAAGAAGAAAAGGGTGTCAACATGTGCAGCAACGTCGATTATTACAGCGGCTTCGCCTACAACATGCTGGGCATCCCGCGCGACCTCTACACGCCGCTCTTCGTCATCAGCCGTATGGTCGGCTGGCTGGCCCACAACATCGAACACAAACTGTATGACAACCGCATCGTCCGTCCGGCAGCCAAGTATGTCGGCGATTTGATGGACTATATTCCCAGAAAGGACAGATAGATCATGAAGACAATCACTGTATTCAAAGGCGATGGCATCGGCCCGGAAATCACCGACGCTGTCCTGCAGATTCTCGACGCTGCCAAAGCGCCCCTTTCCTATGAAATTTTCAACGTCGGCGCTGCCGAATATGAACGCCACGGCGCCCTCATCCCGGACGACGCATTCGCTTCTTTTGAAAAGACCCATCTCCTGCTGAAATCGCCGATCACTACACCTATCGGCAAGGGCTTCCGGTCCCTCAACGTCACGTTGCGCAACAAATACGACCTCTATGCCAATATCCGTCCGGCTAAATCGAATACGGCCGTCAAGACGCCTTTCCCCAACGTCGATATCGTTACTTTCCGGGAAAACACAGAAGATTTGTACATCGGCGTCGAATACAAGATGAATGAAGATACGGTCCACGCCATTAAGCTCATCACCCGCAAGGCCAGTGAACGCATCATCCGGGCCGCTTTCGACTACGCCGTAGCCCATGGCCGCAAAAAAGTCACCTGCGTCCACAAAGCCAACATCCTCAAGATGAGCGACGGCTTGTTCCTCGATATTTTCCACACCATCGCCAAGGACTACCCACAGATTGAAAGTGACGACAAAATCGTCGACAACACGTGCATGCAGATGGTCATGCGGCCGGAACAGTTCGACATCATCGTCACGCCCAACCTCTACGGCGACATCCTGTCCGACCTGACCAGCGGCCTCATCGGCGGCCTGGGCCTGCTGCCTTCCATGAATGTCGGCGACGACTACGCCATGTTCGAAGCCGTCCACGGCAGTGCCCCGGATATCGCCGGCAAACACATCGCCAACCCGACAGCCCTCTTGTGGTCAGCCTGCATGCTCCTGGAATACATCGGCGAAACGGCCATTGCCGCCAAGATCCGCAAAGCCGTCGACGAAGTCCTGGCTGAAAAGCAGCACCTCACACCGGACCTGGGCGGCAGCGCCACGACGGAAGAATACCGCGACGCCGTCATTGCCAAACTGTAAGATAAAAGGAGGCATTCCATGAAGATCACCGTCTTAGGCTGCGGCCGCTGGGGCAGTTTCCACGCCTGGTACGCCGACCACATCGGCCATGACGTCACCTTATGGGGCCGTCCCGGTTCCCAGCACTTACAGGAACTTATGGACACCCGCCAGAATGAATACCTGCACCTGCCCGATTCTGTGAGCCTGACTTCGGACCTGACGGCAGCTCTGGCAGCAGCCGATATCTGCATCATCTCCATCAGCGCCCAGCAGCTGCGCAGCTTCACGCATCAGCTGAAAAAAGCCGGCTTCGCCCCGTCCCTGCCCTTCGTCCTGGCCATGAAGGGTCTGGAAGAAGGAAGCGGCAAGCGATTGACGACGGTCATGGCAGAAGAACTGGGACCGTCCGTACGCACGGCCGTCTGGGTCGGGCCCGGCCACGTCCAGGATTTCATCAGCGGTATGCCGAACTGCATGGTCATCGCCTCGGCTGACGAAGACCTGACCCACTTCTTAGTCGATACCTTCACGAGTCCCCTCATCCGTTTCTACTACGGCCAGGACCTGTTGGGCATCGAAATCGGCGCGGCCGCCAAGAACGTCATGGGCATCGCTGCCGGTATGCTCGACGGCGCTCATCTGACCAGCCTGAAAGGAGCCCTCATGGCCCGCGGCGCCCACGAACTATCGGTCCTTGTCGCCGCCATGGGCGGACAGGCCATGACCGTCTACGGCCTGAGCCACCTCGGCGATTACGAAGCGACCCTCTTTTCCCTGCACAGCAATAACCGCCGCTTCGGCCAGGACTTCATCGAAGGAAAGCCCTTCAAAAAGCTGGCCGAAGGCGTCAGCACGACAGAGGCACTCCTCGACCTGTCTGGAAAATACAGCGTAGAACTGCCCATTACGGCAGCCGTCCACGCCATCATAAAAGAAAAAAAGGACCCCCACGAGGTCCTGAAAAATCTATTTCTCCGTTCCACTAAATGTGAATGATAAACTTGACGTAATTTAGCGAAAAGGATACAATAGATATGAAAAAGGTGCTGTCCGTAACGGGTCAGCCCCAAATAGCACTAAAGAATAATCGCCTTACTGCTTGGAGATGCAAAGGCGATTATTTTTTATTTAAAACCGCAAATAAGACAATCAGAAGTAACAATGTAATATTCAGATTATCCATGGGCCTCACCCCATTTCTGGGGCTTAAGTAACCGCCTATTGTTCGTGACAACACCTGATGATATTATACGAAATAAAAAATAACCTGTCAAAAAATGCTAATGACAGGTTATTTTTTTATTTCCCTTGTTCGATTTGTTTGATTTCTTCCTGCGAGGCAGCCGTCAGGTCGCCCCGTTCGAACTGTTTATTATGGGGCATGTCGAGAATGAAGCGGTCGGCTTTGTTGAAAATGACACGGCCTTCTTCCAGGTCCAAGTCAAAGACGTGGCCGCCTTTTTTCCGGTCTGCCGAAATAAAGTGGGAATGCCAGCCCGACGTATTGACGCCGCTCAGATATTCCGGGATGTAGATGCCGATGAGGCTGCCGTCGATATCTTCAAAGGTGAAGCGGCGTTCATCTTTTTCCAGGACCTTGGCAAAGGGCAGATAGGGCTCCTGCTGTTCCAGTTCGGTCCGGGCCGACACGCTGCGGAAATGGCCGTCAATGCGGACGATATAGACATCATTGATGCCCAGTTCCCGGACGTGAGCGGTCATGATCTCTTTCAGGGCTTCAATCGACGGCTGGCGCTTCAATCTGACGGGAACCTGTTCCCGCAGCCACGTCACCGTGGCAAAGGGCGTCGTATCGCTCATGGCCGCTTCCACAGCCGATCCATCGCCTAAGACGCGGTAAGCGTGGCCGTCGATGACGATGAGTTCACCGCCTACGGCGTGAAACGTCCCCAGCCCCGTGTCGCCATGGGTCAGCAGCGTTTCCATATCGGTACTGCCGTAATAATTGCCTCGGGCCAGGGCCTGCAGCGTAGATACCTGGTAAATTGCCTGGCGTTCTCCCATTTCCATATAAACATCCTTTCTCAAAGACCTGATTATTTATCGGAATTTTTTTCCGATTTTTCATCACTATCCGGTGCTTCTCTGCGGGTCACCAGTATCTTATCGACCCGCAGGTTGTCCATATCCATGACTTCAAAAGTGAAATTTTCCCACTCGTACGTATCAGTTTCCCGCGGGATACGGCCGACACCATAGGTGATGAGGCCGCCCAGGGTCTTATACAAATCTTCGTCTTCGTCGGGCAAATCGTCTTCGATGTCGAAGAAATCCTTGAACTCTTCGATGGTCAGCAGGCCTTCCATGAGCCATTCATTAGGGCCGCGCTGAATGATGCGGTTCGCTTCCTCCTTTTTCTCTTCTTCGCCAGCCGGCATGATGCCGACCAGTTCTTCCAGGATATCATGCAGGGTCAGGATACCGCTGAAATTGCCGTATTCGTCGAGGACGGCGACTTCATGGACGCTGTGTTCGCGAAAGACGTGGACGACTTTCATGATGTCCATCGATTCGGGAATATAAATCGGCTTGTGGACGCTCTCTTCGACGATGGTCGTCAGGGAGACGATCTTATCCTTCCGGACGGCGGCATAGTATTTCTGGAAGATTTCGCTGACGGAAATCATGCCGATGAAATCATCCAGCGAGCCCCGGCCGACGGGCAGAGTATTGTGGTTAAAGGCTACCAGTTCCTGCATGATTGTTTCTTCCGGATCTTCGACATCGATCCAATCGACCTGGGTCCGGTTGGTCATGATATCACCGACGTCCATGTCGGCCAGGCGGAAGACGCGGTCTACCAGTTCCGGTTCCTCTTTTTCAAAAGCCCCGAGTTCGACGCCCTGTTCCAGGAGCAGCTTGATTTCATCTTCTGTAACGGGCAGGACTTCCGGTTTATTGACGCCCATGATTTTCGTAACCATCGCCGTCGACCAGGACAAAATCCATACGACCGGTGTACAGAGAATGGAAAAATAGAGCATCGGCCGGGCCAGGAGACAGGAGATTTTTTCCGGTTTGTCGATGGCGATGCGCTTGGGCACGATTTCACCGAGGATAATCGTCAAGTAGGTAATGAAGGCGACGATGCCCGTCAGGCTGATCGTATAGGCATAGGCTTCCAAGCCAGGAATTTGGGCTACATACTTCGACAAAGGGCCGGCCATGGTGGTCCCGCCGTAAACACCGGTGAGCAGGCTGACCAGGGTAATGCCGAACTGGACCATGGAAAACATCTTATTCGGATTTTCACGAAGTTTCAGGACAATAGCGGCTGACTTGCTGCCTTCATCGGCCAGGGCTTCCAGCCGGGATTGATGACAGCTGACGATGGCCATTTCCAAAAGGGAAAAGATGCCGTTGCCAAAAATCAGCAAAATGATGACGAGAAATTGTTTTCCTAGGGAAAACTCCACAATAGATACACACTCCTTTTAAATGGTTACCACCAAGGGCCGACGCCAATACCGATACCACCGCCGTGGTGGTGCCAGCCGCCGCCCCAGCCGATGCCAATGCCTACGCCGACACTAGGGCCGCTATGGGACGGTTCACTCGTATGGCGGTCGGCTTCATCGACAATGGTAATCGACTTGGTCACAGTGCGCACAGTGTCACCGATCTTGATGTCGATGACCAAGTCGGTCTTGCCGGCTTGCATGGGATGAATATTCATTTTTTCCGTAATATCGGCGACTTTCGTATTCAAACTCGTCGCTTTGACATCATAGGGTACCATCCCCGGTACATGGACGCGGATGATGCCGTAGCTGCCCAGGGGGATCTTCTTCGGATAGACGACGACTTCGACCTTATCCATGAGTTTTTCTGCATTGCCATAAATCAGGGCCGCATCGTCGCCGGCCTGCAGTTTCCAGGCGCAGCTTTCATCCTTGGCGACGAAATAATTGCCTATGAGGACGTGGGATACCGTATCATAGGCCTTGACGTGATAAAAGTAATCGCCGACGACATTCTTGTCGACGCGGAAATAGTAGCTGCCAACGAGGCCTGTCGTCTGGGACGGCAGATTTTGCAAAAGTCCCGTCACTTTATCATAGGTACTCCCTTTGAGGATATAAAAATCGTCCAGGTTCTTGACGTTGACCGTCGGGTCGGTCAGGACGATAGCCGCTGCCGGCTCCGCCTTGGCGGGCTCATCGGCAGCAAAGGCTGTCAGACTCGATACGCTGATACAAAGGGCTCCTAAGAGAATCTGCCACTTTTTCATCAAAAATCCCTCCCCCTGGTTGCCATAGGCAACTTATTTTTTCAATAGAGAAATATTTTCGAGCCGTTCCATCGCCTTTTCCAGGGTTTCATCGCGGACGGCGAATTGCAGCCGCGCCAGGTGATGGACCGGTTCGATGAAGAACGTCGAAGCCGGCACTAAGGCGACGCCGACTTTTTCTGCCAGGTCCCGACAGAACGCTTCGTCGTCATCATAACCATAACCGCCGATATCGACGAGCATATAGAAGGCCCCTTGCGGCACATTATGGCCGATGCCGATGTCATCGAGGCGCTTCATGACGAAATCCCGCTTGCGCGTATACATGGCCCGCAGGCCATCGTAATAGTCCCGGCCGAAGCGCAGGCCCGTCACAGCCGCTTCCTGCAGCGGGCTGGGCGCACTGATGGTCAGGTAGACGTGGAGTTTCTTGATGGCATCCGTCAGAGCCGGCGAGGCGAAAATATAGCCCAGGCGCCAGCCCGTGATGGAATACGTCTTGGACAGGGAACCGCAGCAGAGCGTCCGTTCATACATGCCGGGCAAGGTAGAAAAATACGTATACTGTGTCGGTTCATAGATGATGTGCTCGTAGACCTCATCAATGACGACGAAGGCATCGTACTTTTCGACCAGCTTGGCAATGGTCATCAGCTCTTCCCGGGAGAATACCTTGCCGCACGGATTGGACGGATTGCAGAGGAAAATCGCTTTCGGATGCTGTTTGAAAGCCGCTTCCAATTCATCGGCATCAAAGGTATAGTCCGGTTCGCGGAGCGATACGTAGACAGGTTCTGCCCCGCAGAGCAGGGCGTCTGTACTGTAGGCTTCATAAAAAGGCGAAAAGAGGATGACTTTATCGCCAGGGTCGACAAGGGTCATCATGGCCGCCATGAGGGCTTCCGTCCCGCCACAGGTGACGACGACTTCCCGTTCAGGGTCGATGGTCTGGCCCGTGAACATGCGGCGGCAGTCGGCCATGGCCTGGCGCAGATTGGCTGCGCCATTATCCATGCTGTATTGGTGCGGTCCGGCCTGAGCTACTTCGCTGAGGCGGTCGCGCATGGCCTGGGGCGGCGGAAAGTCCGGGAAGCCTTCGGCCAGATTGATGGCGCCGCAGGCTTCGGCCACTTTCGACATGCGGGCGATGACGGAATCAGTGAATAAGTCTATCTTTCGGGAAATGTCCGGCATAGGCCCTCCTCTTACAAGTCCAGATTGCGGACTTTCTTGGCATTTTCTTCAATGAATTTGCGACGCGGTTCGACTTTGTCACCCATGAGGACCGAGAAAATGCGGTCCGCTTCGGCGGCGTCTTCCAATTCGACTTTGAGCATGGTCCGGTTTTCCGGGTCCATCGTCGTTTCCCAGAGCTGTTCCGGGTTCATTTCGCCCAGGCCTTTATAGCGCTGGACGACGACGTTGTTGCTGTCACGGCCCAGTTCATCGAGCTTGGCCTGCATCGATTCGTCGGTATAGAAGTACCAGACCTGTTTGCCCTTGCGCACCTGATAGAGCGGCGGCTGGGCGATATAGACGTGGCCGTCTGTGATGAGGGGCTTCATGAAGCGGTAGAAGAAGGTCAGGAGCAGCGTCCGGATATGGGCGCCATCGACGTCGGCATCGGTCATGATGATGATCTTGTCATAGCGGCGTTTGCTCAAATCGAATTCCTGGCCGATGCCCGTGCCGAAAGCGGTGATCATGGAACGGATTTCATCATTGGCCAGGATCTTGTCGAGGCGGGCCTTTTCGACGTTGATGATCTTGCCGCGCAGGGGCAGGATAGCCTGGAAACGGCGGTCACGGCCCTGCTTGGCGCTGCCGCCTGCCGAATCCCCTTCGACCAGGTAGATTTCCGTCTGGTCCGGATTCTTTTCCGAGCAGTCCGCCAGTTTCCCAGGCAGGCTGCTGATTTCCAGGGCGTTCTTGCGGCGCGTCAGCTCGCGGGCGCGGCGGGCGGCCTGGCGGGCACGGGACGCAGAAATGGTCTTATTGATGATGGCCTTGGCTTCAGATGGATGTTCTTCAAAGAATTCTTTCAGCCCGTCGGAAACGATGTTGTCGACGATGCCCTTGACTTCGCTGTTGCCCAGTTTGGTCTTGGTCTGGCCTTCGAACTGCGGTTCCCGTACTTTGACGCTGATGACCGCCGTCAAGCCTTCGCGGACGTCTTCGCCGGACAAGTTGTCTTCGTTTTCTTTGATGATGCCGGCACTGCGGCCATAATCGTTGATCGTACGCGTCAGGCCGGAACGGAAGCCGCTCAGATGCGTTCCCCCTTCTTCAGTGAAGATATCGTTGACGAAAGTCAGGATATTTTCACTGTAGCCGTCGTTATACTGCATGGCGATGTCGACGATGACCTTGTTCTTTTCGCCGTCGACGTTGATGACCGTCGGATTGACGGCCTGATGGCTTTCGTTGAGGAATTCGACGAACGACGTCAAGCCGCCTTCATAACAGTAGACTTCGCTCTTGCCTTCACCGCGCTTATCGGTCAGGGTGATGTGCAGGCCTTTATTGAGGAAAGCCAGTTCGCGCAGGCGCGTCTTCAAGGTATTGAAGTCATAGACCGTGTCCGGGAAGATTTCATGGTCCGGTTTGAAAGAAACTTTCGTCCCCGTTTCTTCTCCTGCTTCCAGAGGGCGTACCTTCCGGAGCGGCTGATCGGTCACGCCGCGGGTAAAGGAGATGTCCCATAAATAGCCATCCCGTTTGACCTGGACCTTCGTCCAGACGCTGAGGGCGTTGACGACGGAAATGCCGACGCCGTGGAGGCCGCCGGAAATGGGATAGCCGTCGCCGCCGAATTTCCCGCCTGCATGGAGGACCGTCAGGACGACTTCGACAGCAGGCTTGCCGATCTTATGCATGGCTACAGGGATACCGCGGCCATTATCGACGACAGTGATGCTGTTGTCTTCCTGGATGGTTACTTCGATGTGCGTACAATAGCCGGCTAGAGCTTCGTCGATACTGTTATCGACGACTTCGTAGACCAGATGATGAAGGCCCCGTGTCGATGTACTGCCGATGTACATCCCAGGCCGTTTGCGGACGGCTTCCAGTCCTTCCAATACTTGAATCTGTTCGGCACCATATCTAGCTTTGTCTTTCGACATAGAGATTCTCAACTCCTGTTTCTTGCAATTTTAATGATTCATTTAGGCAATCTAACACTTTATTATACCGTAAAATCAAACATTTTTGAATACATACCTTGCCGGATACAGGCACTTCTGATAGCGCCGGACCACAGTCTCTCCCGTGACCGGCAGGGCAAAGACCTGCTTTCCTGTGACGACCAGGCAGCGCCAGGCCTTTTCCGGTATCCCGTCGACGGCGACGAGAGGCAGGCCGCAATGCTGGCAGACCGAGCGGCCCTGACGGCCTGACAGGTTGACGATGGCTACGACATCGCCGGCATGGATGGAGAGATTACGGCTCAGATGGAGATACATGGTCGTCCTTCTTTCTGTATTTGGCAACGAGGTTCTCGATGAATTTCGGCGGGATATCGCCGGGGACGCGGCGGGTGATGAGCATGGCCAGGGTAAAATCATCGGCTGCCGTATCGTATTCGTAATATACCTTTTCAATATAGGTATAGATGAGATTGCGGCGGACTTCATTGTACGCCTGTTCTTCCGCAGCCGCCGTCACGTCCGTCTTCAGATAGCCGGCCACGGCCTCCCACGACAGCCAGGGCATGTCGTCGAGGTAAGCGCGTATCTGCCGCTTCAAGGCCTGCCGGGCCTCGCTGCGGCAAAAGAGGCACTGTCTTTCGCCAGGCGCCATCCAGCGGCCGCAGCAGGGACAGGAAACGAAGCCTTCCAGCTGGTAAGCCTTCTTCCGCTTGGCCTGGGCGAAACGGAGCTGGACCACTTTTTCCCGCAGCCCTTCTGCCAGATGGGCCGTTTCCTGGCGGATACGGGCTACCGTATCGTCATCGAGGCGGACCTGGCTGATAGTCTCTTTAGGAAAGACATCTTCCCTTTCGCCCTGCAAGGTCTCATAGACCGGCCGGACCGGTTTTTTCCCCTTTTTGACAAAACGGACATCGGCAATGGCCCGATGCCCTACATAAGAATTAATTTCCTCTATGATTTTATTTTTATACATAAACAGATAATTCATATATACCGGGTTCATGACGGCAATGATAACCTGTTTATCCTTAAAATCTAATATATATGAATATTTGGCAATCTGTTCGCCAGCGATCTGTTTCCAGTCCCGTTTGGCCTGGTATAAGTGATAAGGCAAAAGGAGCCGGTTTTTCTCCAATACTTTCGGTATGGCTAAACCGGCTTTTTTTAATTCAAGACTGCGTTCCTCCATGAGACAGGACCCTCCCTTGTTCAATGCAAATGGGATGACACCCGGCCATGCCGGCAAAGATCCCCGGTTCCGTCGTCGTAATGAACGTCTGGATACGGTCGCGGACGAAATCGAGCAGGGCCTGCCGGCGGTCCGGGTCCAGCTCGCTCATGACATCGTCCAGGAGCAGGACCGGATATTCCCCCGTCTCGGACTTGACGTATTCCAGCTCCGATAATTTCAAGGCCAGGACGGCCGTCCGCTGCTGCCCCTGGGAGCCGTATTTCCGCAGATCCGCCGGGCCGACGGAAAAAACCAGATCGTCCCGGTGCGGCCCGACCGATGTCGCCTGACGGCGCACATCTTCTTCGAGATGGCGCTGCAAGAGGGCATAGTACCATTCCGGATCGGTCTGATGGTCCCGGTCGCCGCCGCCATAGGGCTGAACATATGTTAGGTTCAGCATTTCCGTCCCCCGGCTCAGGCGCTTGTGGAGGACGCCGGCCAAAAAGGACAACTTGTGCAGGGATTCGAGCCTTTTCGCAACCAGCGAAGCTGCAAAGCCGGCAATCTGGCGGTCCCATTCATCGAGAGGATGGATGCCTTCATATTTCATCTTCTTCAGCAGGAGATTGCGCTGGGAAATGGCCCGGTTGTACTGCAGCAGTTCCTGGTAGTACGGCCGGCTGACCTGGGAGATTTCCATGTCGATGAAACGGCGCCGCAGCGACGGGCTGCCCTTGATGAGCTGCAGGTCGTCCGGCGAGAACAGGACTTCGTTGAGGGTCCCGACCAGTTCCTTTTGGGGAACTTTTGTTTCATTGACCCAGAGTTCTTTCTTGGCCGTCCGGGATAAGATGATTTTCAGCTGCTGCCGCGTATCACTGCGCTGAAACTGGATGATGATGCTGGCCTGGTCCTGGTTCCAGCTGATGAGGTCGGCATCGGCGATGCCCCGGTAGGACTTGCCGATGCCCCCCATATATAATGATTCCAATAGATTCGTCTTGCCCTGGCCATTCTTCCCATAGAGGAGGATGATGGCCTTGGGAAAGGTAATCATTTCATCATCATAATTCCGGAAACGGTGGAGCCGGACCGATTCAATTATCATAATTATTCACCTTTAATCAAATACGTACCGATACCTTTAATTTCAACTTTGTCTCCAGGATAGAGTTTTTTGCGTTTCGCAGTGCATAAAATTCCATTTACAAAAATCTTTTTTTCGTCCAGCAGAAAGCGGATTTCACCGCCGCTCTGTAAAATACTGGCCCATTTCAAGAATTGGTCGAGCTGGATCATCGGTGTCGTAATGTTTACTGTTTCCATTATTTTGTCCTCATAGGCGTTACAACAAATACACAGGAAGTATCTTCTTTATCCTGGACCAGCATGGGGCTGTTTTCCTTGGATTTCAAGATGACTTCCGAATCATGGCAATGCTTCAAGATGTCGAGGATGAATTTCCCGTTAAAGGAAATATCCAGGCCCTGGCCTTCCAAATGGCAGGGGACGTAGTCTTCGACCGTACCGTAGTCAGGATGCTGGCTCATGAGTTTGATCTGGTCGTCGGCGACGATGAAGTTGATGACATTGTACTGGGCATCTTTGGCGACGATAGAAGCGCGTTCGACAGCGCCCGTGAATTCGGCCCGGTCCACCGTGACGATGCACTTGAAGTCACTGGGGATGACGCGCCGATAATTGGGGAACTCCCCTTCGATGAGCCGCGTCCGGATGTAGACATTGCCGAACTGTACGGCCAGGTAATTGCGGACTGCCGTGATTTCGACGGTTTCCGGGATATTTGTCGGCAGCTGGCGGGAAATTTCTGATAACAATCGGCTGGGGATAACAGCCTGTAAAGGATTATCCACAGGCGCATCGAGGGTAGCCGTCTTCAATGCCAGGCGGTGCGTGTCGGTGGCGACCATGGTCATCTGATCCCCCTGGACGTCCAGGAAGGTTCCCATGAAAATTGGGCGGGCTACATCAGTAGCGCAGGCATAGGACGTATTATCGATGAGGTCCTTCATGACGACGCTCGTCGTCGTAAAGCTGGCATAGCCGTTTTCAACGATTTCGACTTCTGTGAAATCATCGGGATTCATGGTCAGACATTCAAACTTGAGTTTGCCGCCTTTGATGAGCAGCTGTGTATCGGCATCTTCCTTGATGATTTCGATTTCATCACTAGGCAGGCGGCGGGTCAATTCCATTAAATAAGGATTGGCAATAAAGGCTTCACCGCCTTCTTCAATGATACCGGGGACGGTGATCTTAATGCCCATATCGTAGTCATTGGCCTGGAACTCGATGATACCATGGAGGGCTTTGATAAGCAAGCCGTTTTCAGAAGATATATTGTTGCTTTTGTTCTGGGCGACTTTCTGGACAGCCTGCAGGCCTTTGTTCAGATCTTCTTTTTTCAGTTTTAGTCTCAATGGAGTATCCTCTTTTCTGCGCTGAATAAATTAATTAAATGTGAATTAAAAAATAGTAGTCTTAGTAATAGGGGCTGTGAATTTGTGGATAAGTGGAAAAAGACAGCGATTTTAAGCTGTCCACAGCTGTGGATAACGTGTGGACAAATCGTCATTTTTTATCCACATTTCCACTGTGGATTTCTTTTTTTGACTTATCCACAATGTATGTACAATTTTATCAGCCTAGTTATCCACACCACGGATTTCATTCATCATCTTTTCCAGATGCTCTTTGAAATGGCTGTCTTTATCTATTTTCTTCCGAATCTGCGAGCAGGCGTGCATGACTGTCGTATGATCGCGGCCGTTGAAGGCTGTCCCGATGTGGGGATACGTATTTCCTGTCAGTTCGCGGCACATATACATGGCAATCTGCCGCGGCAGGGCGATGTCTTTGGTCTTTTTCTTGCCCATGAGCTCTTTATAATTGATGTTATAGTGCTGACAGATGTACGTCGTGATTTCGTCAATGGTGATATATTTCTTTTCATCCTGGGCGTCGGTAATGTAATGGATGGCGTGTTTTACCAAAGGCAGGGTGACGTTGCTCTTGGACTGCGACGCTTCCAGGAGGACGCGGATGAAGGCGCCGTGCAGTTTTCGGATGTTTTCGCTGACATTGGCTGCGATGTAATTGAGGGCATCCAGGTCGCAGGTGATATTTTCTTTTTCTGCCCAGGCCCGGAGGATAGCCGTGCGCGTTTCTAAATCAGGCGGCTCGATTTGCGTGACCATGCCGTTTTCAAAGCGGGAACGCAGGCGTTCTTCCAGTTTCTTGATGTCCCGGGGCGGACGGTCGCTGGTGAAGACCATCTGTTTTTTGTCCTGATAGAGCTTGTTGAAGGTGTGGAAGAATTCTTCTTTGGAACTTTCTTTATCCCCACGGCCCAGGAACTGGATGTCGTCTACGAAGAGGACATCGACGTTGCGGTAACGGCGGCGGAAACTTTCCGTGTTCTTGTCCTGGATACACTGGATGAATTCGTTGACGAAGTCTTCACTGGTGATGCACAACAGGCGCATGTTAGGGAAGTTCTTCAGCAGTTCGTGGCCGATGGCGTGCATCAGGTGGGTCTTGCCCAGGCCGCTGCCGCCGTAGATGTAGAAGGGGTTCCATTTCTGGGCCGGTGCAGCGGCAATGGACTTGGCGACGGCTGTGGCGACGCGGTTGCTGTTGCCGACGATAAAGTTATCAAAGGTATAATCTTTATTTAAATTGTTATTATAAGGGATTTCATCAGGCGTGACGGGAACGGCTTCTTTGACGACGGGCATGGGGGCTGCCGGACCGTCACTGATGGGCAATTCAGGCTGAACCCATTCTGTCTGTCCTGACGGGACAGACTGCGCGTCTCCGGCCGGGGCAGCGGCTGCCGGCGCGGGAGGCGTTGCCGGCTTTTTCGGCAGGGTGATCGTTTCAGCGACGGCTTCTGGCTGGCTTTCGGGAGCGGGCTTCTTTTCCTGGCTCGTAATCAGCTGGACCCTTGTCGGGCGGCCGATGGCGTCCTGGGCGACGGTTTCCAGGATATCCGTGTATTTTTTGCTGACGTAGTCGCGGAGAAAATTCGTCATTGTGTCCAATATGAGGAGATTTTCTTCTTCGGAATAGGAGTAGGGAATGATGTTGCCTTCAAACCAGTTGGTAAAAATCTCTTTCGGCAAGACTTGTTTCAGGTTAGCCAGCATTTTTTCCCATAAGCTGAGCAGGTCCATAATAATCCTTCCAATCTGTGCGTAAAATTGTGCGAGACATAGAGTGTACCATATAAAGTGTATATGTGTATAGCCTGAATTGTGGATAACGTGGACAAAGAGGACACAAAAAGGCGGAAAGACGATAATCATCGAATTTCCGGTTCTTTTCCACTTATCCACAAAATGTGGATAGATTGTTGACAACTTATTTATCTATCCACATTTTACAACAAAACCGAAATTAAGGGAAGAAAATTTTTACGGAATACTTATACATGAGGTATGCGCAAACGGTATAATACTTGGAAAATAGGGCTTGACAGCCGGGACTTCGCTTACTATAATTAACCTGTTATGGTGTAAATTCATTTACTGTCAATGACGACAAAGGAGGTGTCTAGCTTGAAACAGACATATCAGCCGAATACATTGTGGAGAAAGAGAACTCACGGCTTCCGCGAAAGAATGAAGACAAAAGGCGGCCGCATGGTTTTGAAAAAACGCCGCATGAAAGGCAGAAAGAAACTTTCTGCTTAATTATTACGAGATAAACAGAAAAGTTCCGGTTGGCGGAATTTTTCTGTTTTTCTGGCATTTTTAGGACAATTTACGTATGTATGAACTAACAAAAGAACAACGGCTGTGCAAAAACCGTGAGTACCAGCTCGTATACCGCCGCGGCAAGTCGTATGTCAACCGCCGCGTCGTCCTGTACGTCCTGCCGCGCTCACCGAAACAGCCGACCCGGATTGGTTTCGTAACGGGTAAGAAAATCGGCTGCGCCGTCGAACGCAACCGCTGCCGCCGCCTGATGAAAGAAGTCTATCGTCTGCACCAGTTCGACCTGCGCGACGGGTTCGACTTGGTCCTCATCGGCCGCAGCAGTTTAAAATACGCCGGATACAAAGAAGCAGAACAAAGCATCCTGCAATTATTCCGGCATGCCAGGGTATTGAAAAAGAAGTGATGACACATGAAACGGTGTTTCATAGCCCTTATCCGGTTTTACCAGTTGTTCATATCGCCCCTTCACCGGCCGTGCTGCCGGTTTTATCCGACTTGTTCTGCCTATGCTATCGAGGCTTTACAGAAGTACGGTGCTGTCAAAGGGAGTTATTTGGCACTAAGGCGCATTTTAAAATGCCATCCCTTTCACAAAGGCGGATATGATCCGGTACCGTAAATCCCTATTTTTACAGCTGAACAGGAGTTGAGAGTATTGGGCTTTTTCAGTGGAATAATGGATGTCCTCAGCGGCATTATGACGACATTCATGAATTACTGTTATGCATTTACCCAGAATGTAGGCTATCCGAGCTATGGCGTTGCCATTATCATGCTCACCTTGATTATTAAACTGGTTCTGGCTCCGCTTACGGCCAAACAGATCCGTTCCATGGAAGGCATGCAGACCCTGCAGCCTAAGATCAAAGAATTACAGAAGAAATATAAGGGCAATCAGAAAAAGATGCAGGAAGAAATGACCAAACTGTATCGGGAAATGGGCGTCAACCCCTTGTCGGGCTGTCTTCCGATCCTCATTCAGATGCCATTCCTCATCGCCATTTTCTATGCTCTTCGGGAATATCCCTACGACCCGGCCTTTGAAAGTTTCTTATGGCTTCCCAGCCTGGGCCAGCCGGACCCCACATATATCATGCCGGTGCTGTCGGCTGTTTCGACTTACTTCATCCAGAACCAGATGTCCGGTACGCAGGTAGCGGCTTCGGATGCACAGGCTAAACAGCAGAAAATCATGAAGATCGTCATGCCGTTATTCATCGGCTGGATCAGCTTGAATTTCCCCAGCGGCCTGGTCATTTACTGGGTTGTTTCTAACGTATTCCAGTGGGCACAGCAGTTCCTCATGACCCACCTCAAGAAAAAAGGAGCACGATCAGAAGCATGAGTACCATCGAAACTACAGGAAAAACGATCGAAGATGCCGTCCGCTCCGGTCTGGTCCGTCTCGGCAGAATGAAGGACGAAGTCGACATCGAAGTCTTGGAAGAACCGAAGAGCGGTTTCTTCGGATTCGGCAGCAAGCCGGCGAAAGTACGCATTACCGAAAAAGAAGGCGTACCGACGGTCCCGACCATGGAAAGCCAGCCGGCAGCCGTGGAAAAGCCTGTCGCACCGGCAGCGGCTGAACCGGCTGCCAACGCAGCTGACGCAGCTGAAGAAGCGGTTCCCCAGGTAGAAACAGAACCGGCTGAAGCCGAAACAGGCGATGATTTTACGGCTGAAGAAGCCGCCGCCAAGGCTAAGGCCTTCCTTCAGGAAGTGCTCAAGAACATGGGCATCGACGTCGTCATCGAAAAGATGATCAAGTCCGATAAAGTCCTGCTTCACCTGCACGGCAAGAACCTGGGTATCCTCATCGGCAAGCATGGCCAGACCTTGGATGCCCTCCAGTACCTGACCAACTTGACGACGAATCAGGGCGAAACGACGCGCCATTTCATCATGCTCGATGTCGAAAATTACCGCCATCGCCGGGAAGAAACGCTGAAACAGCTGGCTATCCGTCTGGCGAACCGCGTCAAGAAGAACGGCGACCGCGTCGTCCTGGAACCGATGAACGGTTATGAACGCAAAATCATCCATGTGACCTTGCAGAACGACCCGCAGGTCCGCACGGAAAGTGAAGGCCAGGACCCGTACCGCCACGTCGTCATTTACTATCAAGAATAATTTTTAGTTTGCCCTATGAAGCTTAACAAAGAGGCTGTCGCATTCAGACAGCCTCTTTCGAGTATTTTTCTACAAACTCTGTACTACAAACTATAAAGTAAAAGGAATCTTGCATGATGTCAGGAAACTTCATGCGAGCCCCTTGGCTATGAAAGGAGTATTGCCATATGTACGATACGACCGATACGATCGCGGCCATTGCCACCCCCCTGGGGGAAAGCGGCATCGGCGTCATCCGTATCAGCGGCAGCCATGCCTATGACGTAGGCGATGCCATTTTCCGCAGCCCTTCGGGAAAGCCCCTGGCCCAGCGCCGGGACCGTTCTATCCAGCATGGCCTCATCGTCGCCGATGACGGCCGTCCTGTCGATGAAGTGCTCATGCTCATCATGAAAGGGCCGCACTCCTATACGGCGGAAGACGTACTGGAAATCCAGTGCCACGGCGGCCGCAAGGCCTTGGAAGAAATCCTCGGCCTGGTCCTGGCCCATGGCGCCCGCATGGCCAATCCCGGAGAATTTACGCAGCGTGCCTTCGTCAATGGCCGCATCGATCTGGCCCAGGCCGAAGCCGTCATGGATGTCATCCAGGCCAAGAGCCGCCAGGGCCTGACCAGTGCCGTCAATCAGCTTGAAGGGCGGCTGTCTAAAGTCATCGGTGCCATGCGCCATGATTTGACGGACTTCATTACCCGCCTGGAAGTCACCATCGATTATCCTGAAGAAGACCTGGAAGATATTACCGTCCCCGACGTAGCCGGAGCTATCCGCAAACAGCTGACGGCCCTGGACGATATGCTGGAGGCTTCTCACGACGGCCGCATCATCCGCGACGGCGTCATGGCCGCCATTGCCGGTACGCCGAACGCCGGCAAATCGAGCCTGCTCAACCGCCTGCTCCAGGAAGACCGGGCCATCGTCACCGATGTGCCGGGGACGACGCGGGATGTCCTGGAAGAATGGATTTCCCTCAAAGGCGTCCCGGTCTGCCTCGTTGATACGGCAGGTATCCGGGAAACAGACGATACCGTCGAAAAGATAGGCGTCACCAAGGCCAAGGCCTATATGGACAAAGCCGATATTATCCTGGTCGTCATCGACCGGTCCCGGCCCTTGTCCGATGAAGATAAGGCCATCCTGGAAGACACGAAGGATAAGAATGTCCTGGTCGTCCTCAATAAGACTGATCTAATGCCAGTCGTTACGGAAAAAGATTTGGCAGGCTATGGTCATCCCGTCCTCTCCTTGTCGGCTGGTACGGGTGACGGCCTGGATTCCCTGAAAGATAAATTGCTGTCCCTGGCCCTGTCCCATGCCGATACGGCAGGCAGTGCCCTGCTCACCAATACGCGCCACATCGAACTGGTGCGCCAGAGCCGGCAAGCCCTGCAGCGGGCCCTCGATTCCATCGAAGCCGGCATGCCCGTCGACTGTGCCGTCGTCGACCTGCGCGAAGCCTGGGAGCTTTTGGGCTCGATCACGGGCGATACGGTCCACGACGATATGGTCGAAGAAATATTCAGCCGATTCTGTTTAGGTAAATAAAGGGGTGTAACCATGTTTGTAGTCGATACATACGATGTCATCGTCATCGGTGCCGGCCATGCCGGCTGTGAAGCGGCCCTGGCCAGTGCCCGCCTGGGCGCCAAGACCCTGATGGCGACGCTGAACTTAGATAATATTGCCCTCATGCCCTGCAATCCCGCTGTCGGCGGGCCGGGGAAGAGCCACCTCGTCCGGGAAATCGACGCCCTGGGTGGTGAAATGGGTATCAATACGGATAAGACGTGCCTCCAGATGCGCATGCTCAACACCGGCAAAGGACCGGCCGTCTATTCCCTCCGGGCCCAGTCTGATAAGAAGATGTACCAGATGGCCATGACCAAGACCCTGGAAAACCAGGACCACCTCGACGTCAAGCAGCTCATGATCACAGACCTTCTCGTCGAAGACGGCGCCGTCACCGGTGTCCGGACGGAACTGGATGAAGTCTATAAAGCCAAGTGCGTCATCCTGGCGACGGGGACCTACCTCAAAGGGAAGATCATCATCGGCACCTGTACCTATTCCGGCGGCCCTATCGGCCAGCGCTCGGCTGAAGATTTGTCGGGGTCCCTGGTCAAGGCCGGCCTCAAGCTCATGCGCTTCAAGACCGGTACGCCGGCCCGCGTCGACCGCCGTACCCTGCGGACCGATGAAATGGCCAAGCAGGAAGGCGACAAAGACGGTCATGCCTTTTCCTTCCTGTCGGAACGGAAAGACCGCAACAAAGAATGTTGCTGGCTGACCTTTACCAACGAAGAAACGCATAAGATCATCCGCGACAACCTCGACCGGGCTCCCATGTGCAATGGCATCATCACCGGCATCGGGCCGCGCTACTGCCCGTCCATCGAATCGAAAATCGTCCGCTTCGCCGATAAGAAGCGGCATCAGCTCTTCATCGAACCGGAAGGGGAATCGACGGAAGAAATGTACGTCCAGGGCATGAGCACCAGTATGCCTGCCGACGTCCAGTACGCCTTCCTGTGCACCATCCCGGGCCTGGAAGACGTCAAGATCATGCGCCCGGGCTATGCCATCGAATATGACTGCCTGGACCCGACGCAGCTCACGCCGTGGCTGGAAACGAAGAAGATTTCCGGCCTCTTCTCGGCAGGCCAGGCCAACGGGACCAGCGGTTATGAAGAAGCCGCCGCCCAGGGCCTCATGGCCGGCATCAACGCGGCCTTGAAGGTCCAGGGCAGGGAACCGTTCATCCTAACCCGCTCCGAAGCCTATATCGGCGTCCTCATCGACGATTTGGTCACGAAGGGGACGAATGAACCGTACCGCATCATGACCAGCCGCAGCGAATACCGCCTCATCCTGCGTCAGGACAATGCCGACCTGCGCCTGACCCAGAAAGGCTATGACCTGGGCCTGGTCACGCAGGAACGGTATGACCGCTTCACGGCCAAGAAACAGGCCATCGAAGAAGGCATCGCTGCTCTCCGGGCCATTTCCGTCACGCCGTCCAAGGCCAATCTGGAAAAATTGGAACGCCTGGGCACGGCACCCATCCACACGGCCATCACGGCCTACGACCTCCTGCGCCGCAACGATGTCGATTACGAGGCCCTGCGGACGGTCTTCGACCTTCCGGAACTGGCTGCCGACGTGGAAGAAGAAATCGAAATCATGATCAAGTACGAAGGCTATATCAGCCGCCAGATGGAACAAGTCGAAAAGATGAACCGCCTGGAACAGAAGAAGATGCCCGCCGATATCGTCTATGCCGATATCGACACCCTGTCGGCCGAAGCCCGGCAGAAACTCGATGAAATCCGGCCCTTGTCCTTAGGCCAGGCCAGCCGTATTTCCGGTGTGTCCCCGGCGGATATCACAGCCTTGCTCATCGTACTGGAACAGCACAGCCGGGAGGAAAAAAATCATGTTTCGCAGTGAATTAGAACAGGCCCTGAAGGCCATGGGCCTTACCGTGACAGACGGGCAGCTTTCCCAGTTCTGCGCTTTTAATGAAAGACTGGTGGAGACGAATAAAGTCATGAACCTGACGGCCATTACCGACCCGAAAGGCGTCGCCATCAAGCACATGGCCGACAGCCTGTCCTGTTATGACCCGGCTTATTTCAAAAAAGGCGCTCGTGTCCTCGATTTGGGGACTGGCGCCGGTTTCCCCGGCCTGCCCCTGCTCATCTACCGGCCGGACTTGAACGTGACGTTCTTCGATTCCCTGCAAAAGCGTCTGACCTTCCTGGAAAATACGGTCCGCGATATAGGACTGACGGCGTCGTTCCTCCACGGCCGGGCCGAAGAAATGGCCCATAAGCCGGAATACCGCAGCGCTTTCGATATCGTCACCAGCCGGGCCGTCGCCCGCCTGAACATATTGGCCGAATGGGCCCTGCCCTACGTGAAGACCGGAGGCTATTTCATTTCCCTCAAAGGGGCCCAGTATGAAGACGAACTGGCAGAAGGCGAAAAAGCCCTGCAGATCCTGGGCGGCAAAGTCGCCGAAGTACGGCCTGTCCACCTGCCGGGACTCGATGACGTCCGCGCCGTTCTCTACATCGAGAAAGTGAAGGAAAGCCCCAAGAAGTATCCCCGCAAGCCCAAGATGGCTGCGAAAAATCCCTTATAGAGAAAGAAGTGTATGCTATGTCTTTGAAAAAAATCTTCTGTCTGGCTGCAGCCGCCTGCCTGACCGTGTCGGCCGCCGTCTTTGCCGATACGCCGCAGCCGCCTGAAATCAGCGCTCATGCCGCCTATGTCATGGATGCCGATACGGGTGACACGCTCTATGCGAAAAATGCCGACGACCGGGCCTATCCGGGCAGTACGACGAAAATCATGACCGGTATCCTCGGCGTCGAATTGGGCAAGGCCCAGGGCAAAATGGACCAGCCCCTCAACATCACTAATGACGTCTACAACATCGAAAGCGATGCGTCTGTCCTGGGCATCGATCCTGGCGACCAGATTACCCTGCGCCATGCCCTGACCGGCATGATGACCGTATCCGGCTGTGATGCGGCCATTGCCGTAGCCGAAACGGTTACGCCGACCCAGGCCGATTTCGTCGCCAAGATGAATGAAAAAGCAGCCGCCCTGGGTTGCACGAATACCCATTTCGCCAATCCCCATGGCCTACCGGACAGCAATCACTATTCGACGGCCCGCGATATGGCGACGATTGCCGCTTATGGCATGAAAATGCCGGAATTCCGCGACATGGTCAGCCACAGTGAATACGACATGCCCTATATCAACGGCGGGTCCAAGCACTGCACGACGACGAACTATTTCCTGACCAGCGGCTTCCCCGGCGCCAACGGCATCAAGACCGGCACGACCAATGCCGGCGGCCCCTGCCTGGTCGCTTCGGCTACTCAGGATGGCCGGACGGTCATCGCGTCCATCATGAATTCGGACGACCGCTTCGGCGATGCCCAGAAATTGATGAGCTATGGTTTTTCCGTCCTGAAACCGGTCGAACCGGCAGAAAACGTCTACATCCTGCGCCAGGCACCGGCAGGCCAGACCTTGTCGGATATCAAGGAAAAACAGGCCCAGGCTGCTGAACTGGCATCGCAGCAGAAAAAAGAAGCAGCCACGGCTGCCGCTTCCACGGCGGCTGCCAAAGCTCCTGTCAAAACAGCTGCGTCTGTAAAGACGACAACGGCAGCAAAGACGACGGCTAAAACGGCTGCCAAAGCCGATACGGCTAAGGCCAGTAAGCCGGCTGTCTCCAGCCAGCCTTACGTTCCCTTCTCGCCGGCTGCCTAAAAATGGATATTGACAATCACCGTCCATATTCGTATAATAAGCACATCAGCAGATTCGTACAGGACTGACGGAATCAAGTGGAGTAACCACGTGAACTGTACGGAGCTTTTCATGCCGACCGTCTGGGCAAGAGTATGCTACATATTCTTGAGCCAGGCGGCCGGTATTTTTTTTTTCGCCAGCCTGGCTCCTCACAAGGAGTGTTGTCTAAATGAAACGAAATCGCTGGCTCATTGCCCTGTCTGCCATGGGGCTCCACCTCTGTATCGGCAGTGTCTACGCCTGGAGCGTCCTCACCAAGCCCATCATGGAATCTATGGGCTTCACCCTCAAGGAAACGACGTGGACCTTTTCCCTGGCCATCCTCTTCCTCGGCCTGTCGGCCGGCTTTTTGGGCAGTTTCGTCCAGAAAATCGGCCCCCGCAAGTCCGGCCTCTTATCCATGACCTGCTTCGTCACGGCCATGTTCGGCACGGCAGCGGCTCTCTATGCCCACAGCCTGCCCATGCTCTACGCCTTTTACGGCGTCATCGGCGGCGTCGGCCTGGGGACGGGCTATATCACGCCCGTATCGACACTGGTCAAATGGTTCCCGGAAAATCGGGGTTTCGCTACGGGCCTGGCTATCATGGGCTTCGGTTTTGCCAGCCTCATCGCCGGTCCGGCCATGCAGCTGCTGGTCCAGCACTTTGGCTTAGTCGCTAACTTCATCATCCTCGGCTGCGTCTATATGGTCGTCATGACGGCTTCGTCGCTCTACCTGGCTCCGCCGGCAGCCGGAGACGTTCCGGCCAAGGCCGAAAAAGAATCTTCCGTCGAATACGCCGACGCCCAGCCGCAGTTCACCGTCCGCCGGGCCATGAAGACCTGGCAGTTCTACGCCATCTGGTGGCTCTTCTTCACCAACATCACCTGCGGTATCGCCCTGCTGTCCGTCGCTTCGCCCATGGCACAGGATGTCGTCGGCATGTCGCCTATGGCAGCGGCTTCCATGGTCGGCTTCATCGGCCTCATGAACGGCGCCGGCCGCATCGCCTGGGCGACCATATCCGACTATATCGGCCGCTCGGCTACGTATGTCCTCTTCTTTATCATTGAAATCCTGGCCTTCTGGCAGCTGGCTGGCCTTACGGGCGCCTTCAGTTTCCAGGTCCTGGTCCTGCTCATCATTTCCTGCTATGGCGGCGGCTTCTCGTGCATGCCGGCCTACCTCAGCGACCTCTTCGGTACGAAATACCTCAGTGCCATCCACGGCCGCATCCTCACGGCCTGGGGAGCTGCCGGCGTCGCCGGTCCCCTGGTCCTGTCGCTCATCAAAGAAAATACCAATAGTTATGCCGTCACCTTGTACTTCTTCGTCGGCGCCTTCACCGTCGCCCTGGCCCTGATGCTCTTCCTCAAATACCGCACCCGCCACGGCATCGCCCGCGTCGCAGAAGCACGGGGATGATCGTTCATCGTAGGCCTGATGATCGTTTATCGTAGGTCGTTCGTCGTAGGGGGCCGCACGCGGGCGCCCCACGGGTCGCCCCTACAACGAAAAAAGCTGTCGCTCATGCGGCAGCTTTTTTTCGGTGAACGACGAACGATGAACGAATCGCAGCCAGGCGACAAATCATTCACGGCCTATGGCCTTGTGCGTAGGGGACGCTCTTTAACCTCTCAGACCGCCTTCAGCGGCCAGCTCCCCTATAAAGGGAGCCTTGGGCGGCCTGCCGCGAACAATGGGAAATATACCCAACCGGCTCATGAGGCATGGTTTTGCGACCGGCGGCCTGCGGGCTCGCCACGTGCGAGCCCCTACGTATGTGAATAAAATCACTTAATGAGTTGGACGCATAAATGAACGAAAATGATTGCTTTTTGATTATAATGAATGAATTTGATTGAAAATGATTGAATATAACGGTATAATGAGGCCAAAGGAGGATAAAAAGGGAAGTGATACGATGTTGACAGAAGAAAGACATGAAAAGATCATGCGTCTTGTCAATACGAGTGGTGCCGTTTCGGTTCAGGACTTAGTAAGTTTTCTGAACATTTCCGAATCGACGGTCCGTCGGGATTTACTCACGCTGGACCGGGAAGGCCGCCTGCGCCGTGTTCATGGCGGCGCCACGACGCTGCGCGATGATTCTTCATATGAAGCGGATATGGAAAATCTGCAGGACAAGTATTCCATTCATATGAGCGATAAACGCCGCATCGCCCAGTATGCGGCCAGCCTGATCAAGAAGGATGACTTCGTCTATCTCGACGCCGGTTCGACGACAGAACAGATGGCCGATTTCCTGGCCGGATCTGAAGCGACCTTCGTGACCAACAGCATCCCGCTGGCCCAGAAACTGGGGCGCAGCGACAGCCGCGTCTACATCCTGCCCGGACGGGTCAAAGGCGATACGGAAGCCATTGTCGGCAGTGATATGCGGGATATGATCGGCCGCTATCATTTCACCAAGGGCTTCTTCGGAGCCAATGGGATTGCTCCCCATTCCGGCTGTACGACGCCGGATGATGAAGAAGCTGTCTGTAAGCGCGCTGCCGTAGGCCAGTGCCTGGACCGCTTCGTCCTGGCCGATTCCAGTAAATTCGGTTTATCTTCGCACATTACATTTGCAGACTTATCAATGGTTACGCTGATTACGGCCAAAGATGAAGAACACGTCGATTACCGGCCTTATCAGCAGATTACGGAGGTGCATATCCTGTGATTTATACAGTTACGTTCAATCCATCGTTAGACTATGTCGTCCACATGAAGACCTTCACGGCCGGTGACATCAACCGGGCCGAACAGGAAATGATCTATCCCGGCGGCAAAGGCATCAACGTGTCCCTCGTCCTGGGAAACCTTCATATTCCTTCTAAGATGCTTGGTTTCGTCGCTGGTTTCACAGGCCGGGAAATTGAACGCCTGGCCAAAATCAACGGCGGCGATACGGATTTCATCACCCTCGACGAAGGCTGCTCGCGCATCAACCTCAAAGTCAGCGCCGATGATGAAACGGCTGTCAATGGCATGGGACCGCATATTCCCGAAGAAAAACTGCAAGCCCTGCTGGCCCAGATCGATACCCTCAAAGCCGGTGACACCCTGGTACTGGCCGGCAGCATCCCCAGCGATATTCCCGATGATATTTACGAACAGATCCTCAAACGCCTCCAGGACCGCGATATCCGCGTCGTCGTCGATGCCACAGGCGACCTTTTGAAGAATGTCATCAAATATAGACCGTTCCTCATCAAACCGAATAACTTTGAATTAGGCGAATTGTTCAGCGTCGACCTCCATACGGATGAAGAAATCATCGTCTGCGCCAAACAGCTCCAGGCCATGGGGGCCCGCAACGTCCTCGTATCTCTCGGCGGTGACGGCGCCCTGCTCCTCGGCGAAGACGGCCAGGTCTACCGCCGCCAGTCCCCAAAAGGCACGCTGGTCAACTCCGTCGGTGCCGGCGACAGCATGGTCGCTGGGTTCCTGGCCGGTTTCGAAGCATCCAAGGGCGACCTCCAGGAAGCCTTGAAAATGGGCATCAGCGCCGGCAGTGCATCGGCCTTCCATGAATGGCTGGCTACGGAAGACGATATCAAGGAAGTATACGCTACCTTATAAAGAAACGCGCATTTTTGTGTAGAGAGTTGAGAAGAGAAGGAGAGAAATAATGCGTATTGTAGATTTACTCAAGAAACAGAGCATCGACCTCAATGCGTCTGTAGCCGACAAGGCCGCTGCCATCGACCACCTGGTCGACCTCATGGCCGCCGGCGGCAACCTGAACGACAAAGAGCTGTACAAGCAGCGCGTCCTCGCCCGTGAACAGGAAGGCAGTACGGGTATCGGCGAAGGCATCGCCATTCCCCATGCCAAGACGGAAGCCGTCAACGAACCGGGCCTGGCTTCGATGATCGTCCGCGACGGCGTCGACTACGAAAGCCTCGACGACGAACCGGCTCACTTGTTCTTCCTCATCGCCGCTCCGGCTGGCGGTGCCAACATCCATCTGGAAGTCTTGAGCCGTCTGAGCCGTATGCTCATGGACGACGATTTCCGCGACAACCTGATGAAGGCCCAGACGCCGGAAGAATACCTGGCTATCATCGACAAGGCCGAAGCCGAACAGGTCGCAGCTGAAGAAGCAGAAGCTGCCGCTGAAGCCGCTGCCGAAGAAGCACCGGCTGAAACGGAAACGGCCGCTCCGTCGGATCGTCCCTACGTCATCGGCGTCACAGCCTGCCCGACGGGCATTGCCCACACCTATATGGCAGCAGAAGCCCTGGAAAACAAAGCCGCTGCCATGGGCGTCGACATCAAAATCGAAACGAATGGTTCCGGCGGTGTCAAGAATCACCTGACCCAGGCCGATATCGACCGCGCTGTCGGCGTCATCGTCGCCTGCGATAAAGACGTACCGGTCCAGCGTTTTGCCGGCAAACCGGTCATCTTCACGAAAGTCGCCAACGGCATCAAGATTCCGGAAGAACTCATCCAGACCGTCCTCGACGGCAAAGCCCCCATTTATCAGGGCAATGAATCGTCGTCGGAAGCCGTCGATGTCGAAAGCGCTGAAAAAGAAAGCGTCGGCCGTCAGATTTATAAGCACTTGATGAACGGCGTATCCCATATGCTTCCCTTCGTCATTGGCGGCGGGATCCTCATCGCCCTGGCTTTCCTCTGCGACATGGATAACGCCGGTACGGCCAACTTCGGCAGCGGCACGCCGCTGGCTGCCTTCCTGAAAAATGTCGGCGGCCTGTCCTTCAGCATGATGATGCCTATCCTGGCAGGCTATATCGCCATGAGTATCGGTGAAAGGCCGGCTCTCATGCCCGGTATCGTCGGCGGTTTCCTGGCAACGACAGGCGGTTCCGGTTTCTTTGGCGCCCTCTTTGCCGGCTTCATCGCAGGCTATCTCATCATTTTCCTGAAAAAAGCCCTGGCCCATCTGCCGGAAGCGCTGGACGGCACGAAGTCCATCCTCTTCTATCCGGTCCTCGGCCTGGTCCTCATCGGCGTCATCATGACTTATATCATCAATCCGCCGACGTCTGTTTTCAATACGTGGCTCTTCGACGTCCTCAACAGCATGACCACGTCGAGCCGTATCGTCCTCGGCTTCATCCTCGGCGGCATGATGTCCATCGATTTCGGCGGTCCGATCAACAAAGCCGCTTACGTCTTCGGTACGGCCTCGCTCATGAGTGCCAGCGGTCAGGCTGTCAGCTCGGGCATCATGGCTTCGGTCATGGTCGGCGGCATGGTTCCGCCTCTGGCTATCGCCCTGGCTATGCTCATCTTTAAAGGCAAATTCACACCGAAAGAACGCCAGTCGACGATTACCAACTTCATCATGGGCCTGTCCTTCATCACCGAAGGGGCCATTCCTTTCGCCGCATCGGACCCGGTCCACGTTATCCCGCCCTGCGCTATCGGTGCCGCTGTCGCCGGTGCCTTGTCGATGCTCTTCAACTGCGCCCTTCCGGCTCCTCACGGCGGTATCTTCGTCTTCGGTGTCATCACCAACTGGCCTATGTACATCGTCGCCTTAGTGGCCGGCGTCATCGTCGCAGCTATCCTGCTCGGTATTTTCCGCAAAAAACGTCCGCAAGACTGATTGCGTTATCGCTATAAATCGTATACACTATATTATGTAGCTTTATCTCATCTTCTATATTTCCTAAAAGGAGGAATTTGTCATGAAAGAATTTGAATTTGTTGTCACTGATCCCCAGGGTATCCACGCTCGTCCGGCAGGCCTTTTGGTCAAAGAAGCAAAAAAATTTGAATCCAATATCAGCGTATTCAAAGGCGCCCGCAAAGGCGATTTGAAGAAAATCTTCACCGTCATGGCTCTCGGCGTAAAACAGGGCGAAACGATTAAAGTACAAGTAGAAGGCGCAGACGAAGAACAGGCAGCTAGTACTGTAGAAGCCTTCTTGAAAGAAAACTTCTAATTTCTTTGAGGGGGAAAGTACATGCTGACGTTAAAAGGTAAAAGTGTCTTCTCCGGTATCAGCATCGGACCGCTGGCACTGTTCCATCGTAATACGATTTCTACGGCCGTACGGCCAATCGAAGACGTCGATGCCGAAATCGCGCGTTTCCAGAAAGCCCGCGAAGAAGCTATCGGCCAGCTCAAGGACTTGTATGTCAAGGCTGTAGACAAAGTCGGTGAAGAACAAGCCGCTGTCTTTGAAGTCCATCAGATGATGCTTGATGACGATGACTATATCGAAGGTATTGAAACCAAGATCCGCGATGAAAAAATGAATGCTGAAGCCGCTGTCGACCAGACGGCTCAGGAATTTGCTGAAATGTTCCGTTCCATGGAAGATGCTTATATGCAGGCCCGCGCAGCCGACGTCCTCGACATCTCCCGCCGTGTAGAACAGCAGCTCTGCGGCGGTCCGGGAATCGACTTCAGCAATTATGACCACGTCATCATCGCAGCCGATGACCTGGCTCCCAGCGAAACGTTACAGCTCGATACGGATAAGATTCTCGGCTTTGTTACGTCAGCAGGCAGCACGAACTCGCATACGGCCATCCTGGCCCGCACCCTGGGCATCGCTGCCGTCGTCAGCACGGGCACACAGCTCCACAACGACGTCGACAACATGACGGCCATCATCGATGGCACGACGGGCACGGTCTACATCAATCCGGATGAAGAAACCATGGCGGCCATGAAGCAGAAACAGAAGGAAGAAGAACTTCGCGTAGCCGCTCTGGAACAGGTACGCGGCGTCCCGACGGTTACCAAAGATGGCAAGAAGATCAACCTTTATGCCAATATCGGCAACCCTGGCAATCTGCCGCAGGTCCTGGCCAACGACGCCGAAGGCATCGGCCTCTTCCGCAGCGAATTCCTGTATCTCGAAAGCAGCGATTATCCGACGGAAGACCAGCAGTTCGAAGCCTATAAACAGGCTGCTGAAGCCCTGCAGGGCAAGACCGTCGTCATCCGTACCCTGGATATCGGCGCCGACAAGAAAGTCGACTACTTCCAGCTCGACCCGGAAGAAAACCCGGCCATGGGCATGCGTGCTATCCGCATCTGCCTGACCCGCGTCGACCTCTTCAAGACGCAGCTCCGCGCTCTCTTGCGCGCTTCGGCTTATGGCAAGATCGCTATCATGTTCCCGATGATCATTTCCGTCTGGGAAGTACAGCGGTGCAAAGAAATCCTCAACGAAGTCCGTCAGGAATTGGATGAAAAAGGCATTGCCTACGATAAGGATATGGAAATCGGCATCATGGTCGAAACACCGGCTGCTGCCGTCATGAGTGAAGAACTGGCTAAGGAAGTCGACTTCTTCAGCATCGGTTCCAACGACTTGACCCAGTATACCCTGGCCATCGACCGTCAGCAGACCCAGCTCGATGCCTTTTTCGATCCCCATCATCCGGCTGTCCTCAAACTCATCCAGATGACCATCGAAAACGGCCACAAAGCCGGCATCTGGGTCGGCATCTGCGGCGAACTCGGTGCAGACCTGACACTGACCGAAACGTTCCTGCGCATGGGCGTAGACGAACTCTCCGTCAGCCCACCGTCGGTCCTGCCGCTCCGTGAAAAAGTACGCTCTCTTGATTTGAGCAAGTAATAAAAAAGGTCTTGTCGCGATGCGACAAGACCTTTTTAGCTGTTAGTCGTTAGCCATCGGCCTCCCCTGTGAAGGGGAGCTTTTTTTGCATTGTAGGGGGCGCCACGTGGGCGACCCGTTAGGAATTTGGATGATACTCTCAGCAGGCTGGCCGGGAAATCGTATCCTCCCCAAGCGGGCTCGCCACGTGCGAGCCCCTACGACTGCTAATCCCTATCACTCACTTCAGCACTTCTTCCGAGCTGGTCGGGAGGTTAGGCATATCGGTGTTGAACCATTTTTTGTAAATTTTCTGGAATTCGCCCGATTCTTTCAGTTTGGCCATGGCGTCGTTGACTTGTTTCAACAATTCCTTGTTGTCCTTGTTGATGGCGAAGGCCAGGTATTCCGGTTTGGTATCGGGGATACTGATGACATCGAATTTATCTTTGCCGTCCTGGGTCAGGAAGTAATCGGCAACCGGTTTGTCGAGGATGGCTGCCGGCGAACCGCCGACCTGGAGTTCCATGATGGCTTCGGAGTTATTGTCGAACTGTTTGATCGTATAGCCCTGTTCTTCGGCGTATTTAGCGCCAGTCGTACCGATCTGGACGGCAATCTGTTTGCCCTGCAGGTCGGCTACGGAATGGACGCCGCTGTTTTTCGGTGTCAAGATGACCAGTTTCGATTCGTAGAACGGAGCGGCAAAGGCGACTTTCTGAGCCCGTTCCTTGGTGACGGTCATGCCCGTAGCGGCGATATCCATGTCACCCTGCTGGATGATGGGGATGATACCGGAAAAAGCGATGTTGTTGAATTCGACATCACGGCCCATTTCTTTGGCTACGGCGCGGATCAAGTCCATTTCAAAGCCCTTATATTCCGTCGATTGGTCGTTATCCTTGAATTCAAAAGGAACAAACGTCGCATTGGTAGCGACGCGAAGCGGTTTCTTCGTATCGTTGGCAGCATCTTTTTTGTCACTGCCGCAGCCGGCCAGCATCGAAGCGGCTAATACGCCTGTAAGCAAAGCAGCACCTAATTTTTTCGTATCCATACAATCCCCTCCAGAAATTGAATAAAAATAAATTTATGTTTATTATTATACCATCTTATGGGAAAAAGTAAAGGGCTTGTCGCAAGCGACAAGCCCTTTATCGTTGTTCGTGATTCATGATTCGTAGGGGCGACCACGTGGGGCACACACTCCTGGGGATGTACGAATCTTCCGGCTACGGCTAATCTGCTGGAGAAATCGTACATATCCCGAAGCGGGCCGCCTTGACAGGACGGCCCCTACAAGCTGCTAGCTGTTGACAGCTAGCAGCTAATCCTTCAATTCCGGCATCTTGATAGGTGTCTTATCGATGAGGCGGACGACGAGGAGGGTGATGATGCAGATGATCCATTCAAAATAAATGACGTGGGGCAGGACGCGGATCTGCGGACAGAGCTGCCAGGCAAAGAGGCCGATGATGCCGACCAGGGTCGTCCAGAAGGCCGTGTTCTTGCGGCACAGGGACGGGCAGAACATGGTGCAAAGGAAGACCAGCGTGAAGGCCGTCGTCAGGCTCAAACCGATGAGCATGACTTTGACGATGCCGACGGCGTTGAAGGCCAGCCACAACGTACCGGCGCCGATGATAAGGATGATTAGGCGGTTGGCCTTGACGTAGCTTGCTTCGGAAATATCCGGTTTGATAAAACGTTTAAAAATATCCTGAGAGATGAGAGTACCGGCGCCGAGGAGAATCGTGCAGGCCGTCGATACATCAGCCGCCCAGAGGGCAGCCAGGGTCATCCCTGACGAGAACGGGTCGAGACTCATGATGATCTGCGGCAGAGCCATGGTCGGATTGATGCCCGGGAACTGGGCTTTGGCAGCCAGGCCGAGGATAGCCGACAAGAAACCGACCGGGAAGATGAGCAGGCCGCCGAGGATGAAGCCCCTGCGGGCTGCCTTGGCGTTCTTGGCGCCGCAGGCAATCTGGACCGGCCCCTGAGCCGTGATGGCCTGGGTCGTCATGACGATGATCCAGCCCAAGAGTACGGCAAAGGACAGGCCGCCCATGGGCGAGAACCAGTTAAAATCCGCTGCCGGCAGGGCTGCGTTGATGCCGCTGATGCCGCCGTCGCGGAGAAGGATTCGGACGAGGGAATAGAGGATGCCGAGGTAAATGACGGTGACGCTGAGGATATTCGATAAACCGGAAGACCAGAGGCCGCCGATGGCCGTGATGCCGACGAAGACGACGGCACTGGTGATCATGCCGGCGTGCATGGAGAAGATATCCGGCATGAGGGCGTGTAAAATCGAACCGCCGGCGACGTACTGCAGGGACGTGATGCAGATCATAATCAGGGACAGGCCGATGACGCTGATGATGCGGGCTTTTTTATCGTAACTCCGTTCAAAGAGTTCCGGAATGGTCGTACAGTTCAGGGAACGGTACTTGCCGGCAGCGACGAAGCCCATGATGATGGCGCCGATAGCCCAGGCCGCATTGTACCAGCCGGCAGCCAGACCGATTTTCGTCGCACTTTCAGCGACGCCGACGGTCGAAGCCGCGCCGACGGCCATGCCCGTGATACTGACGGCGACCAGGCCCGTAGAAAACTGGCGCCCTGCAAATAAATACTCTGTCGGGTTCTGACTGGCCCGGCGTTTGACATAGAAAGAAATGGCAAATAATAAAATGATGTATAAGATGACAATACACAATTGAATCGACATTTTCTCTCCATCCTCCTTTGACTTATAAAATTTAGAATTCGCAACGTTAGTTCCGTCTATGGGAACATAATATGCCAATAATTAACGTTATTATAGGCTAAAACGAAGAAAAATACAAGGAGAGAGAAAACGCAGGCCGCAGTTCGCAGGGGCCGTCCCCAAGGGCAGCCTGCGTTTTCGTAGGGGCTTGCACGTGGCAAGCCCGTTGGACATTTGAATAATTCTCCTATCAGGAGCTGTAGGATTCCCCAATCGTCTTGCTAAGAAAGTCGTCCACACTCCTAACGGGTCGCCCACGGGCGATCCCTACAGCGTAAAAAAGGGCTTGTCGCACGAAGGTTTCTGCCATCATGTGATGCCCCGTTTACTTTATAGTTTGTAGTACAGAGTTTGTAGTTTGCAGAGAAAAGCTTTAAATTTAAACCCATCCGCTAACAACTAACAACTAGCCACTAACAACTTGAAAGGAGCTGTCGCGATGCGACAGCTCCCTTTTTTATGCTATGCTTTTTTCTGTGCGGCCATGGCCTGGAGTTCTGGTTTGAATTCTTCAACCAGTTTCTTTTCGGCTTTGGCGCCTTTGGAGAGGGCGTTGTAGATGATTTCTGCCATTTCGTAGCGGGTCATCGTACGATCGCCGTGATATTTACCGTCCTCGTAGCCCTGGATGACGCCATTGCCGGCGAGGCGGCTTACGGCTTCATAAGCCCAGTGGTTTTCCGGAACGTCCGGGAATTCCTTGGACATATTCGGATTGATGACCGAAAGGAGGGCATCGAGGCGGTTGGTCAGGGAGTTGATTTGTTGCTGCATCGCTTTTTCCCGTTCCGTCAAGCCGTTCGTGGCATTGCGTCTTGCCTTGTTGCCGCCCTGGCCGATGCGGAGGGAAATGCCGCCGCCATACATGTTTTCGCCTGTTCCGAAGGACGACGAAACATTGACCATGACGTTTTCATTCGGCCGGTAGAAGGCGCCGATAGCCGTAGCCGTTTCGCCTTTGTAACCGCCGACGGCAGCTGCAATGTTCCACTTGGAATCAGCATCGAATTCGAGCGGATGCAGGTTAGCCAGCGCTGCTGCGTTAGCCCCTACTTTGTCGACGCGGCTGTCCAGCTTGTTGACCTTGTTTTCGACACCCGTGACGCGTTCATTGGTCTGATAAAGCTGGCTGCCATTGACGGCGTCCGTGCTGTCAGCAGCAATCCGGCCCGGAGCGACGTGGGCCACTTTCTTATTGTTGGCGTTGATGCCGTTGGAATCGATATAAGTATTGTCACCGACCTTGTAGTAATCAGCGGTTACTGTATCTGCTGTTACACCGCCGGTGACGGAGAGGCCCTTGTTCATCTTTACATTATCATTGAATGTAGCCTTGCCGCCAAATTCGGAAGAACCGGTTACCTTGAGTGTATCGGTGGTGGTTCCTCCGGTAACAGTTGCTCCATGGTTGACAATCAGTTTATCAGTGGTTGTTGTGCCGCCCACAATCAAATCTTTCTTCATAGAAACATTTTCGTTGAAGGTGGATGTTGCATTAACCGTGAGTTTATCATTCGCAGTGGTTCCAAGAGTGGTGCTTCCACGAACGCCCAGGTCCTTCATCACATCGGCATAGTCCATGATTGCCTGGCCGGTTTCCAGGGTGTTGCCGGAAATGGTGGTCTTTGTGACGGTGCCTTCTTTAATAGCAGTGCTATTTGCCGTATTTTCAAAGGTGGTACCGTTGGTATCGCTGGTCACTGTGTTGTTGCCGGTGATATTGGTAATCTTGGTGGCAACGTTTCCGATTTCACCATCTGCAAAGTTCAGGATGTCGCCGGAAGCTTCATTCAGAATATCTTTCGACTTGTTGTAAATGGTGCCGCCTTCCGCAGTATTGGTGATGCCATCAGCCGTCATTTCGCTCTTCACGGCAGAGCCATCGCCAATCTGGTTGGTAATCTTTTCAGAAGCGGTATTGGTAATGTCCTTCGCGCTGGTTGCTACTTCAGACGCGGTCTGCTTCACTTCACTGGTATACGTTCCATCGGTTACCCGATTGAGAATCTGAGAAGCTGTCTGTTCTTGTCTGGAGCCATTGCTTCCTTCATTCATTACCGTGTTTGTTGTATCTGCGGCAATGTGATTGGTGACTGTCTGGGTTCCATTAGTGATATACGTGTTGGAAGCAGATTTTGTCAGATTGGTGGAAGCCGTTTCCGTACCATCCGTAACGGTCTGTTTATTGCTGGTGGCAGTCGTAATCTTGGTATACGTATTGGTGCCATCAGTAATGTTGAGATTGTCATTGGTTGAAGACGTTTTCTTGGCCAGTACATTCTTGCCATTCTGGACCGACTGATAGGTATCAGCGGCTGTCATAGTGGTCTGATTAGTCTTGCCGGATGCATCTTTAACAGATTCAACTACCGTGCCATCTGTCATCTCCCAGGAAGTGTTTTCACCCACTTTGTCTGTAATAGACTTGGTAGCGGTATTGGCGATGTTCTTGGCGTTGTTCTTCATATCGCCACTAGTTGCGCTGGTAATGCCGTTTGCGTCCCAGATAGTGGAAGTATCAGAACCGTAAGCCACTTTAACGCTCCCTGTTGTCACAGCTACCTGGTTGTTACCCACTTCATTGATAACACTATTAGTACCTTTGTTGAGAACATCTTTTGCATCGTTGGTGATTGTGCCATCTTTTGCGGTATTGGTGATGCCTTTGGCAGTCATTTCACTCTTCACTTTGGACCCATCGCCGATTTCATTCACAATGGATTCAGCCGCACTGTTTGTAATGCCCTTCGCAGTCATGGTAGAGCCAGTGGTGTTCGTACCATCGGTGACCGCACTGCTTACGGTAGCAGTAGCAGCATCTTTTCCAATGATAATCATATTACCATCAGATTTCAGCGCTTCTACAGCACTGCCTGCAGTTTTGGTTTCGGCATAGGAGTGTGTATCATCTGCTTTGATTAGCTGTTCCGATTTGTCCACGGTGTTGTTGGTGTTATTGACCTTAGTCCCGTCGGTGATGGAGGAAGCCAAACTCGTAGCGTTCTGGTTCACAACGGTGGTGTTGGTGCCGTCGGTTACAGAGGAAGCAATCTGATTCGCATTCTGCAGGCTGTTGGAGGTATTGGTCCCTTCCGTAATGTTGGTGTTGGTCTGACCAGCGATGGTGTCGATGGTGGTCTTCTTATCCCCATCGGTGAGCTGGGATTTTTCTTCTGCTGCGCCCCGGAGGTAGGAAGCTTTCTTGCCATCGGCCTGGCTCATTTCTTCCGTGGTCTGGTAGGACAGCTGGGTGGAAGTATTGGAGCCGTACTCGTTGGAAACCTTGCTGACGATGGAGCTGGAAGCATTGGTTTCCATATCCAGAGCCTTGTTGGTGATCTTGTTTTTCGCTTCGTTGGTGATGTTTTCCGCCGTCAGGCTGCTGTCGCCGGTCACCGTGGTGGTCTGGCTGCCGCCCACCGTGGTGCTCAGGTTGGCTTTATAGTCTTCCGTTACATCGCCGGTCACAGTTTCGGTCAAGGTCCCGCTTACCGTATGGGTTTCGTTGCCGCCCACCGTAGTGGTCAGGTTTCCGCCCACCTTGTTTTCCATGTCGCCGGTCACATCGTTCAGCATCTTGCCGCCTACGGTATTGGTCATATCGCCGGTGGCTTTGTTGACCAGGGTCTGGGCTTCATTGGTGATGGTGCCGTTCTTGGCAGTGTTGGTGATATTCACATCAGTCTGTTCCACACTGGTGCTGCCGTTGGCACTCTTGATTTCCTGCAGGATCTGGTCGATTTTCTGCCGGAAAGTAGAGGTCTTGGCGGAGTCGCCGGAACCTTCGGTGATTACATCACTGGATTCCGTTGCAGACTGGGAGGCCACGTTGGTCTTGTCCTCGTCCTTTACGGTATCAGTCATGGTGTACTTGTTGTTCGTACCCTGGCTCATGGTGGATTCTGCATACGCCTTCGGGTTGTCACCGGTATCAGAAAGTTTCTGGCTGATGCCGTCGGCGGTAACAGTGCTCTTGCCGATGGAATCATCGTCCTTTGCCAACATATTGCTGCCAGTTTCATTGAATGTAGAGGCGCTGGCCTGGGTTTCGCCGGTTTCCTTGTTAAATTTGGAATTCACAGAAGTCACATTCCCGCCATTGATGGTGGTGTAGTTGTTTTCATCCAGTTTGCTGGAGAGCGTCTTGGCGTTGAATTTGCCTTCTACAGAAAGGTTGCCTTTCATTTCCGTATTGCCGGCAACGGACAGGTTGCCGCCGATTTCAGCTTTGCCAGTGGTTTTCAGCGTTCCCGTTTCTGTTGCGCCGGTAGTTTTTATGGTTCCAGCTCCTACATCCAGTCCAGTACCGGTAATCTGGCCGCCTTTGATATCGCCGGTCCCTACATTGAGGCTCTTGCCGGTAATATCACCGGTTACTCCCAGATTGCCACCTACGGTAGCATTGTGATTTACAGTGAGCGTATCGGTAGTTGCATTGCCGGTATTGGTCAGACCATTGGAAGAGAGGGGCCCGCCTACCGATGCATTGCCGGTAGTGGTCAGGGAACCGAAAGCGCCGGTAGTGCCGGTGATGGTGATGCCTGTAATAGCGCCGCCGTTGATGTCTCCGCCCTGGGTATTCAGGCTGGTACCGGTAATGGCTTTACCCGAAATATCTCCTGTCGCAACGATATCATGGGCATTGATATTGCCGGTTGTAGTCAGATCTCCATTCTGGAGGGAAGCTACACCGTCTGTCAATTTATTTCCGGTGATGGTACCGCTGCCTGCATTGATATTACCGCCGTTGGTACGGAGTGCCCCTCCCTGGGTGTTGATATTTCCGCCGCCGGTCTGGATTACACCGCCATTGGTCTTGATGGAACCACCCTTGGTTGCCACGTTGCCAGCGGTATCCACGGTGAACTTGCCATCGGCCCCTTTGATGCTGCCGTCCGCATTGAGAGCGGCTTTGGCTGCTGCAGCCGTATCTCCACCGGCATAGAATCCCTTGGCATCCTGGACGGTGCTGTTCAGGCCTACTTTGATCCCGTTTTCACTGAGGGTAATCTGGTTGTTACCATCTTTGTTCATCACCAGAGTCGTTGCCGCTTCTTTGGAAGTGGTGACTGTCCCATCCTCTCCCACACTGGTGGTGTTCTTTTGCAGTACATTGTCCTGGCCCAGGCTCAATCCATTGTTCACCGCTTTCGCCAATTCGGTATCCGCTGCCACACGGCCGGCCAGTTCATTGGCATCCGCCTGACTCAGGGCGTTGAATCCAGCAGCCATATTCTGGTTTATGGTATTGACACTCTGCACCAGATTGTCATTGACAGCCTGGATTACCTTGTCCTGTGCCTTGTCCGCACCGATCCGGGCGGCGGTTTCTTTGGCCAGAGCAGCGTCCAGATTGGTGACGTTTTCGCCAATGGTGTTGGCGGCTTTCACAATGGCTCCATCCTGTACGGCGGCATCGTTCTTGCTTACTGTCTGCCCTTCCAGATATTCTTTCACATCGGTAATGCGTTTATCCAGTTTGTTGGTAGTTTCGTGGATCGCATTGGCTTCGTTCGTAATCCGTTCGTTCAGTTCGGTGTCTTTAGCTTCCCGGGCTGCAGCTTCAGCTGCATCCGTCTGGCTCAGGGCCGTAAACCCAGCAGCCATATTCTCATTGGTGGTTTTTACACTCTCGTTGATGGTATTGACGCTGGCTACCAGGTTGTCGTTCACCTGCTTGATGACTTTGTCCTGGGCCGCATCGGCTCCCAGCCGAGCAGCTGTTTCTTTGGCCAGGGCAGCATCCAGTTTGGTCACATTGTCGCCGATGGTGTTGGCGGCTTTCACAACAGCCCCATCCTGTACAGCGGCGTCAGTCTTGCTTACTGTCTGCCCTTCCAGATATTCTTTCACATCGGTAATGCGTTTATCCAGTTTGTTGGTAGTTTCGTGGATCGCATTGGCTTCGTTCGTGATTCGTTCATTCAGTTCATTGTCTTTAGCTTCCCGTGCCTTTTCTTCTGCAGCTACTTTCCGATAGGTATACGTCTTTGCTGCATCAACTTTCTGATCCGTTTCGGCTTTCGTATAAACGTCCTTTGCATTGGCTTTTTGACTTACAGTCGTATTTTTGGCATATTCACTTAGCTGAGCGTCTACGCCATCTTTCGTATAGACTGTCTGTTCTGTATTACTCGTATCTTTGACAGTAACATAGCCATTATCAGCTGATACATATCCTGCTCCGAGGGGGCTAATCAATAAAGCAGCTACGGCTGCCAGTGCAGCCCGTTTCGCCATACGGCCCGTGCTCGTGGATTTGCTCGTTCCTTTGGCTAATTCCGAGGCTACGACGTAGCAATTTCTTGTTTTACTCCAGATGACTTTAAATATCTTATTCATATTTTCGCTTCCCTTCTGTATAAAGATTCGACGATGGCCTTGATTTTGCGTACAAAAATAAGACATGTCGTAAATACTGAACTTTTTGGAATCTTTATGCTTCTTTTTTAAAAATAAACTTAAAATATTCTTCTTGGAATTGGCGGTATTTTCGTTTGGCCAGGGGGATTTTATGTCCCTTTATTTCGATATAGTCGCTCTTTATAATGTGAATTGCGAACTGGTTGACGATATAACCCTTTCCGGGAGAGACAAACTGGCCGGGGACGATGGATTCAAAGGTTTGCAGCAGGGCCGACAGGGATTGGCGTGTTTCCAGCGTGGAGCCATCTACGGTATGGACTTGCTGGACGTGACCGTCGCTTTCGATAAAGAGGATATGATTGATTTCCTCGACCTGGATGCCGCCGCCGACAAGGCGAAAGATGACTTTTCTCCGCATAGGATACCTCCTTTCTGTCTGTAGTAGAAGAACAACTTTCCCTTTCAAGCGTATTATAACCTGATTTTTCATTCAAAAATAAAAGTTGTCATGAAATGCACCTTTTTTGGCATAAGCGGGAAAAAATTGTTTTTTTTACTTTGTAGTTTTAGTATAGCGTAAAAAATATATATAGGTATTATACTTTCGTATACAGTTTGTTTGTTATCTACATCGATAAAAAGAAATTGCATTAAGACTTCAAATATGGTATGATACGGCCGAGGCAAAAGATAACATCACGTATCGTGAGTTATACTTTTTTCGGATATTTTTCAAGATGGTTTTTTCATCTGCTTGGATCTGCTTTGGACCGAGACAGAAAGGATGGCTCATCATTTGTTGGTAGTGCTGAAATACGTGGGATTTTTCACAATTTCGCCTGCCAGTATGGACGTTTGTCGCTTAGACACCTTTCGGTCTGTGCCGGAAGGTGTTTTTTTTGTTTCTTTTGCCCCAGATTCTCATAGGGAGGTTTTTTTATTGAAAAAGTGTTGTGATTTTCTGGTAAACAACATGGCCATTTTCGTCGTCCTCATCGGTATTGTCGGCGCCGTATGGCCCCAGACCTTGCAATGGGTCGGCCCGTACGTTGGCTGGCTGCTGGGGATCGTCATGTTCGGCATGGGCATGACCCTGACTGTACAGGATTTCAAGACTGTCTTCAAGCGGCCGTGGGAAGTCCTCATCGGCGTCGTCGCCCAGTTCCTCATCATGCCCTTCGTGGCCTGGGCCCTGGTACGCCTCTTTGCCCTGCCGCCGGAACTGGCCATTGGCGTCATCCTCGTCGGTACCTGCCCGGGCGGGACGGCATCGAATGTCATCTCTTATCTGGCCAAAGGCGACGTCGCCCTGTCTGTCTCGATGACCATGTCGACGACGCTCCTGGCGCCTATCGTGACGCCGGCCCTGACCTGGTTCCTGGCAGGCGCCTGGATTCATGTTTCCTTCGTATCCATGATGATTTCCATTGCGGAAATGGTCCTGGTACCGGTCCTGCTCGGTTTGGCGGCTCATCATTTCTTCGCCCGCGGCGTCGAAAAAGTCCTGCCGGCCATGCCCGTCGTATCGGTAGCGACTATCGTCATCCTCGTCGGCTGCGTTGTATCCCTCAGTGCATCGCGTCTCTTTGACGTCGGCCTGCTCATGGCGGCTATCGTCATCTTGCACAATGTCTTTGGCCTGGCCCTGGGCTATGGCATGGCCAAATTGTTCCGCCTCGATTCGCGTAAATCCCGGACCGTAGCTATCGAAGTGGGCATGCAGAATTCCGGCATGGCTGCGTCTTTGGCCGTCTTATATTTCAATCCGGCAGCGGCTATCCCCGGCGCTATTTTCAGCGTATGGCACAACATTTCCGGGTCCATTGTGGCTAACTTCTTCTCGCGCCGCGATGAAAAAAACGAAGAAAAGGCTCGTGCCCTGTCTGTCGATAAATCGAGTGTTCCTACTCATTAATTCATATTTCAAAGGAGTCTTACAATCATGAAAATTTTCCGTACTGTCAAAGAAATGCAGGCATTTGCTGGTGAACAGAAAAAGGCTGGTAAGGTTATCGGCCTGGTCCCGACTATGGGTGCGCTCCACGAAGGTCATCTGACCCTGATGCGGGCTGCCAAGGCCAAATGCGACGTCGTCATCGCTTCGGTCTTCGTCAATCCGACCCAGTTCGGCCCGAACGAAGACTATGATGCTTATCCGCGTCGCTTCGATGAAGACTGCCAGAAATTGGAAAGCGTCGGCGTCGACGCCGTCTTCCATCCGGAACCGTCGGAAATGTATCCTGAAGGCTACTGCACCTATGTCAATGTCGACGGCGACATTACGCATAAACTCTGCGGGGCTCAGCGGCCTATCCATTTCCGCGGCGTCGCTACGGTCGTCACGAAATTGATGAACATTACCCGCGCCGATGAAGCTTTCTTCGGTCAGAAAGACGCCCAGCAGGTCGTCGTCGTCCGCCGTTTCGTCAGCGACCTCAATATCCCGGTCCACATCAATATGGTCCCCATCGTCCGCGAAGAAAACGGTCTGGCCCGGAGCTCGCGCAATGCTTACCTTTCGCCGGAAGAAAAACAGGCGGCCCTGGTTCTGTCCCGCAGCCTGCGCAAAGCCAAAGCCGCTTATGAAGGCGGCGAAAAGGATGTAGAAACACTGAAATCCATCGTGACCAAGGAAATCCAGTCGGAACCGATGGCTTCTATCGACTACGTCGATCTCTTCTCCTTCCCGGCCTTGAAACCGATTCAGACCGTCGACCAGGAAAGCCTCTTGGCCATTGCCGTCCGCATCGGCAAGACGCGTCTTATCGATAACGTCATCTTGGGCTAAGGAAATCTTCACATTATCTTCACATTTCCTCCACATCTTTTTCGCACCCCTCTGGTATAGTAGAAGCATAAACAGAGGGGTACTACAAAGGAGGTTTTCGTGATGAAGAAAAAAATCTTAGCCGGATTGGCTGCACTCGTAGTGATTGCCGGTTTTTCCGCCTTTGCAGCGACACCAGCTGCTTCAGATGGTTCATCGTCAGGGACTTACGGCCCGGGCTATACGTGTTATGACAACGGTAACGGGTATTGCCGGGGACCGCGTGCCTGCTATGATGACCAGGATAACTGCTATACTGGAAATGGCTATTGCCAGGGACCGCGCCGCGGCTGCCGGGCTGATGGCCAGCGCGGTTGTCAGGGCCGTCAGGATTGCCCTGCCTATAGCGCTCAACAGTAAGCCGTTCTAATCAAAGGGGGAAAACAATATGGTAATGACTCACTACATGGAACTCTTATCGCTCCATGAACCTTGGTTTTTGATTCTCTTCATGCTCGTACCGATGGTATTGGCCGAAACGATTTTGGCTGCCGGTGCTTTTTCCTTGCTCTACAAGGACAGCCGCAGTGAAAAATGGAACAGCCTGAGCCACGTCTGCGGCCTCATCCTGGGTGTCTTCTTCATCGTAGCTACAGTATACATCGTCACATCCTACGTGCCGACTATCCAGTGGCGCGGCCCGATTGATTACATTTCTATCTGGGCTTATGTCTTGGGCGTCATCCCGGCCGTCCTCATCCTCTTGCAGGAATTGGGCATCATCTTTAAGGGCCTCGATACAACGGCAAAAATCAAGAAACACATCGTCCTCATGATTCTCTTCGTCTTGTTCACCCATTTAGCCATGGTCTTCGGCATGGCCGACCCGCAGCTCGCAGGCTACGTCCCGCCGAAACAGAACAACATGCAGATGCAGATGAACGGCAATATGCCTATGGACCACAGCCAGATGAATCACGACCAGATGCACGGTCAAATGAATGGCCAGATGAATAACAATAACGGCCAGATGGACCACAGCAAGATGTAAGATTCGTTGCTAGTGGCTCGTGGTTCGTGGCTTAGTAGGGGCCGTCCCAGAGGGCGGCCCGCATAAGCTGTTCCCATCTGTAGGGGCTTGCACGTGGCAAGCCCGCCGCAGGTTATGTTAGAATTTCCTAATTAGCTTTTTGGGGGAGAATCGTACATATCTTGGAGCGGGCGCCCCACGTGGCGCCCCTACAGAAAAAGGCGCTGTCTTCATACGACAGCGCCTTTTTTCATGCTATAATTGATGTAAAAAGGGGTGAACACGATGGACTTAGCGCAGCCGATTTTAGAGGGCATCATCGCTCTGGCTAAACAATACGATATTCAAAAAGTCATTCTTTTTGGCTCCCGTGCCCGTGGCGATAATTGGGAACGCAGTAATATTGACCTGGCTGTCTGCGGTGGAAATGTCACGCGGTTTTCTCTCGATGTCGACGAGATCATACCGACGCTGCTCATGTTCGATGTCGTCGATTTAGATGAACCGGTCCAGCCCGAACTACGAGCCGCTATCCAACGGGAAGGAGTCGTTATATATGAAAAAGTATGAGAATTTCTGCAAAGCCTTGAATAACCTCAAAGAAATACAAAAAGAAATACCGCCTTATTCGACGGTCGTCCAAACGGGAATGGTTTCCCTTTATGAAATCTGCTTTGAACAGGCTTGGAAAGCTATGAAAGAAGTATTGGAAAACAATGGCTATAGCCAGCATAAGATAGGGTCACCGCGGGCGATTATCAAAATGGCTTATCAGGCCAATCTGATTGGCGATGAGGATTGCTGGCTGGAGGCGCTGCGGGACCGGAAAAATGTAGCCCATTCTTATAATGAAGAAATTGTCAATAATATCATCAAGGACAGCAAGGAAAAGTACATCGCCATGTTTGAAGAGCTGCAGCGGGAAATAGAAAAAAATTGGTTGTGAAAATGATAGGGAGGTGGAATTTTTGCGAACGAATTCGATTTTGATCGTCGATGATGATGAAAAACTCTGTGCCCTGCTGCGGTCCTATTTCGAGCAGGAGCGGTTCATGGTCTATGTCGCCCATGATGGCATGACGGCGTTACATACACTGCGCACCCAGAAGCCGCAGATCATGCTCCTCGATTTGATGATGCCCGGCATGGATGGCTTCGAAGTCTGCCGCCGCATCCGCCAGTTCAGCGATATACCCATCATTTTTCTGTCGGCCAAGGACGATGAAACGGACCGCCTGGTCGGCCTCAACATGGGCGGCGACGATTATGTGACCAAGCCTTTCCACGTCAAGGAAGTCATTGCCCGCGTCTACAGCCTGCTGCGGCGGACCCGCGGCGAAGTACTGCAGCAGACGACGTCGTATACCATACGGGACCTGACTATCGACAAGGAAAAATTTACCGTCCTGCGGGGACAGCAGCCCATCACCCTGACGCCGACGGAATTCAATCTCCTGCTGGTCCTGGCCTCGGCACCGGATCGGGTATTCAGCCGCATGCAGCTCGTGGATAAAGTACAGGGCGGCTATGGCTTTGAAGGCTATGAACGGACTATCGACACGCATATCCGCAACCTGCGCAAGAAATTGGAGCCCGACCCAGCCCATCCGACGTATATCCTGACCGTATACGGTATCGGTTATAAATTCGACGGAGGGAATCATGAAGAAAGCTGACAGTATCGTCATCCGCCTGACCGGGATGGTCTTTATCCTGATTTTCCTGACTATCGCTATCCTGCTCATCCTGGTCAATAATCAGATGGACAGCCATTTTTCCCAGTATTTGAATAACATGTCGCAAATGATGGGAAACGGCCATCAGGGCATGGGGATGATGCACGGCATGATGCATGGGCCGGCGGAAATTACGTATATATCGGCGGTCCACCGGTCGCTGTTGTGGGTCGGCCTGGTCATGCTGGCCGTCAGCGTCACTATCAGTTACTTCATTGTCCGGGAAATCATGCGGCCTTTGTCGGCCCTGACTGACGCCGTCCAGAAGGTCAAGTCCGGCACGTATGGCCAGACCGTACCCGTCGAGCGTCATGACGAAGTCGGGACCCTGACGGAGACTTTCAACGATATGTCCCAGGAACTGGCGAAAAACGATAAGATGCGGCGCCGCCTCTTTGCCAACATCGCCCATGAACTGCGGACGCCCCTGGCCATCTTGCAGGGTAATCTGGAGGGCATGATCGACGATGTCATCCCGACGGATAAGAAGGTCCTCCTGTCCATGGAAGATGAGACGTTGCGCATGGGCCGTCTCATCCAGGACCTGCGTGACTTGTCGCTGGCTGAAATCAACGAGCTCACCCTCCATAAAGAACCTTATGATATCAACGTCCTCCTGGAACGGGCCGTGAGCATGCTCCAGCCTTTATGCGACGAAAAATCCCTGACCGTCCATTTGGACTTGGCCAGGGATTTACCGAAAGTATCCATCGATATAGACCGTATCAATCAGGTCATTTATAATCTGCTGAACAACGCCATCCGCTATATCGAAGCGGGATGTATGATTACCGTTTCGACGCAGGTCGTCACCGTGCAGGGCCATCCCTATGTGCAGGTCCAGATCGCCGATACGGGCAGCGGCATTGCCCCAGAGGATTTACAGCATATCTTCCAGTATTTCTACCGCAGCGAAAAATCGCGGAGCCGCAAGAGCGGCGGCAGTGGTATCGGCCTGGCTCTGGCCCGGCAGTTCGTCCGCAGTCATGGCGGCAGGATATGGGCGGACAGCGAAGTCGGCAGGGGGACGACGTTTACTTTTATTTTACCAATTCATAGCCAGCATCGGCAATGACTTTGGCAAAGGCTTCCGTCGGGATGTCTTTGCTGGTCGTGACGTCGGCTTTTTTACCTTCCAAGTCGACAGTGACAGCCGTGACGCCGTCCATGGCTGCCAATGCATCGTGTACGTGTTTCTGGCAGTGCTGGCACATCATGCCTTCGATTTTCAATGTTTTTTCCATCGTTTCATCCTCTTCTTTCTGTGGGGTAATAAGATTTTTTAATATATATCCAGCAGTGGTGATGACTTTTTTGAAGTCCTCTGCGGAGATAGCTTTGTCAGCCGAGACATCGGCTTTTTGACCATCGAGGTCGACGACGGCATCGGTGACGCCGTCCATGGCTTTCAGGACTTTCGTGACCGTAGCCACGCAGTGCTGGCACATCATGCCTTCGATGGACAGGGTATAGTGATACGGAGCCGGAGCGGCTGCCACTTCGGGAACCGGCGTTTGCGGAGCTGCCTGTGCAGCTTTCAGGCTACTGGTTTCCGGCGTCGATGTTTCACGTGAAACATCGGCACTGTGCGTCGTTTTGAAGAAGCGCAGGCGCAGGGCGTTCATGCAGACCGTGAAGCTCGACAGACTCATGGCAGCGGCGCCGATCATGGGATTGAGGCGGATGCCAAAGGCCGGATAGAGGACGCCTGCAGCCAGGGGGATGCAGATGACGTTGTAGAAGAAGGCCCAGAACAGGTTTTCTTTGATATTCTTGATGACGGCCTTGCTCAGGCGGATGGCGCTGACGGCGTCGAGGAGGTCGCTGCGCATGAGGACGGCATCGGCGCTTTCGATGGCGACGTCGGTCCCGGCACCGATGGCCATGCCCAGATCGGCTTTGGCCAGGGCCGGCGCATCATTGATGCCGTCGCCGATCATGGCGACTTTATGGCCTTCGGCCTGGAGGGCGGCGATGTGTTTTTCTTTATCCTGCGGCAGGACGCCGGCGATGACCTGGGGAATATGCAGGCGCTGGCGGATGGCTTCGGCTGTGCGCTGGTTGTCGCCTGTGAGCATGACGACGTTGATGCCCATTTTGGCAAAGTCGGCAATGGCTTCGGCGCTGGTCGCTTTTTCGACGTCGGCTACGGCGATGATACCGATGATTTCCTTGTCGTCAGCAAAGAGGAGCGGCGTCTTGCCGTCGTCAGCCAGGGCATTGAGGCTGGCCGTGATGGCTTTGGTATCGATATGGGCTTCGTCCATGAGGCGCGTGTTGCCGGCATAATAGGTCTTGCCGTCGATGACGGCCTGGACGCCGCGGCCGAAGAGGGCCTTGAAATCGCTGGCTGTCCTGCCGGTCAGCTGATGGTCGCCGGCATAGGTCGTAATAGCTTCGGCCAGGGGATGTTCGCTGCCTTTTTCCAGGGCTGCAGCGATGGCGACGAGGTCTTCTTTCGTGCCTTTCAGGGGAAGGATATCCGTGACTTTCGGACGGCCTTCGGTAATGGTACCGGTCTTGTCCATGACGACCGTGTCGATGGCATGGGCCGTTTCCAGGGCTTCGCCGGATTTGATGAGGATACCGTTTTCAGCCCCTTTGCCAGTGCCGACCATGATGGCGACTGGCGTAGCCAGGCCCAGGGCGCACGGGCAGGAGATGACCAGGACGGAGATGGCCGTCGAGAAGGCGAATTCGGCGTCGACGCCCATGACGAAGTACCAGATGAGGCCTGTAATGATGGCGATGGTGATGACGGCCGGGACGAAGTAACCCGAAATGGTATCGGCCATCTTGGCGATAGGTGCCTTGCTGGCACTGGCTTCATCGACGAGCTTGATGATCTGGCTGATCGTCGTGTCGTCGCCGACGCGGCGGGCTGTGATGTGGATGAAACCCGTCTTGTTTATCGTAGCCGACGTGACTTTATCGCCGACTTGTTTTTCTACAGGGATGCTTTCGCCAGTAATGGCAGCTTCATCGACGCTGGTCGTCCCTTCAGAAATGATACCGTCTGCCGGGATGCTTTCACCCGGACGGATGACGATTTCATCACCGACGACGAGGTCCTCGACGGGAATGACCGTTTCGACGCCGTTGCGCAGGACCGTGGCCTGTTTCGGCGCCAGGTCCATCAATTTTTCGATGGCCGTGCTGGTCTTGCCTTTGGCGCGGGCTTCGAGATATTTACCGATGTCGATGAGGGTGACGATCATACCGGCTGATTCAAAGTACAGATTGGTGCTGTACTGGGCGACGAGGGCCCAGTCGCCATGACCCATACCCCAGCTCATGCGGAAAATGGCGAAGACGCCGTACAGGGCAGCTGCCATGGAACCCATGCCGACCAGGCTGTCCATGTTCGGGGCGCCCTGGAAGAGGTTGCGGAAGCCGTTGACATAATACTTGCGGTTCAAGTACATGATCGGCAGGATCAGTAAGAACTGAGTAAAGGCAAAGGTAATAGCATTTTCATCGCCGTGGAAGACGTACTGGAAACCTTCCGGTACGGGGATGCCGAACCATTCATAGAACATGTGGTGCATGGCGATGTACATGACCGGGATGAGGAAGACGATGGACCAGATAAGGCGGTGCTTCATGGATTTCATTTCTTCCTTGGCTATGTCAGAGGCACTCTTTTGCGGAGCGCCGGCCTGTTTCTGACTGCCGCCTTCGGCCGGGCTGGCTCCGTAGCCGGCGTCGACGACGGCCTGGATGATGTCTTGCTCGCTGACGACATTTTCATCGTACGAGGCCTGCATACTGTTGGTCAGCAGGTTGACGCTGGCCTTGTCGATGCCGTCCAGCTTGTTGACGGCTTTTTCCACGCGGGACGAGCAGGCGGAACAGCTCATGCCCGTGATGTTGAATTTTTCGTGCTTCAACGGACTCACTCCTTTATTTCATGAGTTTCTGAAGGGCGCAGACGAGTTCATCGACGACTTCGTCTTTGCCTTCACGGATGTCGTGGACGACGCAGGACTTGATATGCTGGCCCAGGAGTTCCTTATTGAAAGAATTCAATGCCGACTGGATGGCACTGACCTGAGTCAGGATATCAATGCAGTAGCGGTCGTCTTCGACCATCTTTCGCACACCCCGTACCTGGCCCTCGATGCGGTTCAGGCGGGAAATGAGCGATTTATACTCTTTGCCCTCTTTATTGCGATACTTATGTTTCTCCGTATCGCAGCAGGGACAGACTTTCTTTTCGTCCATAATTGAGTTCTCCTTTCATTTAAATACCCCTATGGGGTACATTGATATAATATACCGATATGGGGTATATGTCAAGGGTGTTTTAGCGGTTAGCAGTTAGGGGCTAGCGGATGGTTTTTAATTTGTAGGGGCGACCGCGTGGGGCGCCCGCTTCGGAATATGCATGATTTCCTAATCAGTATGCCAGGAGAATCATCCCAATTCCTAACGGGTCGCCCACGGACCCCTACGAACGCTAACCGCGGATTGTTAAAAAAAGGACTACGTATGATGATATAAGCCCTCATACGATAGTCCTTTTTCTGTAGGGGCGTCCGCCCCGGGATTGTGCGATTTCACTGTAGGGGCGACCGCGTGGGGCGCCCGCTCCGGAATATGTCTGATATCCCAATCAGTTTGCCAGGAGAATCATCCCAGTTCCTAACGGGTCGCCCACGTGCGACCCCTACGGTGCGGCCATGAGGCCGCCACGAGCCGCGAGCCACTAGCCACTAACCACTAGCCACTAACCACTAGCCACTAACCACTAGCCACTAGCCACTAACCACTAGCCACTAGCCACTAACCACTAACCACTAGCCACTAACCACTAACCACTAGCCACTAACCACTAACCACTAACCACTAGCCACTAACCACTAACCACTAAAAAAAGCTGCCGCTTTGCGGCAGCTTTTTTACTCCTATTTCAACAATGCTTTTACAGCTTCTGTTTCATCCGTAGCGTTTTCGGTACCGGAGATTATGGCACCCTGGACTACGATGCAGTCGAGGCCTTTGTCCTTGCGGACCTGTTCGACTTTGGAAACGACGTCTTTTTCAATGGGGACGATCAGTTTGTTTTCCAATTTGCTCAAGTTCTGAGCCAATTCACGGCCGAGGTTCTGACGTTCCTGGTCGGTCTTCATTTTCGGAGCTTTTTTAGCGAACTGTTCGTTAGCGTCTTTAACGGCAGCCTGCATCTGGGCGCTGACTTTCGGGAAGTCCTTATGGGACTGTACCAATGTATCGAAGTTGACGACACCGACGCCGGAAGCAAAGGCCGACGAAGCAGCGACGAGGCTCATCATTCCCATAACGGCAAGGGATGCTAATTGTTTTTTCAGTTTCATAATGTATTCCTCCTGTGCCGCAGAGCGGCTGAATTACTCTTTCTTACTATGGTTCTATTCGTATATTATAACAAACTTACCGATAAAGTACAACCTGCACAGAATCAGGCTTTTTCGTCGTCGCCTTCTGTCTTGTCTTCTTCATCGTCGTGAATATAAATGTATTTGTCTTTTTTCATCTTGTCGATGATTTCCGGCGCCATGGCGATGAGTTTTTCAAAGGCCGAAGCCTGGTAGCCGTCTTTCTTGATGGAGAACATTTCTACCCGGTCCCCTTTGATGACCAGGATGGCTGCCGGTTCCATCTTGGCACCGCCGCCGCTGCCGGCACTGCTGCGCCCGTTTTCGGTCTTGCCGTTGACGCCGCCGGACCCGAAGCCAAAGGTGACGTCGACGAACGGTACCAGGATGGCGTCACCGATGTGGACGGCCTGGCCGACGACGGTTTCGACTTTGATCATTTCTTTGAAACTTTCAAAAATTTGTTCCAAGTTGTTCTTGATGTACGAGTTATCCATGTTGTTCCTCCTTGTTCACAGCGTGCCACTCAGCCCATAAACGGCGTACAGGCCGGGAGGCGGCAAAGGCGGCTGTAAACAGAAGCAGCACTGCCGGATATAGACGGCCCGAAGCACGGACGGTACAGTCATACTGTTCCTCTACGAAATTGAATTGTAAGTCTGTGACGCTCCCCGGACAGATGGCATAGAGGGCGCCGGCCAGCATCCCCGTTTCATGCGGTTCAGGGAGGCCGATGATGCCGGTCAGGGTGAAGCGGCGGATTTGGCCATGATTGAGCAGGCGCGACAGCCAGGTGAAGAAAGCCTCTAGAAAGTCGGCATTGAAGAGGCTGGTCAAGAACTGACGTATGGGCGGTTTCTTTTTTTTCGCCTCTTTCGCGTCACTCCGTGCCGGAGCATCCGGCCCTTCCTGGCGGAGCAGGTCTTCATACGTGAGACGCTGGCTTTCTTTTTCCAGTTCGTCCCAGGCTTTTTCTTCCTCTTCCGGCGCAGGGGGCGGCGGTTCGACAGACTCTTTCACGGCAGGGCTGCGCTTCCAGCACATATGCAGTTCATAATGCGGTTCCTCTCCCAGCGTATAGGACCAGGATGCATCGGCCAATTTCCGGCCCCATCGGCCCTGACCTTCGATGTGGAAAGGCGTTCCGATATGGATGGTAAGGGCATAGGAGACGGGCAGGCAGAGGATGAGCAGTATGCAGCTGAATAAGATGGCAAGGATGACGATGATTGCCATAGGGCAGCCCCCTTTTGTGAAAATAATCCGTTACTTTTATTTATTCGATGAACTCGGGGCGATTTCCTCTTTTTTAGGTGTCTTGTTTCGCTTTTTCTTGTTTATTGAAAATGCAGTCAACATCTTCGGCACCGAAGCAGCGGGAACAGGAAATGCACAGGGCCGGTTCGGTATCGCCCGATTTCCAGCGGTTCGGCAGGTCCGGCTGGCGCAGGTAGGGACGGCTCATGGACACGAAAGCCAGGTCTGTCGATTCCAACGTGTCTTCGATATCTTCGACCTTGCGGAAACCGCCGACGACGCCGACATCGATTTTGTCTTTCAGCATGGCTGCGGCTTCGGCAGCGTAGGCTTTGAAATACATAGGTTCCTTCGTGCGGCGGATTGCCCGGATCGGGCCCTTGCGCGGCAGGGACGATGTGTTGCCGCCACTGACTTCGATGGCGTTGACGCTGGCGTCGGCCAGCCAGGCCATGACCTGTTTGCTTTCGTCAAAGGTCAGGCTGCCGTCTTTCATGAAATCGGCACAGTTCAATTTGACCCAGACAGGATAATCGGCGCCGACGGCCTGGCGCATGGCGGCGACACATTCCAGGAGGAAGCGGGCCCGGTTTTCCAGGCTGCCGCCGTAGGCATCGGTGCGGGTATTGAAATGGGGAGACAAGAACTTGCTGGCCAGGTAGCCGTGGGCGCCGTGGAACTGGACACCGTCGAAACCGGCGGCCTTGGCTCTGGCAGCGGCTTTGGCGACGGCTTCCGTCAGTTCGTGAATCTGGTCGACTGTCAGGGCCTGCGATTCCTGGGTCCACTTGCCGACCTTTTCCGTAACGCCGCTGGGGCTGAATATGAAGCGCCTTTCCCCTTCCGGGATTTCCGGCAGGAGGATGGCCGACCCCATGACGACGAGCTGGGCGATGATTTTTCCGCCGTGCTGGTGGACGCGGCTTACGAAATTGGCAAGCGGTTCGATACAGCCGTCATCGTCGATGCGGATCTGACGGTGCTGGCGCGGTTCCATCTTGTTGGTAGCCATCATCCCCGTGATGATGATGCCGGCACCGCCGTCAGCCAGATTTTCATACATTTCGGCCAGCTTTTCTGTCGGAAGGCCGTAGTTCCCCATTCCTTCAAAGGTAGCAGAACGGACAAGGCGGCACTTCGCTTCAATACCGCCGATGTGACATGTATCAAATAACATGGTAGAAATCTCTCCTTGGTAATAAAAAATGAATTTCAGTTTATCCCGAATATTATACAATATTTGAGGAAATAAGCCAATGCATTGTTTTTTGAACATTTGGGATTCATTGATAGTACCTATTTCAATGATATAATAATGGTAGGAAATATAGTATTATGCAAATGCACGAAAGCCCCTGGAACTGCCATTCCAGAGGCTTTCTCTATGTGGCGTCTAGCGGAGACACACCGGGGCTAGTTGCTCATAAGGGAAATAATGGTGTCTAACCACTTGCAAAGGTAATAAGATACTACACTTGCCATGACAGCCATTAAGAAGTTAGTGAATTTTTGCATTGAAACACCCCCTTACCAGCTCAGTATAGGGGCGAGCAACATTCACATTATAGCATAATGGGGAAATGGTACGCTATAATTGACAAAGTGAGTTTAAATGATATAATTTTAGTAGAAGTAGTGAATTTTTGCAATTGAAACACGAAAGCCCCTGGAACTGCCATTCCAGGGGCTTTCTCTATGGTTTAGAACTATCCCTAACCACTAACTGCAGCCCCTAACCCCTAACCCCTTAAAAAGGATTGTCGTCATGCGACAGCTTCTTTTCTGCTCCTTTTGTAAAGAAATATGTTTTTAGTTGGCTTCACTAAGTGACTATGATATAATATAAGTGTTTGTTAATTTTACAATTCACGAAGGGATGTTGAATACATGGCTACAGCAATGGTAATCGGAACCCAATGGGGCGACGAAGGTAAAGGTAAGATTGTAGATTATTTGGCCCAGAAGGCCGATGTCGTCATCCGCTCCCAGGGTGGGAATAACGCCGGCCATACGGTCGTCGTCGACGATAAGTCCTTTGCACTGCGTCTCTTGCCGTCGGGAATCCTCTTTTCCGACAAAACTTGCATCATCGGCAGCGGCGTCGTTGTCAATCCGAAAGTCCTCCTTGAAGAAATCGAAGGCATGACCTCCAAAGGTGTGCAGATCAGCAAATTGGAAATTTCCACGCGTGCGCATGTCATCATGCCGTATCATATCCGCATTGATGAAGAAGATGAAAAACTCAAGGGTGACGCTAAAATCGGCACGACGAAAAACGGTATCGGACCGTGCTATGCCGACAAAGTCAACCGCGTAGGCATTCGCATCGGCGACCTCATGGACCGCGATGTATTTGCCAAGAAACTGCGCATCAATATTGACCTTAAAAACCGTCTCTTTGAAAAATATTATGGCTGCGAAGGCTTCGATTACGATGAAGTCCTCAAAGAATACCTCGGCTATGCCGATCAGATTCGCCAGTACGTCAAGGATACGAACTACTCGGCGAACCTCTATGTCAGTGAAGGCAAGAAAGTCCTCTTTGAAGGGGCACAGGCTGCTATGCTCGACCTCGACCATGGTACATATCCCTTCGTTACCAGCTCCAATCCGACGGCTGGCGGTGCCTGCACTGGTTCCGGCGTCGGTCCTCGCCGCATGGAAAATATCGTCGGCGTCGTCAAAGCCTATACGACCCGCGTTGGCGCTGGCCCGTTCCCGGCAGAACAGCTCAACGAAGTCGGCGAATATCTGCGCAACACAGGCCATGAATTCGGTACTGTCACCGGTCGTCCCCGCCGCTGCGGCTGGCTCGACACGGCTGTCGTCAAATATGCAGCCATGCTGAACAGCCTCGATTACCTGGCTATTACCCGCCTGGACATCCTCGATGACCTGGATACCATTAAAATCTGCACGGGCTACAAATATAAAGGCCAGCTCTTGAAAGAATATCCGGCCAGCCTCGACGTCCTGGAAAATGTCGAACCGATTTACGAAGAAATGCCGGGCTGGAAAGCAGACATCTCGAAATGCAAATCTTACGATGAACTGCCTGAAGCTGCCCGCCACTATGTCGAACGCATCAGCGAACTCACAGGCGTTCCCCTGGGCATCGTCTCCGTCGGCCCGAACCGCAGCCAGACGATCATCCTCAAAAAGATTTTCTAAAAACAACTGAATTACACCATAATATGTGAAAGGTCCTGCCGCTTATGCGGCAGGACCTTTCAAGTTGTTCGTTGTTCGTGGGTAGTTGTCAGTTAAAAAACAAACGCCCCAATCGGGGCATTCGTAGGGGCCGTCCTGAAAGGCGGCCCGCCGTGACCAGTCGGTAATACATTATATGGTCCATGTGGCATGGTTTTACGACCGGCGTTTTTTTCGGATTCAGATGCGGCGTTCCGCCGCGACAGACTCAAGCTGACAACGACGCTTCGGGAAACCCTCAGCGCGTAGCGGGCCGCCCTTTGGGACGGCCCCTACGAGCTACGAGCCAGCGGTCCGCTGGCTAACGGCTAACCCCTAGCCCCTACTCCCCGCAATGGCCGGCCATTGCGCAGGCGCTGCACGAGCCGGAGCAGCCACCGCCGATGAAGTTCAGGCCGATGACGCCGGTTACGGTTTTGCGCGGCATGAGCATGCCGCTGGGCAGGAGGGAGACGCCGATTTGTTCGGCATGGACGGCCTGGGCGATATTGGCCATCTGGCCGGACGGCCAGTCACCGGTACCAGGATTCATGAGCCAGGCGGCTTTGTAGCCTTTGTCGGCGCCGGCTTCGTCGAGCATGTCGATGAGCTGTTTCGTATAGCCCGCTGTGGCGACGGCCAGGGCCGAGTCGAGGGCCAGACCGCGGGTGATTTCTTTATTCATGAACAGGGCATCGACCTCTTTTTCCAGGGCTTCACCGAGGGTGACGGCATACATCAGGACGATGGCCGAATCTTCGATGCGCTGGCGGACAGTCGGGCTGTTGATGGTGAACGGGCTGTCGCAAAGGACCATATGGGATGTGCTGTCATAGAAGCACTGCTGGCATGTGGCCTGTGGTTTGGCTAAATCCATGACGCGCTGGCAGGCTTCGTGGACGAAATCATCGGAAAGTTCAGCAGCTCCGCGCTGCAAGGCGTATTCTTTGACGCTGGCAGCGTCGATTTCCCGCAAGGGGTCAGTAAATGTTGGCATTTTTTACATCCTTTCTGAATCTATATATATGCTTCTTATTATACCATAGAAATTGTTAGAAAAATCAACGAAATCAGGGCAATAAATATTTGATTAAATGTTGGATAGACGATATACTATAATATAGACTTCAAAAATAATTTTGGAAGAAATGAGGTGGACATGGTGGCAGTCGACGAGTCTCCTGCTGAAAGGGGCGCACCGGCGGAAATCGCCGTAGAATGTATCGTCCCCAATCCCCGGCAGCCGCGTCAGACTTTTGATGAACAAGGGCTGATCGCCTTAGCTGATTCAATCCGTCAGCATGGGCTTGTCCAGCCTGTCGTCGTCCAGAAAGCCGGTCCCGGCCGATATGAACTCATTGCCGGTGAGCGGCGGCTGCGGGCAGCTAAACGCTGCGGCCTGAAGACGGTGCCGGCCATCATCCGCAGCTATACGCCCGATGAAGCGGCCGAAATCGCCCTCATCGAGAACCTGCAGCGCCAGGACCTGGATGCCATTGAAGAAGGCATGGCCTATGAACGGCTGATGAAAGACTTTGGCCTGACCCAGGAACAAGCGGCGCAGAAAGTCGGGAAAAGCCGGTCCCATGTGGCCAACATGGTCCGTCTGTTGCAGCTTCCAGCCGACATCAAGGAATGGATCGCTGCAGGCCGCCTATCCATGGGACAAGCCCGGCCTCTGTTGCAGCTGCCGTCTGCGAAACTGCAGCGGGAAGCGGCTCTGTACATTATGAAGCATGAGCTGTCGGCCCGCAAGGCAGAAGCCCTGGTCCGCCATCTGATGACCCAGGCCAAGCCCCGCCCGGAACCGGACGCCCATGTGGCCTGGCTGCAGGATAAGCTGAAGATGGCCTTGGGGACCGATGTGGCCATCCAGCTGGGGAAGGGCCGGAAAAAGGGGAAAATCGAGATTTCCTTTTCGTCAGAAGCAGAATTTGAACGGCTGCTGTCGATACTGACTGAAGAAAAAGAAGACACGCCGCGGTCACCTCTTTCTTCGTTTCATATATAATATTTTTGCATATTCATGTTCATGGGAGGAAAGAAATGCTGAATGTCGATATGCAGGCTGCCACGATGGCGCTTGCCGGTATTGGCGGGTTGATTTTATTGCTCTTGCTCGTCTATATCGTCATTTTACACAAGAAAATCAGAAAATTAGAAACGAATTACACCTTTTTTATGCAAGACGAAACGGGAGCCAGCGTCGAAGCGAAGCTGCGTGACGATGTCGATAAGCTGCACAACCTGCAGGGGACACTCGACATGATCCACCAGACGCAGAAGGATATCATGGCTGTCCAGAATCACTGTTTCCGTAAAATCGGGTTCGTTAAATATAATGCCTTTGACAATATCGGCAACAATCTGAGTTTTGCCTTTACCGTCCTCGACGGGAAAAATGATGGCTTCTGTCTTTCCAGTGTCTATGGGCGCAATGAATCGCGTATTTTTGCCAAACCGATCGTAGAGGGCAAGTGTCTCTATGGCATGAGTGAAGAAGAAAGGGAAAGCCTGGACAACGCATTGAATTACAGCGGTGACATGCAGGCTGTTCAAAAGGATCTGGAAGGATAACAAAGAGGGGAAAAGCGTGAAGATCCACATCAAGATATATCCATGGATGCGCAACCTGCAATCATGGTGCCAACGCATGAAGGCCTGGGAAACACCGGCATGGTGGCCGTCGTTCCTGAAAACGGACCGGACGGAGCCATTAGTCGTGACACCGGCGCAATATAAGAAACTCGTCCGCGGCTGTGCTGTCGCAGTGGTCGTCATTGTAATCGCTGCAGGCATCGGCATTTACGAGTTCGTTTCGCTTCAGCAGGCCAAGGCCCAGGAAGCACTGCATGAACAGCAGCTGGAATTGATGCGTGAAAAGACGACATCGCTCCAGGAAAAGATGGATAAAATGGATTCCCTGGATCAGGAGCTGCGGCAAATGGTCAAGGGGTCGGGGGCTGGTGACAGCCCAAAAGGTGACGGTGGCGTAGCAGGGGGACAAAAGAAATCTCCGGACCTTTCTCATGCCAGCTACAATGACCTGTTATTGGCCACCTCCCGCTTGGAAACCCGCAGTAACGCCCGCATCATCAGCTTCATCACCTTGAAGACGGTCTTGAGCGATACGGCAGGCGAACAGGTTCGGCAAATGCAGCAGATTACGCATAAATATCAGGGTGGTGCCCTGGGCGGCGGAAATAACGGCGATGCCAGCAGCACGTCGACGACGCCTTCCATCTGGCCCGTCAGCGGGACAGTCACGTCTAACTTCGGTTATCGCGGCAATCCTATTGGCGGCGGTTCCGGCTTCCATGAAGGCATCGACATCGGCGTCGACTACGGGACGCCTGTCCGGGCGACGGCAGCCGGTAAAGTCACCATGGCCGGCTGGGTCGACGGCTATGGCAACCTCGTCGAAATCGACCATGGCAATGGCTTCGTTACCCGCTATGGCCATAACTCCATGCTTTTAGTCACAGTAGGACAGGAAGTCCGGGCTGGCTCGATTATCTCCCTGGCCGGCAGTACCGGCCGCAGCACAGGGCCGCACGTCCATTACGAAGTCCGCGTCAATGGATCCCCGACCAACCCGCTGCTGTTCCTGCCGTAAGCAGGTATGAGGTAGGTATCCATTATGGGGTACTCGTTGATACTCTATCGTTTATCGTTCGTAGTTCATCGTTCATCGTGATGGTTGTTATTTTTTACAGCCATTGCGACCTACGATGGACGACCTGCGACGAACTAAAAAGGGACTGTCGCACAAAGGCTTTTTGCCATCATGCGCGGTCCCTTTTGCTTTAAATTTAAAATCATCCGCTAACCCCTAGCCACTAACTACTAACCACTTAAATGGGGCTGGCGCATCTGCGACAGCCCCTTTACTATCCCCCAGGAAGGAGGCGCGTTTATGAAGAGAAACATGCAGATACTCGGCTTTTGTATGCTTTTTGTCATCCTTCTCTTGAGTGGCTGTTCTTTGATGCCAGCCAATACAGGGGTCCTCATCGGGACGAACCTGGCCTTGAGCGGCAAGGGTATGTCCTATTCGACATCGACGGAACGGGGCATCGAACTGGCCAAGGATATGGTTAATGACCGGGGCGGCCTCTTAGGTAAGCCCGTCCAGCTCGTATCGGTCGATAATCATGGTAAACCGGAAGATGCCGTAGCCGCTATCCAGCAGCTCACGGTGCGCCATGTGTCGGCCATCATCGGTCCGGATTTGGCCGATTGTACGCGGGCTGTCATCCCCAACGTGGAAGCCGTGAAGATTCCCCTCATCAGTCCGGCCTGCACACAGCCAGATATCACCGTCGATGCCCAGTCCCATGAGGTGTACCGCTATATTTTCCGCGCCGCTTATATCGATGCTTCCCAGGGGCGGGCCATGGCCGACTATGCGCTGAAACAGCTCCATGTCAAGCGGGCGGCAGTCTTTTATTATCCGGATAAGATGTATGCCCAGGGCCTGGCCGAATATTTCCGCAGTGCCTTTGCTGCCAGCGGCGGTGACGTGCCCGTCTATATTCCCGTAGAAAATGTACTGGACCTGACTAAATACCTGCCCTTGTTGCAGCGGGAACAGGTCGACGTCATCTATCTGCCCGGTTATGATGACTGGACGATACCGGCTATTGAGCTGCTGCGCAGTCACGGCGTTTCCCTGCCCCTCTTAGGGCCGGACGGCTGGAATGGCCCCAAGATGGAACGAGATGTCGACAAGGATTATTTGACCCAAGTCTATTATACGGACCATTATGCCGGCCACGACGCGACGGATGCGGCCAAGCGCTTTTCCCAGGCTTATTATGAAAAGTATGGGGAATGGCCGGATAGTTATGCCGCCCTGGGGTACGACGCTTTCATGATGACGGCCGATGCCATTGAACGCTGTCAGTCAGCCGAAGCAGCCGATGTGGCCCGGGAACTGGTGAAGACCATCGATTACGATGGCGCGACGGGGACCATTTCCCTCGATGCCAATCACGATGCCATTAAAGACGTCTTCATCATGACCTTCCAAGATGGCCGGCCGGAACTGGCGGCGACGATTCCCGCCGACCATCAGACACAGTAAGGCAGATACTTCGCCATGGCCTGGCGCCGGGCTTTCCAGTCGGGCATGCGGATGGTCATGGCGTCATAGAAATGGCGAGAATGATTGGGCTGGAGAAAATGGCAGAGCTCATGGAGCATGACGTGGTCGATGATGGCTTCGGGCATGATGGCCAGGTAGGTGTTCATGGTGACGATGCCTTTGAGGGGCATGCAGGACCCCCAGCGCGACCGCATGATCCGCTGTTTCAGGACCGGGTCGGGCAGGGCGAGGCCGGCGAATAAGGGCTGCATACGGGACAAACTGGCAGGAAAGAGTTTCTTCCCCAGGGCTTGCAGCAGCTTATGGTAGAGCTTCTGCCGCATGACCGGCGTGTCATCGGCCAGTTCCATGAAGACCGTCTGGCCGCTGCGGCGGATGCTGTTGTGCAGGCCCAGGCGGACGTCGAGCCTGTAGGGCTGGCCTGCCAGATAGAGCGTGTCGCCGTCGCTGAGGGTCAGTATGGGGAATTTCTGTTTCCGTTCTTCCATTTCGCGGATGGCGCGGATGATGAAGTCCGTCTTCTTTTCCAGGAAATCCTCGATATAAGCCAGGGGGACGCGGGCCGGAGCTGAAATATACAACGTGCCGTCGCTGCGGACGTGGAGATTGATGTTTTTCACTTTCTTGCGGACCAGGATGACCGGGAAGGTCCGGCCCTGGGCCGTGAACTGGTGTTGTTCGCTCGTCATGGGAATACCTCGCAGAAATAAGATTTGTAGCTATTGTAAATAGAATTCGTTCGTTTGTCAAAAAGGAAGGTAGATTATGCTCGATTTTACGGCCATCGACTTTGAAACGGCCAATAAATACGCCAACAGTGCCTGCTCCCTGGCTGCGGTCACTATGAATGACGACCGCTGTGTCAAAGAAGGTTATACCCTCATCCGACCGCCTTTCATGGTCTTTGATCCGGGCAATATCCAGATCCATGGTATCACGCCGGACCAGGTCGTCCATAAACCGAAGTTCGATGCCCTGTGGGACCGCATCCGCCCTCATCTGGAAGGACGCATCCTGGTCGCCCACTATGCCGTCTTCGATACGCGGGTCCTGCGCAGCCTGCTGAAGACGTACCACCTAGAAAAGCCCCAGGCGTCCTATGCCTGCACTGTCGAGATTTCCCGCTGCGTCTGGCCGGACTTGCCCAATCATAAACTGGACACCGTCGCCGGTCACCTGGGCTATTCCTTCCATCACCATCAGGCCTTGGACGACGCCCGCGCCTGTGCCTACATCGTCCTCAAAGCCGCGGAAATCGTCGGCGCTTCGTCCATGGAAGAACTCCTCAAGGCGACGCACCTCAAGTTGAAGACGCTGTGATAGAGTTTGTATTATGGATTTTGTAGGGGCCGTCCCAAAGGGCGGCCCGTCTGTCATGGTGGTGTACACGTAATGCATGACGGGTGATGCGTGAAAACATCCTTTATCTGCCCGAATAGCTATGTCTACAATTCACAGCGGGACGCCTAGCCACAGCTGTCCGTTTTGGCAGCCGTCCTGCGCCTCCTGCTGGTCGGCACCTGACGGGCCAAAAAGGCTTAGCAGGACGTCCCCTACGATATCGCATACAGGCGATGGAAATGAACTCAAGACAGCTGCCGGAACGGACAACTTTTGAGATAAAAGCGTCCGGTATGATGGCAGAAATCCTCACATAGTATTGACTAGTCAATATAACGGTGTTATGATAGATTCCGTCAACGAATTTGACTAGTCAATTATAAAAGGAGCGATTGTAGTGATAAAAGAAAGATTATGGACTCGTGATTTCATGGCTCTGGTCCTGGCCAACGGCTTTTTGTTTGCCGGGTTTCATTTCCTCTTGCCGACGATTACCCTCTATGCGGCCAGCTTAGGGGCTACGGGCGGGGAAATCGGCCTCATCGGCGGTATCTTTGGTTATTCGGCCATCTGTATCCGTCTGTTCACTGATACGGGTGTCCACTATTTAGGGAAAAAGAAGTGCCTTTACCTGGGCCTGGCCCTTTCCATTTTGGCTACCGTGTCGTATTATATGTTTGATAGTATCCACGCCATCGTAGCTGCCCGCATCCTCCACGGCTTCGGTTTTGGCCTGAGTACGACCTTTGCGGCAGCTATCGTCGCCGATGTCATCCCGGCCAGCCGCCGCGGCGAAGGGATTGGTTATTTCGGCCTGGGCAGTACGGTCATGATGGCCCTGGCTCCGGCTGTTGGTTTATTTTTACTCAATGACATCAGCCCAGCAGCCCTGTTCTTTGCCTCGGCCGCCGTTTCCTTCCTGGCTGTCCTTGCCAGTGTCTTCTGTCATGCCGGCAAGAAAGTCCGCCGTGTAGAAGTGACGGAAAAAGCTTCTCTGCGCGACCGCATCTGTGAAACCGGTACGGGCCTTCCCGCTATTCTGACGATTTTCTTCGGTGCCGCCTATGGCAGTGTCAATACGTATATCGCCATGATGGCTGCTGAAGCGCATATCGAAAATGCCGGCCTGTTCTTCATCATCGGGACGCTGTTCGTCTTCATTTCCCGTCCTTTTGGCGGCCGTCTCCTCGATGCCAAGGGCGCTTTTGCCGTCGTCATGCCCGGGTCGGTCTTATACTTGATCGGCTTATTGCTCATCATGGCCGCCCATTCGCTCATGGTCTTATTGGCAGCGTCCGTCTTTTATGGCTTAGGTGCAGGCCTGCTGCTTCCGGCCCTGCTGACGTGGATTTTGAATATGGTCCGCCCGGAACGGCGCAGTTCTGCCAGCGCGACCTTCTATAATATGCTCGATATCGGCACCAGTACGGGTATCCTCGTCTTAGGCGTCATCGCCGGAATGGTAGGCTACCGCCACATGTACTGGAGCGTTACAGCTCTCATGATTTGCTTTGCTGTCCTGTTCATGTTCTGTCATTATCGTTATGGCAGCGATGTCATGGCTAGTCAGAAAGCAAGGAAAGGAGCTGTCGCCGATATCCATGAAGATTGAGAGGTATCATGATGGATGTACGAGACCGGCAAGACGATGAACTGGTGCGGCAGTTATTCTGTACGACCCGGATTTTTTCCCGGACTTTAAATGGTTGTGTAGCGCCTGTGGGACTTCACAGCTCGGAATGGATGGTCCTGAACTTCATCCATTTGAACGATGGCATTGCCCAGGCTGAGCTGATCCGCTATTTTAAGGTGGAAGCGGCTGCGATTACGCGCACTTTGAGCCGGCTGGAAAAGAAAGGCCTCATTAGCCGCCATCCTATGGAAAAGGGGCGGGGAAAGTATATCGAATTGACAGCATCCGGCCAGGACTTGTTCGCCCAGGCAGAACCCTTTGTGACAGCTCATCGGCGACGGGCTCTGCAAGGCCTGTCGCCAGAGGAACGAAAACTATTATTGAGCCTATGTGCTAAAGTACAAGCGGCCTTAGACGAAAAATAGTATATGTTTTTATCATATAGAGGGTATACCTATACTGATTTCCCATAGATAGCTTACAAATTGCCGATATATGCGTATAATTAAATCAAAATATTACCTATGCTGAAAGGAGATTTTACAAATGAAAATTGTCTTGTTGGAATCGTTAGGTATCAGCCAGGAATTACTTGATTCGTATGTGAAACCCTTGAAAGAAAAAGGCTATGAATTCGCTGCGTATGAACGCAATGATGACCCGGCCGTCCAGATTGAAGAAGCCAAGGACGCCGATATCCTCATCATCGCCAATATGCCCCTCAAAGCCGAAGTCATCAATGCCTGCCCGAACTTGAAGTACATCGACGTCGCCTTTACCGGTGTCGACCACGTCGCTCTCGATGCGGCCAAAGCCAAAGGCATCAAAGTCAGTAATGCGTCCGGCTATTCGACAGTTGCCGTAGCTGAATTGACCATCGCCATGATGCTCGATTTGCTCCGCCGCGTACCTCAGGTCGATGCAGCCTGCCGTGCTGGCGGTACGAAAGCCGGCCTCGTCGGCAATGAACTGGAAGGCAAGACCGTCGCCCTCGTCGGTACCGGTCATATCGGCCATCGCGTCGCCGAACTGGTCCATGCCTTTGGCGCCAAGGTCATCGCCTATAACGGCTTCTCCCATAAAGCCGATACGGAATTGATTAAATACCTGCCCATGAAAGAAATGATGGAACAGGCCGATATCGTCAGCCTCCATTGCCCGGTTACGGACAAATCGAAGGGCTTGATCAATAAAGAAACCTTGGCGTACATGAAACCGACGGCCTTCCTCATCAATGAAGCCCGCGGTCCTGTCGTCGTATCCCAGGATTTGGCCGATGCATTGAACAGCGGTAAAATCGCCGGTGCCGGCATCGACGTCTTTGAAAACGAACCGCCTCTCGACACCAATCACCCGCTGCTCCATTCCAAGAACACCATCGTCACGCCGCACGTCGCTTTCGCTACGGCAGAATCCATGGCGAAACGCGCCGTCATCGTCTTTGACAACATCGACGCATACTTAGCCGGAAATCAGAAGAACGTCATTTTATAATGATATAGGGCTCGTCCGGTAGCAAGCCTGCAGACCGCAATCGTAGGGGCCGCCCAAAGGGCGGCCCGCTTTTTTTGTCCGTTTTTTCATGCACAAAAATCATGGATTCAATTTTTCTATTCCACTTATTCAAATTATGATGCCTTATCTTGTCTAATGAATACTAGTATGGTAGTATGTAAATGCCAGAAGAAATAAAAGAAACATCAACGAAAACAAGAATTTTACAATTAATTTATAATTGGAGGATTGCCTTATGAGAATGACCTTCCGTTGGTACGGAGAAAAAGATGACAAAATTACTTTGCAGCAGATTGACCAGATTCCTGGTATGGACGGTATCGTCGGCGCTTTATTCGATATTCCTGTCGGTGAAGTATGGCCGGTAGAACCGCTGCTTCACATCAAGCAGCAGGCTGAAGCGAACAACCTGGTCTTCAAGGATTTGGAAAGCATCAATGTTCATGAAGATATAAAATTGGGGCTGCCCAGCCGTGACCAGTATATTGAAAATTACATCACGTCCCTGCGCAATGCTGCCAAAGCCGGCATCCAGATGGTCTGCTACAATTTCATGCCCGTCTTCGACTGGACCCGGACCGACCTGGCTAAACCCCTTTACGACGGTTCGACGGTCCTGGCTTATGATTACCACCTCATCGCCGGCAAGACGCCGCAGGACATGGCTCGGGAAATCCTCGACAACAGCAATGGCTTCGTCCTTCCCGGCTGGGAACCGGAACGGCTGAAAGAATTGTCGCACCTGTTTGAACAGTATGAAGGCATGGATGAAAACGGCCTGCGCAAGAACCTGGAATATTTCCTCAAAGCCATCGTTCCTGTCGCTGAAGAAGTCGGCATCAAGATGGCCATTCATCCCGATGATCCGCCGATTTCCGTCTTTGGCCTGCCGCGCATCGTCAAAAACGAAGACGACCTCGACAAAATCGCAGCCATGGTCGACAGCCCGAGCAACGGCTTCACCATTTGCACCGGTTCCCTCGGCTCGAACCGTCAGAACGACATTCCCCACATCATCCGCAAGTTCGGGAAAATGGGCCGCGTGAACTTCCTGCATATCCGCAACATCCAGGTCCATGAACCGTGGGTCTTCAACGAAGTCGCTCATAAATCGCAAATCGGCAACCTCGATATGTACGAAATCGTCAAAGCCGCTTATGACATCGGGTTCGACGGTCCTATCCGTCCGGACCACGGCCGCATGATTTGGGGCGAAGAAGGCCGTCCGGGCTATGGCCTCTACGATCGAGCCCTCGGTGCTAACTATATCTGTGGCTTATGGGATGCTATTAACCGCACGTGCGGGCAGTTATAAAAAGGAGGAACTTACGATGTTGCATTTGAATCGGCAAAGCTTGAAAGAAAATCGTGCTGAATGGGAAAAAGCTGGTATCACTCTTTATTCTTACGATGATGAAGCGGTACAGGCAGCTACCCAGCAGGCTCCGCAGTGGGTCCATTTTGGCGGCGGTAATATTTTCCGTGCCTTTATTGCAGCCCTTCAACAGCATCTGTTAAATAAAGGGCTGGCTAAGACCGGTATCATCACGGCTGAAACATATGATGAAGAAGTCATTGAAAAAGTCTATCGTCCGTTCGATAACTTGAGCCTGGCCGTCACCATGTATGCCGATGGCCGTTTTGAAAAAGAAGTCATCGGTTCGGTTATGGAATCTGTCGTCTGCCGTCCTGATTTCAAGGCAGACTGGCAGCGCCTGAAAGATATCTTTACCAATCCTTCCTTACAGGTCGCCAGCTTCACGATTACCGAAAAAGGCTATAAATTGAAGGATTATGCAGGTAATTTCTTTCCGGCTGTGGCCGAAGACATGAAGAAGGGACCGGAACAGGCGACTAGTTCCATGGGCTGCATCGCTGCCTTGGCCTATGCCCGTTATCAGGCTGGCGCCTATCCTTTCGCTTTTTTGAGCCTCGATAACTGCTCCCATAATGGTGACAAAATCAAAGAAGCCATTTTGACATTTGCTGATGAATGGGCAGCCAATGGCGTTGCCGACAAAGGATTCGTCGATTATGTCAATGACCCGCAGAAGGTTACCTTCCCTTGGAGCATGATCGATAAAATTACACCGCGGTCTTCTGCAAAGGTACAGAGCTATCTTAAAGAACTGGGCTTTGGCGATACGGAATTGATTCATACGGAAAAAGGAACGTATGCTGCCTTTGTCAATGCTGAAAACGCGCAGTATCTTGTCATTGAAGATACCTTCCCCAACGGCCGCCCGGCATTGGAACAGGCTGGCGTCATCTTTACTGACCGCAATACTGTCGATAAAGTAGAACGCATGAAAGTGTGCACCTGCCTCAACCCGCTGCACACGGCCATGGCTGTATATGGCTGCCTGTTAGGCTACACGCTCATTGCTGATGAAATGAAAGATCCGCAGATTAAAGGTCTCATTGAAAAAATTGGTTACCAGGAAGGACTGCCGGTCGTAACGAATCCGGGCGTCCTCAATCCGGAAGATTTCATCAAGGAAGTCCTCGAACAGCGCCTGACCAATGGGAATCTGCCCGATACGCCCCAGCGCATCGCGTCGGATACATCGCAAAAAGTCGGAATCCGTTTTGGTGAAACCATCAAAGCCTATGGCGACAAAGCCAAGGACTTGAAATATATCCCCTTAGCCATCGCCGGCTGGTGCCGTTATTTGTTAGCTGTCGATGACGAAGGCAAGCACTTTGAACTGAGCCCGGACCCCTTGCTGAAAGACTTGCAGGCTGCCTTGGAAGGCATTACCCTGGGGAATCCTGATTCGGCCAAAGGTAAGTTGAAATCCATCTTAGCCAACAAGGACATCTTTGGCAGCGACCTCTATGAAGTCGGCCTGGGCGAAAAAATTGAAGGCTACTTTGATGAACTCATTGTCGGTCCTCATGCCGTTCGGAATACGTTAGTTAAGTACGTGAAATAAAGGGAGGTGTCATACGATGTCTTTTTTAGATGACAATTTTTTATTGACCAATGAGCCGGCTAAAAAGCTGTATCATGAATATGCTAAAAAAATGCCGATTATTGATTACCACTGCCACTTGGAACCGAAGGATATTTATGAAAATAAAAATTATCCGAATCTTACCCGGGTATGGCTTAATGATGGTATGCTGGGCGATCATTATAAATGGCGGTTGGAACGCGCTAACGGCGTTCCTGAAGATTTGATTACCGGCGATGGCGATGAATATGAAAAAATGATGGCCTGGGCAGGTACATTGGAAAAAGCGATTGGCAATCCTATTTATGAATGGGCTAACTTGGAATTGAAGCGGTTCTTTGGAATCGAAGAACCGCTCCTTAAAAAGAATGTACCTGCTATTTGGGAAAAGGCCAATGCCTTGTTGCAGACAGAAGATTTTAAACCTCGAAATTTGATTAAGAAAGCGAATGTTAAAGTCATCTGCACGACAGATGATTTGAATTCGGACCTCACCTATCATAAACTGCTGGCTGACGATGAAAAAGATTTCCGTGTCTTGCCCTCGATGCGTCCTGATGGGTTATTTAAAATCTATCAAGAATCCTATCCAGCCTATGTTGAAACATTAAGTGCCTTGACATCCGTTGATGTTCACGATACGGATTCTTTAAAAGAGGCCCTGGATAAACGCTTCGCCTTTTTTGATCACATTGGTGGGCACGTTTCCGACTTTGGACTGGATACTTACAGCTATCGTCATGTATCCCGCCGTGAAATGGACGGACTTATCCAAAAGGGATTGAAACATGATAGTTTATCGGCTGATGAAATCGCAGGCTATCAGACAGGATTATTGATGTTGTTCATGGAACTAAATAAAAAATACGATTGGGTCATGCAGCTCCACGTCAATGTACTCCGCAATATGAACCGGCCTATGTATGAAGCAATCGGAGCAGACAAAGGATTTGATTCTGTCGGTGCGCAGTCGGGAATTGCCAAGGAAATTTTGTATTTGTTGAATGATGGGAGTATAGCTGACATCATTCCTAAGATGATTTTGTATTCAACTAACCCCAACGACTGGATGGAATTGGCTACAGGGATGCAGTCTTTCCAGGGTGGTTGTGTACAACGGATGCAGCTTGGATGTGCCTGGTGGTTCAATGATACTCGGGAAGGTATGCTGCTTCAGCTGACAACTATGGCTCAGCAGAGCTTGTTGGGGAACTTTGTAGGCATGCTTACGGATTCGCGGAGCTTCCTTTCCTATCCCCGCCATGAATATTTCCGCCGTGTTTTATGTAATCTGATTGGTGAATGGGTTGAAAGAGGACAAGTTTTTGAAGACTATGATTATTTGGGACGGATCGTAGAAGATATTTCTTTCCATAATGCCAATGATTATTTCCGGTTTGCTGTAAAATAGAGGTGAATTTATTATGAGCTCGAAGCCGAACTGGGTTTATGAACCGAAACCTATTAATATTAAACGCGGTATTTGTTATGGCCTCACGGACCTTATGGGTGGTGGCTGGAATAATATTGTTTCCGGTGTTATTTTTGCTTTTGTCTTGAGCCAAGGTATTAGCCCTGCTTTTGCTGGGGCTATTACCGGCATCGGCCGAATTTTTGATGCTTTATTTTCACTGTTTTTCGGCAGTATCACCGATGGATTTTACCGGACGAGATTGGGGAAACGATTTGGCCGCCGGCACTTTTTCATCTTATTAGGCGGCATCCTTTTTGCCGTACTGTTCCCCTTATTCTGGGTGCAGTCTGATGATTGGCGGTATTACTTGATTATTTATATTGCCATTGAAATCGTCATAGCTATGATTTTGATTCCTTGGGAAACATTGCCTACAGAAATGACTAATGACTATAAACTGCGGACTGTTTTATCTGGCTCCCGCATGTTTATTTCAGCTACAGGGACAGCTATCGTTTTTGCCGTATTGGCTATTCTGAAGCACATGCAGAACCCCAATGCTTATTTGATTACCGGGATTATTTGGACGATTATCTTTGTCGTCGCAATTTTTGTTTCCTATCGAAATACTTGGGAACGCCCGTTGACACCGGAATTCATTAAGGAATTGGAAAGCCGTCCTCAGCTGACTATGAGTGAAATGGTTCGTAAAATGGTTTCCGATTACTGCTCGACCTTTAAAAACAAAGCCTTCCGCCAGCATCTGTGCATCTACCTCTTGTCGTTTACAGGGAAAGATTTTTATTCCACCATGCTGCCGACTTTCATAATCTGCTGTATCCAGGGTTCACAGCAGGATTGGCCGTGGACCTTACAGGCCTTATCGGCTTTTGGTATCCTTTCCACCTTGGCGGCCGCTAAGTTAATGATTTCACATGGGCCGAAGTTCTTATATGCCCTCAGCTATACGACGATTCTTATCACAATGGTGGGGTATGTCCTGGTCTGGGCATTGCATATTTCCAATCCTTTCCTTGTTTTGGCGATTATTTCCGTTTTTTATCAGTTGGCTCGCGGGATTTTGGAATTTACGCCATGGAATGTGTTCCCCTTTGTTCCTGATATCGATCATATGATGACGCGCGGTGATCGCGCAGGTATTTATGCCGCTGTTATGACGTTTTTCCGCAAATCTACAGGGGCTGTTGCTTCCTGGATTGCAGGGATTTTATTGGCCGAAATCGGATTCAATTCCAAGACGATGCTTGATGCCATTACGACGCCTTCGACGATTCAGACTGGCATAGCGATTATTTTCTTTGTAGGACCTGTTGTTTTGATTGCACTGGCATTGATTTTATCCCGGAGTTTCAAATTGAACCGGCAGACTCACGAAATCTTGAAGAACGAAATTTCCCGCTTGGAACAGGGCGGTTCTAAGAAAGACGTTTCGCCAGAAGCCCGTTTGGTCACGGAAGAATTGACAGGGCATCCTTATGAAACCCTGTGGCCGGATAAGAGAAGTCTTTAATTTTAGTCCATCTAACATACTAGTATCGTACCATGCTATAATGGTTGACTAGCCAGGCGGGCCGACCTTTGGGACGGCCCCTACGAATCACTATGGGAGGAAAAAATGAGTAAAGTGCTTACTATCGGCGAAGCCATGGGCTTGCTGATTGCTGAAGAAATGGGGCCGCTGGAAGAAGTGGAACATTTTTCCCGCCATGTCTGCGGGGCGGAACTGAATTACGCCGTCGGCATGGCCCGGCTGGGCAATGATGTGTCGTATATTTCCAAGGTCGGTGTCGACCCCTTCGGGAAGTGCATCTGCAACTTCCTCAAGGCCAATGGCATCCACGATGACTATGTCTGGACCGATGATGACCATATGACGGGGTTCCAGATGAAAGAAAAGGTCCTGGAAGGGGACCCGACGGTAGCCAATATCCGCAAACACACGGCCTTTTCCCACTTCCGGCCGGCGGACCTCTCCGGTATCGACTGGACCGGCGTCGACCACCTGCACGTCACGGGGATTCCCCTGGCCCTGTCAGAATTGTGCCGGGAAACGATTTATACGCTGATGATGCGGGCTCACGGTAAGGGCGTGCGCATTTCCTTTGACCCCAACCTGCGGCCCATGCTCTGGAAATCCCAGGAAATCATGGCCCGTGTCATCAACGACGCCGCCCAGTATGCCGATATCGTCATGCCTGGCCTCAATGAAGGCCGGATCCTGACGGGAATGGACAATGAAAGAGATATCGCCGGCTACTACTTACAGCGCGGCGTTCAGACCGTCGTCATCAAGATGGGCGGCAGTCATGGGACCTATATCCGCACGGCCGATGACCAGGAATACCGCGTGCCGAGCTATCACGTCGACCACGTCGTCGATACTGTCGGCGCCGGTGACGGCTTTGCCGTCGGCTTCACCAGTGCCATCCTGGATGGACTGAGCCTGGAAGATGCTGCCCGCCGGGGCGCTGCCATCGGGGCCATGGCCATCCAGGTCGCTGGTGATAACGAAGGTTTGCCGACGCGGGAACAACTGGCGGTATTCCAACAGAACGCATGATGTTGGTTGTGGGATTCCCACAAGCGGGCCGCCCTTTGGGACGGCCCCTACGTGCGGTCCTATGGGACCGCTGCGGCCTGCGACCTGCGTTAATGACACCTGCATTAATCCGTATGATTGGTGCAAAACAACCCCATTAACCGTGAATAGGACATGGCCGATAAATGTGGAACGGGCGCCCCACGTGGCGCCCCTACGCTGCGGCCTGCGTTGATGCCACCTGCATCAATCCGCATGATTGGTGCAAAACGGCCCCATTAACCGTGAATAGGACATGGCCGATCGGTGTGGAACGGGCGCCCCACGTGGACGCCCCTACGAAAATGGGTATAAAAACATGTAGGGGCTCGCACGTGGCGAGCCCGCCCGGAATGATGGTGGCAAAACGTTCATCAGTCGTGAAAAGGAGAGAAAATCATGGATAAATTAGATGTTGTTAAGAAAATTCAGGAAATCGGCGTCGTCGCTGTCGTTCGAGGCAAGACACCGGAAGAAGCGATGATGATGTCCGAAGCCTGCATCAAAGGTGGCGTCACGGCCATTGAACTGGCTTTCACGACGCCGCGGGCTCATGAAGTCATCGAAGCCCTTTCCAAGAAGTATGCCGATAATCCCGACGTCCTCATCGGCGCCGGTACGGTCCTCGATGCCATTACGGCCCGCATCGCCATCCTCGACGGCGCCCAGTTCATCGTATCGCCGGCCCTGGATGTAGAAACAATCAAGCTCTGCAACCGCTACCGCGTGGCCGTCATGCCGGGGACGACGACCCTTAACGGCGTCATTACGGCCCTGGAATACGGTGCTGACGTCGTCAAGATCTTCCCTGGGGAAATCCTGGGCATGAAAGCCATCAAGGCCATCCATGGTCCCCTGCCGCAGGCTCCGCTCATGCCGACAGGCGGTGTCAATGTAGAAAATGCCGGTGACTGGATCAAAGCTGGCTGCGTCGTCGTCGGTGCCGGCGGTGCCCTCACTGGCGGCGGCAAGACGGCCGATGAAATCACGGCTACGGCCAAGAAATTCATCGCCGCCGTCCAGGTTGCCCGGAAGTAAAAATTTGATGTATGATGTTTGACGTTTGATGAAAGGCTCTCCTCATAGGAGAGCTGGCCGCCGAAGGCGGTCTGAGAGGTTGCTTTAAGAACGGGACTGGCGCATGAAGGCCTATGTCATCATGCGCCAGTCCCGTTTCTTTATAATTTGTAGTGCGTAGTTTCATTAATGAAATAAATATGTTTTTTTTAGGTCAATACCTTTCAGAAAATTTACACGTTCACACAATCTGTTTAAATGACGTGATGCTATAAAAGAAAAATACGGTAATTAAGCCGTTTAAAAGTGTATAAATCAAAATAAATTAATTTACCAATGTCGGAAAGGGTTCTTTTTTTCTTCTGGAAATATACAATTTGTGCCCGTTTTGTGATAAGATGAAATTGAGAAAAGCAGGCATTGATTTTCAGAATGATGGAGTTGTTATGGAGAATTTGGAATTATTTGAAAAAGCGCCGAATGAAACGGTGCGGGAATACGCCTATCGCGTGTTGTATGAAAACATTATGTCTTTGAAGCTGCCGCCAGGTACGGCCATGTCTGAACAGGAACTGTCGGGAATCTTGCATGTCAGCCGGACACCGGTGCGGGAAGCCTTCATCCGCCTGTCGCAAAAGGGGCTGCTCGAAATTTTACCGCAGCGCGGGACCTTCGTATCTAAGATTCACACGGAACAGCTGGCAGAGTTCCGCTTTTTCCGGGTCACCTTGGAACGGGCTATCGTAGAATTGGCTTGCCAGGATTTTCCGGATCCGTGGCGGACGAAATTAGAATTCTGTATTTTCGAGCAGGGGAAATTCATTACCTCAAAAGATGCAGAAAAATTTTTCAAGAGTGATAATACCCTGCACTCTCTACTTTATGAAGGCTGTGGGAAACCGCATATCTGGCAGATTGTCCAAGAATCGAACCTGGATTATGCCCGGGCCCGTGTCCTCAACGTCAGCGATGCCGCGGAGCAGATGAATCTTCTCTACGAGCAGCACAAAAACATAGTCGGCGCCATCTTTGCCGGCAATACAGAACTGGCAAAGCACATCATGACCGAACACATTGACAAGGTCATGGGTGATGTAGAAGTGCTGAAAAAAGAATATCCAGAGTATTTCCGGTAAAGATAGTTTATAGTTCAGAGTTGGGAGTTTGCAGCGAAAACCTGTAAACTTTCAGCCATTCGCTAACCACTAACCCCTAGCCACTAACCACTCAAAAAGAGGCTGTCGCATGTGCGACAGCCTCTTTTTTCACCTCCTGAAACTTTCCCGTTCTACGAGGTCTGCACTGAATTCGGTGCGGACTGGGACGGAATCAGCTTCTTTTCCGGTTAGCTCGGTGACGATGTGGACGGCGGCATTGCACAGGCTGGTCAGTTTATTGTCCAGGCTGGTAATGGTCGGCGTGGCACATTGGGCCAGGATGGAGTTATTGCAGCCGATGACGGGAATGTTTTTTCCATGGCGCAAGGCGGCACGCTGGGCCGCAACGGCGAAGATGTCTTCTGACGTGACGATGGCGTCAAAGGGAATATCGTCTGCGACTAAACGGTCGATGAGTGCTTCCGTATCTTGCAAGGTCCGGGGAATCTGCTGGATGAGTTCCGGTTTCTCCGTCAATCTCCATTCCCGGATCCCCTGGCGGAAACCGTCGAGCTTATGGCGGCCGCTGTAGGTGAGGGAATCGTAAATGTAGAGGATGTCCTGACAGTTCTTGGCAGCCAAAGCGGCGATGACCATTTTCATGCCTTCTTTTTCATTGCAGACGACGCTGTACATATTGGGCTGATGGTAATCGCTGTTGATGGTGATGACCGGGATTTGCCGGGCCGTTTCACAGAGTTGGCGGACATCGGATTCGGAAGAAAATGGCGTGCCGATAGTGATGATTGCATCGACGTGCTTATCGGCCATAGCGGAAATATATTTGCCGTTATGCCCTGTATCGCTGCCGGTATTGGAGAGCATGACGTCGAAATGGTGCTTCCGCAGGCCATCTTCCAGCAGGGATACGGCATGGGCATAGAATATATCGGCCACGTCGGTACAGATGACGCCGACGATTTTCATGGAATCGAGACCTAAGCCCCGGGCGAAGGGATTGGGTTTATAGCCCATTTCTTTCATAACTTGAAGGACTTTCGCCCGTGTCTTTTCACTGACCCGTGTGCTGCCGTTGAGGACGCGGGAGACGGTGGCAATCGATACATTGCATTTCTGGGCGATGTCGTAAATGGTGATGTTCATGGCGATTGTTCCTCTTTATGTAAAAAATCTGGATTGCTTACATTATAGCATACTTTTTTCTGGAAAAAGGAGGGGATACGAAAATGCAAAATGTAAGCGCTTAACCAAGCGGAATAGGAAAACAGGAAAATCTAGGCACAAAAAGAATAATAAAATGGATCGCCCGTTCATAATTATGAGTTAAAAGCATGGAAAATGATTAATTTTTCAAAGTTAATACGGAAAAATCATATTACGTTGACACTTAGGTAATGACATGATATTCTTTCGGTGAAGATAAATGTAAGAGCTTACAAAAAAATTTACCAATGACCGATGAAGTTAGCGGTCTTATATTGGGAGGAGACGGACAAAATGAAACAATTCATGGACAAAGACTTCTTATTGGATACGACTACGGCCAAGCATTTATTCCACGATTATGCAGAGCATATGCCGATTATTGATTACCACTGCCATATTTCTCCGCAGGAAATCGCAGAAGATCACCATTTCCGCAGCATTACCGAAGTATGGCTCGGCGGTGACCACTATAAATGGCGCCTCATTCGTTCCAATGGGACACCGGAAGAAAAGGTTACCGGGACAGAATCGACAGATTTGGAAAAATTCGTCGAATATGCGAAAGCTCTTTCACGAGCTATTGGCAATCCGCTGTATCATTGGAGTCATTTGGAACTGCAGCGCTATTTTGGCATTACCGAACCGCTGACGGAAAAGAATGCCGAAGACATCTTTAATCGCTGCAATGCCAAGTTGCAGGAAAAAGGCATGGGCGTCCAGGGCTTGATCGAACAGTCAAATGTCAAAGTCATCTGCACGACTGATGACCCGGCCGATGATTTGAAATGGCATCAGAAGCTGAAAGAAGAAAAGACATGCAGTGCCAAGGTATATCCGGCTATGCGTCCGGACAAGCTGATGAACGTCGACAAAGTCGGTTATGCCGATTACATGGCCCACCTCGGTCAGGCTGCCGGCGTTGAAATCAAGACTTTTGCCGATATCCGCAAAGCCATGGACAAGCGCATCGCCTTCTTTGAAGAAATGGGCTGCCGCGCTACAGACCATGCACTGGAATATGTTTTCTGCCGCGAAGCCGATGAAGCGACTGTCGATGCTATCATTGCCAAAGCCTTGAAAGGCGAAAGCATCAGTAAAGAAGAAACGGAAGCCTATAAGACGGCTGTCCTCACCTACCTGGCTGGTGAATATTACAAACGCGGCTGGGTCATGCAGCTCCACTTCGCTACCCTGCGCGACCTCAATTCGGAAATGTATCGAAAGTTAGGACCGGATACGGGCTTTGACAGTGTTGCCGAAGGGAATTGCTGCAAAGGCCTCATCGCCTTCCTGGATCATCTCAATGAACGCCATATCCTGCCGAAGACGATTCTCTATTCCGGAACGCCGAACGATAACGCCATGATTGGCACCATCATCGGCGCTTTCCAGGGCCCTGAAGCCCGCGGCAAGATTCAGCAGGGCGCTGCCTGGTGGTTCAACGATACGAAACAGGGCATGATCGACCAGATGACGAGTATTGCTAACTTGTCCGTCTTTGGCAACATCCTGGGGATGCTGACCGACTCCCGATCCTTCTTATCCTATGTCCGTCATGAATATTATCGCCGAATCCTCTGCAACTGGATTGGCAATCTCGTCGAAAACGGCGAATATCCGAACGATGAAGACGCACTCCGTCAGCTCGTCGAAGATATCTGCTATAACAACGTAGCCAACTACTTCCAGTTCCAAATGTAAACGGAGGGTAAACGATGAAAAACGTCAGTGAACTTTATACAAAAGCCAAACATCCCGTCCGTATCTTACAGTTCGGAGAAGGCAATTTCCTGCGGGCCTTCGTCGATTACGCCGTCGATGTAGCTAATGAAGAAAATGGTTTTGATGGCAGCGTCGCTGTCATCATGCCCCGGTCGGGCAAGACGGACCGCTTTGCTAAACAGGATGATGTTTATACGGTCTGCCTGCGCGGCCAGCAGGATGGCAAAGTCTATAAAGAAAACCGGGTCATTACTTCCGTCCAGACCGTGCTCAGCGCCCGTGATGAATATGATGCGTTCATGGCCCTGGCTCACGAAGATTCGCTGGAATTCGTCGTATCGAATACGACAGAAGCCGGCATTACCTTTGATGAAAAAGATGCTTTTACAGATTGCCCGCCGTCGACTTTCCCGGCAAAATTGACCAAGTTCCTCTATGAACGCTATACCTTTTATAAAGGCGCTGCCGATAAAGGCCTGACCATGTTGCCGACAGAATTGAATGACAACAACGGTAAACTCCTTCGGGACTGCGTAAACAAATATGTATCCCTGTGGAAACTGGAAGCGTCTTTCCAGTCCTGGCTCGACCAGCACTGCCAGTTCACGGATACCTTGGTCGACCGCATCGTCGTCGGCTATCCGGCTGATTCCATCGCGGCTCTGCAGGACGAACTGGGCTATGAAGACAGCCTGCTCGACCAGGCCGAACCTTTCTCCTTATGGGTTATCGGCGACCCGGAGCTGGCTTCGCGGCTGCCGTTAAACTCAAGTAAATTCCATGTTGAATTCACGGACCATATCCAGGCCTTTAAAGAACAAAAAGTGCGCATCCTCAACGGGGCTCATACGTCTATGGTCCTCGGTGCTTATCTGGCCGGTCTCGATTATGTCGGCCAGTGCATGGAAGACCCAGTCATCCGCAAGTCCCTGGACCAGACCGTCTTCGATGAAATCGTTCCGACCGTCCATTTGCCGGAAGAAAAGGCCGTTGCCTTTGCCAAGGCCGTTTATGAACGCTTTGAAAATCCTTTTGTCAAACACGCATTGCTCTCGATTTCCCTGAATTCCATTTCCAAGTGGAAAGCCCGCATCCTGCCGACTTTTAAAGACAGCCTGGCAGCGACGGGGAAACTTCCGAAATGGCTGACCTATTCCTTTGCCGCTTTCCTGGCTTTCTATCGGACGACCCAGGCTGGTGAACATTGTCTCATTGGCTCGCGGCCGGGCAATACTTATGAAATCCACGATGATGAAGATAAACTGGCCTTTGTCAAAGAACAGGCCGGCAAAACGACGGCTGATTACGTCAGGGCCATCATGGCACGCAGTGATTGGTGGGGCGAAGACTTGTCGGCTATCGACGGCTTTGCCGATGCCGTTACGGCTCATCTGGAGCGCATGGCTGAAATCGGTGTCAAAGCCCACATTGCCGAATTGACAAAGGAGTAAACGATGAACGTATTCCAAATACACCCTCATGATAATGTCGTCGTAGCTGTCGACGCCGTTGCCAAAGGCAGCGTCGTCACGGCTGGCGGCAAGACTTTTACGGTCTGCCAGGACATCCCGGCAGGGCATAAAGTGGCCCTGCAGCCGATTGCCAAAGGCGAAGACGTCATCAAATACGGCTTTCCCATCGGAACGGCTAAAACGGATATCCCCGTCGGTGCCTGGGTCCATACGCAGAACGTCCAAAGTAAACTCGGTGATTTACTTCACTATACCTATGAACCGGAAAAAGCCGATCGTTCTCCCTGGAAAAGTGAAAAAAAATACGAATTCCAGGGCTATAAACGGAGCGATGGCAGTGCCGGTATCCGCAATGAAGTCTGGATCATCCCGACCGTCGGCTGTGTCAACAATATTGCCAGAGCCATTGAAACGGCGTCCCAGGCTTATAAAACGGAAAACATCGACGGTATCTATGCCTATAGCCATCCCCACGGCTGCTCGCAGTTAGGCGATGACCAGGTCCATACACAAAAGATACTAAGCGGTCTGATTCATAATCCTAATGCCGGCGCCGTCCTGGTCCTGAGCCTGGGCTGTGAAAACAACCAGGTCAGCCTGATGAAAGAAGTCATCGGCGACTATGATCCGGACCGCGTCAAATTCCTGGTCTGCCAGGACGTGGAAGATGAAATCGAAGCCGGAACGGCTATCGTCAAAGACCTCTGTCATTACGCGGCTCAGTTCCATCGCCAGCCCTGCGATGCATCGCTGCTGACTATCGGTTTGAAATGCGGCGGCTCCGATGGCTTTTCAGGCATTACAGCCAATCCCCTGGTCGGGGAGATTTCCAACCGCCTCATCGCAGCCGGCGGCACGTCGATTCTGACGGAAGTGCCGGAAATGTTCGGCGCTGAAACGCTGCTCATGAACCGGGCTCGCAACCGGGAAGTCTTCGACAAGACCGTCGACCTCATCAACCACTTCAAAGAGTATTTTATGAGTTATGGCGAAAAGATCAATGAAAATCCATCGCCAGGCAACAAGGCCGGCGGCATCACGACGCTGGAAGATAAGTCCCTGGGCTGTGTCCAGAAGGGCGGCCGGGCTCTCGTCGAAGATGTCCTTGCTTACGGGGACAGGGCGACGAAAAAAGGCCTAAACTTGTTGCAGGCTCCAGGCAATGATTTAGTGGCCTCCAATGCGCTGGCCGCTGCCGGAGCCCATATGGTACTGTTTACAACGGGCCGGGGGACGCCTTTTGCCTGCCCCGTACCGACGATTAAGATTTCCAGCAATAGTCACCTGGCCGGTTTCAAACGGAACTGAATCGATTTCAATGCCGGGACCATTGCCGAAGGGGAATCGCGGGAAGCCGCAGCAGACCGCCTTTTCCAGTATATTCTTGACGTAGCGTCAGGTCGTGTCCATGCGAAATCGGAAGCCTTGGACAAGCACGAACTGGCTATATTCAAAAACGGAGTTACTTTATAAGGAGGGAGTGCTATGAGCACACAAGCAGGGACGTTGCCGAACAAGACGGAGACCGTTACGCCGGCAGCTTCTAAGGAAGGCCATGTTAAATTATCGTGGCGTGAAAAAATCTGTTACGGTTTCGGTGACTTTGGGAACGGTTTTATGTTCGACTTAGGCCAGGCCTATTTGACGAAATACTGGATCGACGTCTGCACCATTCCGGCCGCTGCCGTTGCAGGTATCTTCGCCTTTACGAAAATTTTCGATGCTTTCATGGATCCTATCGCCGGTTCCGTCATCGACGGCCGTAAGAATATCGGTCCCCGCGGCAAGTTCCGCCCGGTCATGATGGCATCGGCCGTTATCCTGGCTATTTTGACAGTCATTACCTTTACCATGCCGGACTTGTCGCCGACCGGTAAGATTCTCTTTGCTTATGGTGCCTATATGGCCTGGGGCCTTGTTTACTCGTTTACTAACATCCCTTATTCTTCCCTGGCCAGTGTCATGACCCGCGATGTCGAAGAACGAAGTCAGATGGCGACGACCCGCCAGGCCGGTTCTATCGGGGCCCAGCTCATTACCGGCATGGCCTTCGTACCGGTCGTCCTCATGTTCGCTTCGCCCCATGAAGGCTTCTTTGCTGCGTCTATCGTCATGTCTATCATCGGCGTCATCGGTTTTGCCATCTGCTATTTCAACTGCCATGAACACGTTCCGGTCAAGCGCAATACCCAGAATGAACAGAAAGCAAAATTCTCGGATTATATTAAACTCGTGTTTACTAACAAACCGCTTTTATGCATTATTTTGATGACTTTGTTTACCATCTCGGCGATGAACACGAATAACCAGATGATGATTTTCTTCTGCCAGTATAACTTAGGCCATATGGGCTTGCAGCCGATTGTAAACGGCATCATGATGGGCTGCTCCGTCGTAGGTATCCTGCTCATCCCGAAACTGGTCAAGATGTTCGGCAAGAAAAAGACGGCCATCGGCGGACTGCTCATCGGCTGTGCGGCTGACCTCTTGAACTTCGTCATCCCGACTAATATTTACACCTTTATCGTATTGGTCACCATCGGTTACGTAGCCCTGGCTATTCCGAACGGCGTTACCGGGGCTTTCGTTTCCGACGTCATCGACTACAGCGAATGGCACAACGGCATCCGCAAAGAAGGGATTACCTATGCGGCTTTCAACTTCTCCCGTAAAATCGCCCAGGCCCTGGCTGCTGTCGTAAGTTCGGGCATCCTGGTACTGACAGGGTACGTCGCCAATGCCGTTCAGAGTGAAATGACATTGATGGGGATTAAAGCAGCTATGACCTTGTATCCGGGCGTTGCCCTTGGCATTGCCGCTATCATCCTCTACTTCTTCTATGGCTTGACAGACGATAAATTCAAGAAGATTGCCGATGATCTGAACCATGGTAAATGGGAACACGGCACGATTGAATAAGGAGGCTTTGTCATGAAAGATAAGAACTGCGGTTACTGCGTAAAAGGCGAACCGCTTGCTAAATTCGGCATTTACATCTGCGACTTATCGGTCAGTATGCTGGTCCTGTTCAAAGAACAGAGCCATCCCGGCCGCTGCATCGTCGCCTATAAAGACCATGTCAGTGAAATGACGGATCTGAGCGACGAAGAACGCAATGCCTTTTTTGCCGACGTCGCCAAGGCGGCGAAAGCCATCCATCAGGCATTCCATCCGGATAAGGTAAACTATGGTTCCTATGCCGATACGGGGCATCATCTCCACGTTCACTTAGTGCCGAAATACAAAGATGATTTTGAATGGAACAGTACCTTTGCCATGAATCCGGACCGCGTCTATTTGACGGATGCCGCCTATGAAGACATGATTGACAAAATAAAGGCACAATTGGAGGAAAACCATGAGTAAAGTGCTTACTATCGGTGAAGCCATGGGCTTGCTGATTGCTGAAGAAATGGGGCCGCTGGAAGAAGTGGAACATTTTTCCCGCCATGTCTGCGGGGCGGAACTGAATTACGCCGTCGGCATGGCCCGGCTGGGCAATGATGTGTCGTATATTTCCAAGGTCGGTGTCGACCCCTTCGGGAAGTGCATCTGCAACTTCCTCAAGGCCAATGGCATCCACGATGACTATGTCTGGACCGATGATGACCATATGACGGGGTTCCAGATGAAAGAAAAGGTCCTGGAAGGGGACCCGACGGTAGCCAATATCCGCAAACACACGGCCTTTTCCCACTTCCGGCCGGCGGACCTCTCCGGTATCGACTGGACCGGCGTCGACCACCTGCACGTCACGGGGATTCCCCTGGCCCTGTCAGAATTGTGCCGGGAAACGATTTATACGCTGATGATGCGGGCTCACGGTAAGGGCGTGCGCATTTCCTTTGACCCCAACCTGCGGCCCATGCTCTGGAAATCCCAGGAAATCATGGCCCGTGTCATCAACGACGCCGCCCAGTATGCCGATATCGTCATGCCTGGCCTCAATGAAGGCCGGATCCTGACGGGAATGGACAATGAAAGAGATATCGCCGGCTACTACTTACAGCGCGGCGTTCAGACCGTCGTCATCAAGATGGGCGGCAGTCATGGGACCTATATCCGCACGGCCGATGACCAGGAATACCGCGTGCCGAGCTATCACGTCGACCACGTCGTCGATACTGTCGGCGCCGGTGACGGCTTTGCCGTCGGCTTCACCAGTGCCATCCTGGATGGACTGAGCCTGGAAGATGCTGCCCGCCGGGGCGCTGCCATCGGGGCCATGGCCATCCAGGTCGCTGGTGATAACGAAGGTTTGCCGACGCGGGAACAACTGGCGGTATTCCAACAGAACGCATGATGTTGGTTGTGGGATTCCCACAAGCGGGCCGCCCTTTGGGACGGCCCCTACGTGCGGTCCTATGGGACCGCTGCGGCCTGCGACCTGCGTTAATGACACCTGCATTAATCCGTATGATTGGTGCAAAACAACCCCATTAACCGTGAATAGGACATGGCCGATAAATGTGGAACGGGCGCCCCACGTGGCGCCCCTACGCTGCGGCCTGCGTTGATGCCACCTGCATCAATCCGCATGATTGGTGCAAAACGGCCCCATTAACCGTGAATAGGACATGGCCGATCGGTGTGGAACGGGCGCCCCACGTGGACGCCCCTACGAAAATGGGTATAAAAACATGTAGGGGCTCGCACGTGGCGAGCCCGCCCGGAATGATGGTGGCAAAACGTTCATCAGTCGTGAAAAGGAGAGAAAATCATGGATAAATTAGATGTTGTTAAGAAAATTCAGGAAATCGGCGTCGTCGCTGTCGTTCGAGGCAAGACACCGGAAGAAGCGATGATGATGTCCGAAGCCTGCATCAAAGGTGGCGTCACGGCCATTGAACTGGCTTTCACGACGCCGCGGGCTCATGAAGTCATCGAAGCCCTTTCCAAGAAGTATGCCGATAATCCCGACGTCCTCATCGGCGCCGGTACGGTCCTCGATGCCATTACGGCCCGCATCGCCATCCTCGACGGCGCCCAGTTCATCGTATCGCCGGCCCTGGATGTAGAAACAATCAAGCTCTGCAACCGCTACCGCGTGGCCGTCATGCCGGGGACGACGACCCTTAACGGCGTCATTACGGCCCTGGAATACGGTGCTGACGTCGTCAAGATCTTCCCTGGGGAAATCCTGGGCATGAAAGCCATCAAGGCCATCCATGGTCCCCTGCCGCAGGCTCCGCTCATGCCGACAGGCGGTGTCAATGTAGAAAATGCCGGTGACTGGATCAAAGCTGGCTGCGTCGTCGTCGGTGCCGGCGGTGCCCTCACTGGCGGCGGCAAGACGGCCGATGAAATCACGGCTACGGCCAAGAAATTCATCGCCGCCGTCCAGGCTGCTCGAATTAAAAATTAAAAGGGGCTAGTGGCTAGTGATTAGTGGTTAGTGGAGAGTTTCAAATTTTTAACCACCCGCTAACCACTAACTGCTAGCCACTAACAACTTTAAAGGGCTTGTCGTCGTGCGACAAGCCCCTTTTTTGCTTGTTTACACACAAAGAAAAACGTTTAAATAGAGAAAACATTCGTTTTAAAAGTGTGATAACTAAGCGAATGACAAATATTTAAACCTAAATAAATTAGTTTAAAATGGTTCAATGAAATATATAATATGTAACCATTGACTTTACAATAAAAATGTCGTATGATAGGGATATAATCAGGATAATTCTATCTTGGATGTTTTGATTCGTCATTTATAGGAGGTTTTTTAAAATGGATGCAAAAACAGTAGAATTCGTTACGGCTAAGACACATGATTTGATGGCAGCTCCCAGCTGCAATCCGACGCTGAAAACGGCCGCTCAGACTTGGCTCGATGCTGCCGATAAAGACGCAGCTGCGCCGGCTTATATCGAAGCCTTGAAGCAGGGCGTCTCGACGATTGATGAACTCCTGAACTTTGCAGCTTCGGAACATGCTGTCCAGATCATGGGGGCCGATGCAGCGAAACAACTCTTGGCGCATGCCAAAGATATTCAGGCCAAAGGGGCTAAATTCTGTGACTGCCCGGCTTGTACGGCTGACCTGGCTATCCTTCGTGAATTAAAAGCCATTTAAGGAGTCTTTCATATGCAGATTTCCAGTCGATTTACCATGGCCGTTCATACCCTGCTGTGTATCGATTACTTCGGCAAAACGGAAAAAGTGACGAGTGACTTCATTGCTGCCAGCGTAGGGACGAATCCCGTCATCATCCGCAAACTGCTCATCCAGCTCAAAGCGGCCGGGTTGATCCAGGTCAAGCGCGGGACCGGTGGCACAGCGTTGGAAAAACCGATTGCTGACATTAGTTTATATGACGTTTACCATGCCGTAGATTGCGTTGGCGGCGACTCGCTCTTCCATTTCCATGAACATCCCTGCCCGCAGTGTCCGGTGGGCAAGACGATTCACGCAGGGTTAGATGACCGGCTGCATCAGGTACAGGATGCCATGGAAGATAAGATGCGCAGCATCTCCTTGGCCGATGTAGCGGGAACGATGCGGGACGTCTTTGCAAAACAGGGCTGAGTCCGGCTGAAAGAGAGGCTATCATGGCAAGGTCTATCTTTTTATTCGTTCAATGGTTCATTGCCCGGCGCAGGACCTGGCTTCGGATTCTTACCTGGATTACTCGGTTCGGCTACTGGCTGTTCATCCTTTATGGCCTTATCGAATGGTTCCGGCCGCGGCCGGTTTCAGAGCAGATTAAACGTCGGAAGACATTAGTTTACTGTCTCTTTTCCGTCATCGTGGGCTCTTCGGTTTCCTGGGTCATCGGTAAAATCTGGCATCGCCCCCGGCCTTTTGCCTGTGGTGACGCGGCGCCGCTGGTAGCGCATAAGGCCAATGCGTCCTTTCCCAGCAATCATTCCATGAACAGTCTGGCCATTTCCCTGATGCTACTGGCCCGGTACAACCCCTGGGGACTGCCGGCCCTGGCCTGGACAGGCGTCCTGGCATCGTCGCGGATACTCAGCGGTCTCCATTACGTCAGCGACGTCGTCGGCGGCTTCTTCATCGGAGCTGCGGCCAGCCATGTCGTTTACCATAGTAAACGTTGTTCACAACTAGCTGACCACATCCTTTACTATTGGCACGTCGGGGCCACGGTCGTACAGACCTGGTGGCGCAAGTGCTGATGGGTGGAATCGGTGTTGACTGCTAAAAAAAGAGCTGTCTTCATAGGACAGCTCTTTTTTTTATTCCAAACTGTCATAGCATCGCCACATTTCTATGGTATACTAAAGTAGAAAGAAATGGTTTTAATTAAAACTATTTTAAGGAAAGGTGAGTTGTGATATGCGAGGTAGAAATAAGATGTGCGCAGCAGCGCTGTTTTTCATGATGACTGGCGGCCTGGTATTGGCGGCGGATATGACGAAAGCAGAACCGGTACAAGCCGTAGCGGCGGCTACGCAGGCCAAGGCTAAAACGGTCCAGGCTGCTCCGGTGCAGCAGACGTATAGCCTCGATTTGGATACGACGAAGTATGAAAAGAAAACGATGACAGTCGATGGCAAAAAGGTGGCTTTCCGGGCCTATGAAAACCGGGTGTATGTGGCCCATCCTGTCGATACGACATACCAGTCCATGAATATATACGTTCCCGAAGGATACTTTAATGGCAAGACAATCAACGGCTATACGGCGAAGACAGCTCCGATTTTCCTGCCCAATACAGTCGGCGGTTATATGCCGGGTACACCGGGGCAGCCGTCTGAAAATGATCGGATGACTGGCGGTGCCAATGCCATGCTCGTCGCCCTCTCCAAAGGCTATGTCGTCGCAGCTCCGGGAGCCCGTGGACGGACAACTCAGGCTGCTGACGGCACGTATACCGGCAAGGCTCCGGCACTTATCGTCGATATGAAGGCCGCTGTCCGTTATTTGCGCCATAATGCAGGGAAACTGCCTGGTGATACGGAAAAAATCATTTCTAATGGCACCAGTGCCGGCGGTGCTTTATCGACGCTCATCGGGGCGACAGGCGACAGTAAGGACTATGAACCATATTTGAAAGCCCTTGGCGCGGCTGATGAACGGGATGATATTTATGCTTCCAGCGTATACTGCCCGATTACCGACCTGGACCATGCTGACATGGCTTATGAATGGATGTTTAATGGTGTAAACACGTATCATCAGGGAAATATGGGTGCTATGAAACCGCCGGCGGGTAATAGTAATAGCCAGGATAAACCGGCAGGCGTCGTTACCAACCGGCCTGACAATGCACCGGTCGAAGCCGCAGCCGGGACGGAAATGAACGCTGTCCAGCAACAGGCATCGAAGGATTTGAAAGCCATGTACCCGGCTTATATCAATAGTTTACATCTCGTTGACAAGAATGGGAAAGCCTTGACCCTCGATGAAAATGGACGAGGCTCCTTTGCCGATTACATTAAATCGATTTACATTGCTTCGGCACAGAAAGCCCTCGACAACGGCACCGATTTGTCTTCCAAGACATGGCTGACCATCAAAGACGGCAAAGTGACCGACATGGATTTAGCCGGCTATGCTGTCGATGTAACCCGGCTGAAGGCAGCTCCGGCCTTTGATGCGCTCGATATGAGCAGTGCTGAAACGGAAGAGTTCGGCACGGCAACTGTCGATAAACAGCATTTTACAGTATACGGCAAAGACCATTCGACCGTAGCCGGATCGGCTCTGGCCGATAAGGACATCGTCAAGACGATGAATCCCTTGAACTACATTGGCAAATCCGGCGTCAAGACGGCGCATTACTGGCGTATCCGCCACGGCGAAGCCGACCGCGATACGACCATTGCCGTACCGGCAGTCGTCGCCCTGCGTCTGCAGCAGGCCGGTTATGATGTCGATTTTGCCTCTCCCTGGGCCCGCGGCCATGCCGGCGATTACGATTTAGACGAGCTCTTCGCCTGGATGGATGCCATCGGTCATAAAAACTAGTTTACCAGAGATTATCTTCTTCGTTAAACTTCCATGTAAACGGTTCGGATGTGATTGTCATGTCCGGATCGTTTTTTATGTCTTCTAAGCACGAGACGGAACATTCGATGTCTTCCAGTTTCAGTGTGTTCTTTATGCGGACGATTTTAGCCTGGTTCGGGTTGGTCAGGAAGGCGTGGGCCATGGCCATTTCGATGGCGTCTTTATCGCTGTTGCCATATAGGGGCAGGAGGGCCATGCGGAAGGACTTGGCCGTAATGCAGTTGGTGTAAACGGAAGCGAAATCCATCTTGTTTACGAAGCGGTAACTGACGATGTCGGCCATACCGCAGCCGGCACCATTGCCATGGGAAGCCTCGGTTATATCCAGGATGACGATGCGTTCGATGTCCGGCGCTAAGGCGCGGAAGGCCGTTTCCTGACTGAAGCGTTCCGTCCGTCCCGTGATGTTCGGGTCCATGCCGGTACCGCTGATTTCCTTGCCGATTTCGTCGACGATGAGGACGTCGATGTGGGGCAGTTTCAGCCGGGGCATTTCGGATTTGGCCATGGTCTGCAAGGCAGCATCGCGTTCAAAGAATTTATCTGTCGGAATGACTTCCAGGGCGGCGATGTCATCGCTGGGGCTCTGGACCATGCCGACGGAGAAAACGACGTTTACATGCTGCAAAAAGGCTTTCGATACGCGTTCCAGGTTGGGCCCGAAAGCGTCATAACCCCGGCCATGGAAGGTCGAAGCGCCTTTGTGCTTGCCGCAGCCGATGCAGATCATCTTCAGCAGGCCTGATTCGTGTTTATATTTGAAGTGCGTATGCGGTTTAATTTTGTTGAATAAGATGATGCCGTCGGCTTCGTAGGCGTTTTTATCGCAGTAGACCGGGAAGCCATCGTCCAAGGTAGCGACTTCGACGACGTCCATGGTGGAAAGGACGGGGACGCCTAAGTAGTCTTCATTGATGCCGAACTGAGCTAAATGGGCCTTTTGGCCTTCAGCGGTGGCTCCGGCATGGCTGCCCATGGCCGGGAAGACGAAGGGTTTGGCACCCCAGGCCTTGAGCTGGTCACATAGGGCTTTCATGATTTCCTTGTAGTGCGGGAGCCCGCGGCTGCCGGCTGTGATGCCGATGCGTTTACCAGGCAGGCTGGCCGTCGTCTTTTCATCGAGAGCCAGGAGCTGTTGTTTCAATGTGCCCACAGGATTGGTTAAATCTTTATGGGGGAAAGACTGGTGGACTTTGACCATCTGCGGGATGACGATACCGTCGGTCAGGGATTGCTTGTCGAGTTTGGGAAAGAACAAAGAAAGGACCTCCTTTAAAGTGGACTCGCAGGATAGTCTGCGGGATACCCTTATTATACGCCGTTAGGGGAAAAGAAGAAATATGCAAAAAAAGCCCTCATACCAAAAAATGTATTGTGTACGAGGACTTTTTTTGAGGATTTTGTCAAAATTTTAATGAAATTCTAATGTAAGCGGCATATTCCTTACTTGCTTTCGACATCTTCCGGATTGAACTTGGTAATCAAGATGTGGCGGACGAAGATGGCGATCATGGCGATGAAGCAGAGCAGGCCGAGGATATCAGCTGTAGACTGGAAGTCTTTGCCGACCAGGGCCAGCGGGTTTTCGCTGCCGCCGGAAGTAACGGAAACGACGATGAGCAAGGCGATGATGACGCCCATGAGGCTTTCGCCGACGATGAGGCCCGATGCAAAGAGGACACCGCGATGATTGCAGGCTTCTACGTCTTCTTCTTCGTGGCCAGGGCTGCGGCGGGCAGCGCGGGCTTTCAGGGACTTATGGATGAGATAACCCATGACCGAACCGATGACCAGAGGGATTTCCAGTGTCGGCGGCAGGTAAATGCCCATGCCGACAGCCAGCGGCGGCAATGCCAGGGATTTCGTGTTTTTCGTCAAAATGAGGTCGATGATGATGGCGGCGATACCGACACCGACACCGAAGAGGATGTAGTTCCAGTCGAGGCTGGCACTGAAGATACCTTGGGCGATGGTCGTCATCAAGGTTGCCTGCGGAGCTGCCAGGGCCTGGGTCGGATCCATGCCGGCACGGGGAAGGGCACCGGTGAAGCCATAGGCCTGATAGAGCAGGTTCAGGACCGGAGCGATGGCGAAGGAGCCGATGATCGAGCCCAGGATGAGGGCGACCTGCTGTTTCCACGGCGTAGCGCCGACGAGGTAGCCTGTCTTGAGGTCCTGCAGGTTATCGTTGGAAATAGAAGCGATGCTGACGATGACGCTGGTGATGAAGATAGCAAAGGCCGTAGCGAACTGCGTGCCCTGCATGGTTTCAAAGACACCGGCCGAAGAGCCGATACCGAGGACGACCAGGGACGATACGATGATGCCCAGGATGCCGATACCGGAAATCGGGCTGGCCGACGTGCCGATGAGGCCTGCCATGTAACCGCAGGCAGCAGCGACGAAGAAGCCCATGAGGATGGCAACCAGGATGCCGACGACGATGAACATGAGCGTTACCGACATGGAAAGGCCGGCGTTGCTGACGAAGGTGTAGAAAGTGATGAATAAGCCGATGAGGATGGCCAGGAAGACCAGGCCGACCGATTTCGGCGACATGTCGATGTCCGTATGATGGAGCATCTTCTTTTCTTCCGTATCGTTGGCGCGCAATGCGTTGATGGACATCTTGATGCCGTCGACGACCGGTTTGGCCAGGCGGATCAAGGTCCAGACAGCGGCGATACCGATGCAGCCGGCACCGATGAAGCGGACTTTCTGAGCCCAGATGGCCTTGGCGAAAGCGGCGGCACTCTGGCCTTCAGCCGGCGTGATGACCGACGTCAGATAAGGAACGAAGACGTACCAGGCCAGGAGCGTGCCGACTAAGATAGCCATGCCGCTGGCGATGCCGATGAGGTAACCCGCGCCGAGGAGGGCTGTTGAAAAGCCCAGGGGAATCTGGGTGACGGCTTTGCCGAACGAGAGCCAGTAGCTGAATTCGGAAGAAACGACGTGGAAGCCGTTGGAACAGAGACTGAAGAGACCAGCCAGGGCCGTGCCGCCGACGATATCTTTCATGCCTGTTTCTTTTTTGCTTGTGTCTTCGCCGTTGGCTTCTTCCTTGCGGATTTCACTGCCGACTTTCAGGATTTCAGCAGCAGCCCGGCCTTCCGGATACGGCAGGTCGCTGTTGACGACCATAGCCCGGCGCAGGGGGATGGTGAACAAGACCCCGAGAGAGCCGCCGCAGGCGCAGAGCAGCAGGGTCTGCCAGAACGGGAAGCCCTGCCAGTATCCCAGCATGAGCAGGCCCGGCAGGATGAAGATGATTGCAGATAAGGTGCCGGCAGCAGATGCCTGCGTCTGTACCATGTTATTTTCCAGGATGTTGGAATGTTTGAACATGCGCAGGATTGCCATGGAGATGACTGCAGCCGGGATGGACGACGAGAACGTCAGGCCGACTTTTAAGCCCAGGTATACGTTGGAAGCCGTAAAGATGACGGTGATCAGGGCGCCGAGGATCATACCGCGGGCCGTCAATTCCGGCATACTTGGGTAGTTCACAGTCAGATTTGATTGTGGTTTCATAAAAAAACCTCCCAAAAAATAAAAATTAAGAAGCACTAAAACGTAGAACTTCATTGATGCTTATATTATACTCAATTTTTTTGCATTCGTCATATATCAATTTGTACACTGTACGCGGAAAAACCGCTGTATAATTACTTTTTCGCAAGCAAAAATATACACATGCGGATAGTAGCCCGATGCGCCTCGTCCGTGGTATAATAAATAAACGATTAAGCAAGTCAATCGCAGAGACTTTTTGAAGGGAGCGTTTGTCATATGAACGATCATGAAATCATTGAAGGTGTCATCCACGAATTTGCAGGACTGGCCAAGCATCCGCGTCCGTCCCACCATGAAAAAGGCGTCAGCGATTATATCGTCAGCCGTCTCCATGAACTGGGCGTTGCCGATGTAACACAGGACGAAGTATATAATGTCATCGCCAATGTTCCGGCCAGCAAGGGCTGCGAAGATTGGCCGCTTACGGTCCTCCAGGGCCATATGGATATGGTCTGCGTCGCCAAGCCCGGCGTCGATTTCGACCCCTTGACCAGTGAAATCAAACTGGTCCGCGAAGGCAACATCCTCCACGCCGATGGGACCAGCCTCGGTGCCGATGACGGCATTGCCGTCGCCTTGGCGCTGTATCTCATCCAGCAGGATATCCAGCACGGCCCTCTGCGCCTCATCTTTACGGTCGATGAAGAAACGGGCATGACCGGGGCTACCCATCTGGATCCGAAATACGTCCAGGATGTGCAGTACATCATCAACTGTGACTCTGAATACATGGATGTCCTCTGTGTCGGCTCGGCCGGCAGCGTCCATACGCATTTCAGCCGGCCCATCCACTGGCAGGCTGCTGAAGGTAAACAGGCGTTTACTATCACGGCCAAAGACTTTGCCGGCGGCCATTCCGGTGAAACCATCAACGACGGCAAGAGCAACGCCATCAAGGCCCTGAGCCTGGCCCTCCGCCGCATTGCCCAGGCCGGCGTATCCTATGTCCTGGCATCTATCACGGGTGGCGTAGCTGCCAATGCCATCCCGTCGGAAGCCTCGGCTGTCATCGTTGTCGACGATGTAAACGCAGGTGAAACGGTGAAGAAAGCCGTCGGCGAAGAACAGGCCGAAATAGCGGAAGTGTATGGTGAAGTCGAAAAGAACGCCCACTTCCTCGTCGAAAGTGCCGACGTACCGGCCCAGACCTTCTCGGCTGACGATACGAAGAATCTGGTCAGCCTGCTGAACATCCTTCACTGCGGCGTCTTCGCCATGAACCAGCTGCTGCCGAAGCTGCCGGACCTGTCGGCCAACATCGGTACGATCCGGACTGAAGGCGACCATGTCGCCATTCAGTATTTCCCCCGCGCTTCGGCCGATGCCCGCCTGCGCGAATTGATGGCTATCCTTCCCGTTTACGCAGAGTTGACAGGCTGTGACATCGAACTGGCTTCGCCGGAACCGGCCTGGACGGAAAATCCGCACAGTAAACTCGTTCCCCTCGTCGCTGACGTTTACAAGGAAGAAGCCGGCAAAGAAGCCCGCATCGAAGCCATGCACGGCGGCCTGGAAACAGGGTACTTCTTCTCCATGAACCCGAAACTGGACATCATCTCTGTCGGCCCGACGACGCATGACATCCACAGCGCCGATGAATCGGTCGAACTCGATACGGTAGCCCTCCTGACCCGCATCGTCGCCAAAACATTGGGGAAATTGAATAATTAGTGGCTAGTGATTCGTGGCTCGTAGGGGCTTGCACGTGGCAAGCCCGTTCCTGGATATATGTGATTTCCCAGTCAAGTGTCATGGGCGTCATATAAATACCCAGCGGGTCGCCCACGTGGCGACCCCTACAGTAAAACTTAACAAAAAGAGGCTGTCTTCATGCGACAGCCTCTTTTGTTGTATTTGCAACGGTTTTATTCGGATATTTTTGCTATAGTATAAGTGTACGAAAAGGAGGGAGTATGATGGAAAAAACGCATATTGACCGACTGGTTACACCTGATTATTTTAACCGCAAGGAATGTGAAGGCTGCGGCTGCTGCATCAGTATCTGCCCGTATGAAGCTTTGTCGATGCAGACCTGCGCCGACGGCATCCGGCGGCCCCGCGTCGATATGACTAAATGTTTGCGCTGCAACCGCTGTATGGATGCTTGTGAAATTTACAAGTGTTACTATATTCCTCAAAAACAATATGAAATTGCCAGGAGGGCTGCACTATGAAATACTCGCTGAATCCACACATCTTTGTCTTTGGCAAGACCATCAAGAAGCCGAAGATTTCCATTTCTTTTTTATCTTACCTGCTTCGGGGGAAACAGAATATCCTCATCGACACGGTTCCCGATAAAGCAGCCGATGCCTATATCCAGGATATCGAAAGTGTCCTGCCTGTCAGCCAGATCGATGCCCTGATCCTCAACCATTCCGAAGAAGACCACAGCGGAGCCCTGCAGGCCGTCCTGGACCGTCATCCCCAGCTGCCCATCTACTGCACGCCGGCCACGAAGGAACGGCTCCAGCCGACGTATCCGGATGCTGATTTCCACGTCGTCCAGCATGGCGAAAGCCTGACGTTAGGCGATTATACCTTCCAGTTCATCCATACGCCGGGTCTCCACTGGCCGGATAATATGGTCACCTGGCTGGCTTCGGAAAAAATCCTCTTCTCCAATGACCTCTTTGGCCAGTATTTAGCCGAAGAACCGCCAGTCGATGCCGGTTATTCAAAGGAAGCCATCCTCAAAGGCGCCGAACCCTATTTTGAACGGGTCTTTGCCCCGGCCTCTGAAAGCGATAAAGCCATCATCGCCGATATCGCCGCTATGCCTATCCAGACAGCAGCAACCGGCCATGGCCTCATCTTGCAGAGTCAATGGCCGGCTGTCCGGGATTTCTATGTATCACACGTGATCAAATAAATATTTCGTATCATAACTGAGGTCCATGTACTGCGCAATCGTTTCGTCGTCGAATCCGTATTCTTCCGACTTATGGGTCAAATTACCCCATTTGATCTGGAGCTTCTTCTTGGAATTCAAGGGTTCTTCGTATTCGATGCGCAGTTCTTGTGCTTCCTGGGAGTGGTCCTGGACCTTGACGAACAGGCCCTTGTCGAAAGTCAGCTCGTAGACTTTTCGGAAAGCATGGGGAAGCTGGAAACCGAAGGGAACGAAGTATTTATCGATGAAGCTGTTGGCGATGAGGATGGACCCGCTGTAATCCATGACGTGGTTGAGTTCATATTTCAGGTCCCCTGCCGGCGAATGGAAGGAAACGGGATGGATGCCGTCGATGGCAGGCGGTTCCATGCCGTTGTTATTGGTCAGCAATTTATGGAGGGTCAGCATCTTTTCATCGTTGAAGCCAAAGATCGCCGTATATCCGCGCAGGCAGGCTTCATTGTACATGATGGGATGGAGGCCGAATTCCTCGATGTTAAAGAAGTCGTCCACCTCTTCGATGGCGACGATACTGAATTTATACGTGGCAAAATCGAAACCGTCAAAAAATTGGGCGCGCATGATGATTCTCCTTATTCGACGAAGACAGGCTTGTTATTTTCAAAACGGGCGATGCGGGCCAGGGATTCGACGCGGAAGCCTTTATCTTCCAACGTCCTGCGGCCGCTCTGGAAAGTCTTTTCGACGACGATGCCGATACCGGCGACCGTACAGCCTGCCTGGGCGACGATGTCCGTCAGGCCGACGGCAGCAGCTCCACTGGCCAGGAAGTCATCGATGATGAGAACCGATTCGCCGGCGTGGAGATAGGCCTTGCTGATCGTTGCCGTATATTCTTCTTCTTTTGTATACGAGTAAATCTTGGCTGTATACTGTTCGCCTTTGGTGAGCAGAGATTTTTTCTTGCGGGCAAAGACGATGGGCAGGTTGTCCATGGCCAGGGAAGCTGCATAGGCTACGGCGATGCCCGAAGCCTCGATGGTGACGATGCGGTCGATGTGTACGTCTTTGAAACGGCGGGCGAACTCCTGACCGACGTGATTGATGAGGTTCGTATCGATTTGCTGGTTCAAAAAGTTATCAATCTTCAAAATCCGGTTGTCGATGACCAGGCCATCCTGTAAAATTCGCTGTTTCAATTCTTCCATTACTTCCATGTCCTCCCTGTGATGAAAAATGGTAAACATTGTCTACTATAATAGTACTAGTCTAATACGATTTTATAGGCAAGTCAATAAAATTCTAAGTTTACTTATGGTTTTAAAACAGGTATACTAAAGTTGTCTAATGATAAGTTATCTATCTTTGAGGGAGGTCATGACATGCAGTCTATCCGACGTTTGTATGTTGCCAAGAAAGGTGTTTTTGCTGACGAAGCAAAACGATTGCTCACTGATTTACAGGAAAACCTGTTGATTAAAGGGTTGACCGATATTCACATTTACCACCGCTATGACGTATCCGGGCTCGATGATGCGGCTTTTGAAGCGGCTAAAAATATGATTTTCTCCGAACCGCCTGTCGATGCCGTCTATGACGAATTGCCGGCTGGCAAGGACGACACGGTCCTGGCCGTCGAATATCTGCCGGGCCAGTACGATCAGCGCGCCGATTCGGCCATGCAGTGCCTGCAGATGCTGACCATGAAGAACGACAGCCTCGTCCGCACGGCACAGGTCCTCGTTTTGTCCGGCAGCTTATCCGCTGATGACGTCGCTGCCATCAAACACTATTGCATCAACCCCGTCGAAGCCCGCGAAGCCTCGCTGGACCCCGTCTCGACGCTGGAAATGCCCTGGGAAAAACCGGCTGACGTTCCCGTCATCGACGGCTTCGATGCCATGGATGACGCCGCTTTGAAAGAACTGTCGGCACACATGGGCCTGGCCATGAGCTTCGATGATTTGAAGTTCGTCCAGACCTACTTCCGGGATGAAGAAAAACGGAATCCGACGGTGACGGAAATCCGCGTCATCGACACCTATTGGTCGGACCACTGCCGTCATACGACGTTCATGACCGAACTCACGGATGTTTCTTTTGAAAACGGGACGTTTACGGCGCCTATCCAGCGCGCTTATGAATCATATAAGACGACGCGGGAAAACTTGAACCGTAAGAAACCACAGACCCTCATGGATATGGCGACTATTGCCGTCAAAGAATTGAAAGCTGCCGGTAAACTCGATAACCTTGACGAATCGGAAGAAATCAACGCCTGCACGATCATCATCCCTGTCGATGTCGATGGCGTCGAAGAAGAATGGCTCCTCCTCTTCAAGAATGAAACCCATAACCACCCGACGGAAATCGAACCGTTCGGCGGCGCAGCTACCTGCCTGGGCGGCTGTATCCGCGACCCCTTGAGCGGCCGTTCCTATGTCTATCAGGCCATGCGCGTCACCGGTGCTGGCGACCCGCGCCAGTCGGTCAAGGATACGCTCGTCGGCAAACTGCCCCAGCGTAAGCTGACGACAGGCGCTGCCAAGGGCTACAGCTCTTATGGCAACCAGATCGGCCTGGCTACGGGCGAAGTCAAAGAATATTACAACCCCAGCTTCATTGCCAAGCGTATGGAAATCGGTGCTGTCCTCGGCGCAGCTCCGCGCAATAACGTCGTCCGCGAAGAACCGCTCCCTGGCGACATCATCATTCTCCTCGGCGGCAAGACCGGCCGCGACGGCTGCGGCGGTGCTACGGGCTCGTCCAAGAAACATACCGTCGAATCCCTGGAAACGTGCGGCGCCGAAGTCCAGAAGGGCAATGCCCTGACGGAACGCAAGATCCAGCGCCTCTTCCGCCGCCATGAAGTCACGGTACTCATCAAACGCTGCAACGACTTCGGTGCCGGCGGTGTCTCCGTCGCTATCGGCGAATTGACAGACGGCCTGGACATCAACCTCGACAAAGTCCCGAAGAAATACGAAGGCCTGGACGGTACGGAACTGGCTATTTCCGAATCGCAGGAACGTATGGCTGTCGTCGTCGCTCCGGAACACGTCGATGAATTCATGAAATATGCCGCCGAAGAAAACCTGGAAGCGACGATCGTCGCTGTCGCTACGGATACAAAACGCCTGGTCATGCACTGGCGCGACCAGAACGTCGTCAATATTACCCGCGCTTTCCTCGATACCAACGGCGTCACCCAGCATCGCAAAGCCGTCGTCGTCGCTCCGGAAGACAAAGATTTCTTCAAGGCTCCGGAAGTCAAAGACGTCGCCAAGACCTGGCTCGATACTATGGGTACCCTGAATATCGCCTCTGAACAGGGCCTGGCCGAACGCTTCGACAGCACCATCGGCGCCCGCACGGTCCTCATGCCCTTTGGCGGCAAATATCAGAAGACGCCGGTCGAAGGCATGGTTGCCAAGATTCCGGTCGAACACGGCAATACGACGACGGCCAGCATCTTCACCCACGGCTATGACCCGGACCTGGCTATCTGGAGCCCCTTCCACGGTGCTCTCTACGCCGTCATCCAGTCCATTGCCAAACTGGTAGCCCTCGGCGGCGACCGCAAGAAAGTCTATCTGACCATGCAGGAATTCTTCCAGAGCCTGGGAACCAATGAAAAGGCCTGGGGCCAGCCGGTCAGCGCCCTCCTCGGTGCTTTCGTAGCCCAGCAGGTCATGGGAGTGGCCGCTATCGGCGGGAAAGACAGCATGAGCGGTACCTTTGAAAACCTCACCGTTCCGCCGACGCTCGTTTCCTTTGCCATTGCACCGGAACACACGAACCATATCATCTCGCCGGAATTCAAAGCCGCTGACGACGCAGTCCTCCTCTTCGACCTGCCCCGCGACGCTGAAGAAATGCCGGACTTCGATACTTTCAAAGCCCACTGCGATTTCCTCCATCAGGCTGTCCTCGATGGTAAAATCAAAGCCATGCATGCCGTCGGTCAGGGCGGTATCGCCGCTGCCGTCGCCCAGATGGCTTTTGGTAATGGCATTGGCTTCGCCGTTGATGCGGCCTTTGCTACGCAGGAACTGTTCAACCTCCGCTATGGCTCGATCCTCGTCGAAACCGATGCCGCTACGGCTGCTGAATGGGGCAAACGGGCTCACGTTTCCCTCGTCGGCAAGACGATGGCTGCTGCCGATGTGACCGTCGATGGCGTGACGATTTCCCTGAAAGACCTCCAGGATGCCTGGGAAAAACCGCTGAGCCACGTCTTCCCCATCAAGAGCGAAAGCGGTACAGGCGACGCCGAACTGCCGCTGTTCACGACGTATGGTCCGCGCCGCAGCGAAGTCTTTGGTACGCCGCGGGTCTTCATCCCCGTCTGCCCGGGCACGAACTGCGAATACGACTCGGCGGCTGCCTTTGAACGGGCTGGCGCTACGACGGATGTCATGGTACTGCGCAACAACACGCCGCAGGATCTGGCAGAATCTATCGATGAAATGGCCAAACGCATTGCCAAAGCCCAGATCATCATGTTCCCTGGCGGCTTCAGTGCCGGTGACGAACCGGAAGGTTCAGGCAAGTTCATTGCCACCTTGTTCCGCAACCCGGTCCTGTCGGAAGCCCTGGAAAACCTGCTCTATCAGCGCGATGGCCTGGCTCTCGGCATCTGCAACGGCTTCCAGGCCCTGATTAAACTCGGTCTTCTGCCTTACGGCCATGTCCAGCCATTGAAAGCTGACAGCCCGACGCTGACATACAATACCATTGGCCGCCATCTGTCGCGCATGGTCGAAACCAAGGTCGTTTCCGTCATGAGCCCGTGGTTCAGCAGCTGCAAAGCCGGTGACGTCCACACCGTCGCCATCTCCCATGGCGAAGGCCGTTTTGTCGCCACACCGGAACAGATTCGCGAACTGGCTGCCAAAGGCCAGATTGCCACACAATACGTCGACCTTTCCGGCAAAGCGACTTATGACAGCGAATACAACCCGAACCAGTCGGTCCTGGCAGTCGAAGGCATTACCAGCCCCGATGGCCGTGTCCTGGGCAAGATGGCGCATACCGAACGCTTCAGCGCCGAAGACGTCTTCCAGAACATCGCTGGCAACAAACTCCAGCCGATCTTCAAATCGGGCGTAGAATACTTTAAGTAAAATTAGTGGTTCGTTGTTCGTGGCTCCCATGTTAGTTTTAGTCGTAGGGGCTTGCACGTGGCAAGCCCGTATCTGGATATGTGTGATTTCCTCATCAGCTTGATAGGAGAATCATCCAAATTCCTAACGGGTCGCCCACGTGGCAACCCCTACGAGCCACTAGCCACGAGCCACGAGCCACTCACAAGAAAAAGCTGCCGAATGGCAGCTTTTTCTTGCATTTCCCCATCACCTATGATATAATTAACAAGCTTGAACTGTGTCAAGCTCCTAACCCTTCTGCGGGAAGGGTCATATGTCCAAAAGAGGAGGTGATTTCGTGAACAAGTACGAAGTCATGTTTATTGCAAAACCGCTCGAAGAAGCAGAAGTAGATCCGATCGTTGAATTGGTATCCAACCTTCTCACCAAGAACGGTTGCACTATCGAAAAAGTAGATCGCTGGGGTAAACGTCATCTCGCATACCCTGTTAAAAAACAGGCTGATGGCTACTACGTTTTGATCAACTTTGAAGGCGAACCTGACGTCATCAAAGAAATCGACCGTGTCATCAAAATCCACGATACTATTCTGAAACACTTGATCGTCAAGATCGACGAATAACCGGAGGCGCAAAGGTATGAACTCAGTCCAGTTATTAGGGAATTTAGCTCGTGACCCGGAAATCCGTTTTACGAAGACCGGCCGGGCAGTCGCTATGTTTACCGTTGCCTGCACGCGGTCGTATATTCCGGCCGGCAGTTCAGAACCGCGGGAATTAACTGATTTTATTCCTTGTGTTGCTTGGGGTAATTTGGCGGAAAACTGTGGCAATAACTTGTCCAAAGGCAGCCGTGTATTCGTCCAGGGCCGTATCTCCGTTCGTTCTTACGAAACGCAGGATGGCCAGAAACGCTATCGCACGGAAGTTGTATGCGACTTCGTTGCCCAGACAATGGGATCAGAACACCAGCAGGCTGCTCCGGCACCGCATGCTAGTGCACCGCAGCCCAAACCGGCTGCACCGGGAACCGGCTTTGACAGCATGGGTTCCAGCACAGACGAAGAAATCCCATTCTAAAAGGTCAGACACACCCCTTCTAATTCTTGAAGGAGGAAACTATACATGAGAAGAGATCGCTCGAGAAAACCGAGAAGAAAAGTATGCAGCTTCTGCGTAGATCATGCTGAACAGATCGATTACAAAGACGTTGCAAAACTTCGCCGTTTCACAACAGAACGCGGTAAAATCTTGCCGCGCCGCATTTCCGGCGTTTGCGCTAAACATCAGCGCAAACTGACTGTTGCCATCAAACGCGCACGTGCAATCGCACTCTTGCCGTATACGGCTGAATAATAAAAAAAGACTTGTCGCTTTGCGGCAAGTCTTTTTTTATAGGGGAGCCACGTGGGGCGCCCGCCCAAGGATATGTACGATTTCCCTGTCAGGGTGCTAGGAGAATTATCCAAATTCCCAGCGGGCCGCCCTTTGGGACGGCCCCTACAAAAGGCTAGCCGCTGACTGCTGACCGCTAACCACGAGCCACTAGCCACTAGCCACTAGCCACTAGCCACTAATCACTAATCACGAGCCACTAACTTTCCGTCTACATAGCGGGCGATGATGTTGCGGTCGTCGCCGTCGTAGATGAACTGCTGGAGTTTTTCAAAAGGCGTCCGTTCTAGGCCTTCGATGTCGTCCATGTGGATGACCAGGGCGCCAAAGGCGTAGCCTTTTTCAAAGCTGCCTGTCCGGCCGTAGAAGCGGCCCGGTCCTTTGGTGGCCAAATACAAGCCTTCACCGATGGTGAGGGCTTTTTCTCTATCGTGCTGCAGGGAATAGAGTTTCGATATTTCAATGGTCAAGGCAATCTGCTTGTTCATGGCCGGTGTATGGCCGGCAGCGACGTCGCTGGCAATCGTGCAGGTCAGGCCGTTTTCCAGGTTGCGCCGCAAGGGCATGATGCCACTGGTCAGGTTGGCATTGGACTGGGCGCAGTGTGCTAAGTAAATGCCTTTATCGCGAAGTAAACGTTTTTCTTCGTCTGATAAATAAATGGCATGGGCCATGATAGTCTTTTCGGGCCGCAAGAGGCCAAAGGTATCATAGACGGCCGTATAAGACGGCAAGTCGGGATGGAGCTCTTTGACCCAGGCGACTTCATTCCGGTTTTCCGACAGATGGGATTGGACGGGCAAGTCGTAGGTTTCACAGAGGCGGCCCAGGCCGGTCATCAGTTTTTCTGTCGTCGATGGGACGAAGCGCGGCGTCGCGATGAAGCGGACCTTGTGCAATGCTTCGCGGCAGCGGACGGCCAGCTCTTCCGTATCGGCCAGGGAGCGGTCCGTATCTTCCAGGAGATAGTCCGGGGCGTTGCGGTCCATGTTTACTTTGCCGATATAGGCTTTGAAACCCATGGCTTCGGCCAATTCCATGAGCTGCCACGTCGATTCTTTATGAATCGTCGCAAAGGCGGAAAAACATAGGGTCCCTTCGGCCTGGAGGCGTTTCAGGAAGGCTGTATAGACGCGGCGGGCAAAGACGGGGTCGGCGAATTTCCCTTCGGCCGGAAAGGTGTAATGTTCCAGCCAGGGCAGGAGTTCTTCGTCAAAGCCGAGGCCGCGGTTTATGTACTGCGGGGCGTGGATATGCAGGTCGACGAAGGCCGGAATGATGATATCCTGGCTGTAATCGACGACTGTTTCTGGGCCTGTCGTTTCCGGCAGGTCCGTCATGAAACCCGTTACGACGCCGTTTTCGATATGGGCATATTGATTTTCACGGATCGTCAGTTCATGGCGTGACGGCGTGTAGAGAAAATTTCCTTTAATGAACATGTAAACGCTCCTTGTCTATCGTTTACGCAGGTACGTAAACAGATAAGAATGATGGCAGGACTTCGATGTCCAAGGGGAAATCCGGCCCTTCGTCGCCGTCCATGTTGGTCGAGAGATGGCTGTCATCCAGCAGTTCGATGCGGACGCGGTCCATGGTCTTCAAGGTCATCAGTTCCGACGTCAGCGGCTGGCCGGCCAGGAATTCCGGGATGACCTTGATGAGGTCCAGATAATTGAAGTCCTTGAAGATGCCCAGCCAGATCTTTCCGTCGTCGACGCGGGCCTGGGGCGCCAGGTTGCGGAAACTGCCGACGGAATTAGTCAGCATGGCGACGATGAGGGGCGAGCGGTGGACTGTCGAGCCCTGGGCCGTCGTGATCTTGAACAGCGACGTCTTATGGGCCTGCATGGCCTTGATACCGGTCAGGAAATAGGCCAGCGGGCCGAGGCGCGTCTTCTGCTCGATGGATACGTGGCCGACGGCTTCGGGCATGATGCCGGCGGCAATGGTATTGACGAAGTAGCGGTCGTTGGCCTTGGCGATGTCGACTTTGACCGTCTTGCAGTGCTGCAGCATGGCGATGGCAGCTTCCGGATGGAGGGGGATGTTCAGGGCCCGTGCCAGATCGTTGATGGTTCCCAGGGGGATGAAGCCGAAGTGGATGGCACTGTTGGCCTGTGCCAGGCCGTTGATGGTTTCATTCAGCGTCCCATCGCCGCCCATGGAAAATACCGAATCGAAGCCGGTCAGGGCTGCTTCCTTGGCCCATTCCGTCGCGTCGCCGGCTTTCTGCGTTTCCCGCAATTCGACGTCGTCGAACATCGTTTCCAGTTGTTGTCTTAAATTATCCTTGTGATATTTTGCCCGTTCACGCCCTGCTGTAGGGTTGACGATTAACATACACCGTTTCAACTTGCTCTACTCCTTACTTGTAAATTGTGATAAGTCCTTAACGTGACTGATGATTACTATTATAGCGGTAAAAAAGTCGTTCGTGAAGGTGTAAACAAAGGATTTCTCTGATTTTCGTCGAACTTCTTTAAGTAAGGTTCACTTGTGATTTTTTGAAAAGGGGAGATTGGAATGAATTTTGATGCATCTGTGTATCCCTATGGCTCCCACCGGGAAGTGGTCTATGGCCGCCGGGGCATGGTCTGCACGTCTCAGACCCTGGCTGCCCAGGCCGGGCTGGATATGCTGAAAAAAGGCGGCAACGCCATCGACGCCGCCCTGGCTGCGGCCATGTGCCTGACTGTCCTGGAGCCGACCAGCAACAGCCTGGGCAGCGACGCCTTCGCCCTGATATGGACGAAGGGGAAACTCTATGGCATCAACGGCAGCGGCTGGTCCCCGGCAGGACTGACGCGGGATGAATTGCTGAAACGGGGCTATGACCAGGTCCCGCTCCGGGGCTGGGAGCCGGTCATGGTCCCAGGGGCGCCGGCGGCGTGGGCCGAAGTCCATCGCCGTTTTGGCCGACTGGCCTTTGAAGAACTCTTTGAACCGGCCATTGCCTATGCCCGGGATGGTTATGCGGTCATGCCGAACCTGGCAGCTATGCTGGCCGACAGTATGGCATCCTTTGCACCTTATCGGGGGAAGAAAATCTTTCAGCACTTATTCGATACTTTTTTCCCTCATGGCCAGGCGCCCAAAGCCGGTGATATCCTCAAATTGCCGGAACTGGCCAAGTCTCTGGAAATCCTGCGGGACAGCCATTGCCGGGCCCTGTACGACGGTGAGCTGGCCGATGCCATTGATGCCTGGTCCCGGGAAACGGGCGGCCTCATCCGCAAGGCCGATTTAGCAGCGTATCGGCCGCAGTGGGCCGACCCGATCCATACGGCGTACCGTGGCTACGATGTCTGGGAAATGCCGCCCAACGGCCATGGCCTGGTCGTCCTCATGGCCCTGGATATTGCCAGTGGGTTTACTTTCAGTAAACGGGATGATGTTGAATCGCTCCACCGCCAGATTGAAGTCATGAAATTGGCCTTCTGCGATGGCAAGAAATATATTGCCGACCCGCGTTTCATGAAGACGGCTGTCGACGATTGGCTCTCTCCAGCCTATGCCGACCGGCGGCGGGCCCTTATCGGCCACGAGGCCCTGCTGCCGCAGCCGGTTGATGTAAATTGTGGCGGTACCGTTTACTTGTGCAGTGCCGACGGCGAAGGCAATATGGTTTCTTTTATCCAGAGCAACTACAGCGGTTTCGGTTCGGGCATCGTCGTTCCGGGATACGGCATTTCTCTCAGCGACAGGGGTCATAACTTCTCTATGGACCCAGCCAGCGATAACTGCGTCGGGCCGCGGAAGAAGTCCTATCATACAATCATTCCCGGCTTTTTGACAAAAGACGGCCGTCCTGTCGGTCCCTTCGGCGTCATGGGCGCTTTCATGCAGCCCCAGGGGCAGTTCCAGGTACTCCTGAATACCATCGACTATCATCTCAACCCTCAGGCAGCCCTGGATGCTCCGCGCTGGCAGTGGGTCGGCGGCAAGACCATTGAAATGGAACGGGCCTTTCCAACCGCTGTCGTCGAAGAACTGCGCCGCCGCGGCCATGACGTCGTCGTCAAAGACGATATCCAGACCTATGGCCGGGGACAGATCATCTGGCGCGATGACCAGGGGACGCTCATGGGTGGGACCGAACCCCGGGCCGACGGCTGTGTCGCTGCCTGGTAAAGGTCATTTACTTTTCTTCTTCCGGAAAATATGATAGGATGGAGAAAACTAAAGGAGGACTGTCCCCATGAAACCGAAACTTTCTATTTTAGACCCTAATCCGACGCCGCTCCAATACCTGTCCGGCCTGTCGCAGGAATTATTCCGTGAAATCTATATCAAGCGCGATGACCTGACGCCTTTCGGCGGCGGTGGCAATAAACTGCGTAAATTAGAGTATCTGATGATCGAAGCCCTCAACTCTCAGGCGACGACCATTGTGACCGTCGGAGCGCCGCAGACCAACCATGGCCGCCTGACGGCGGCTGTTGCCGCGAAATTTGGCCTGAAATGCATTATCGTCGCTGTCGGCGATACCGATGACGAACTGAGCGGCAATTTACTCCTCGACGGTATTTTTGGCGCCCGCGTCGTCCTCAAGCATGACGATGGCCGCGACCACGACGTCCAGCTCGAAGAAACGGTCAAGAAAGTCATGGCCGCCGAATTAAAGAAGGGTGAACAAGTTTACTTCATCCCCATGGGCGGCAGCGATACGACGGGTATGCTGGGCTACATGGACTGCGCCCGCGAACTCGACGCCCAGGCCAAGGAGCAGCAAATCGACGGGGCGACGGTCTATGTCGCCGTCGGCAGTATGGGTACATATCTCGGCTTGTACTGCGGCTTGAAAGCTATCCAGTCGAATTTGAAACTGGTAGGCATTGCCGTCATGCCCTTCGACATGGAAAAATTAAAGGCCTACTTTAAGCAGGCCAAGGAAGAATATGGCTTTGATTTCGATGGCGACTTCCACGTCGAAACGGGTTATATCGGCAAGGGCTACAACGAACCGGAACCGCGGGTCCGCGAAGCCATTTACACCATGGCCCGTCACGAAGGCATCCTCCTCGACCCGTGCTACACGGGCAAGATGTTTGCCGGCGTCCTGTCGATGATCAAAGAAAAGAAAATCAAACTGGGCCGGCAGGTCATCCTCGTGCACACCGGCGGTATGCCGGGCCTCTACACCAAAGCCCATCGCATCAAATTTGAAAACGAACTCAAAAACCAGATTGAAATCGTGAAGTAAAGGGCTAGTGGTTAGCAGTCAGCAGTTAGTGGCTCGTGGCTAGTGGCTCGTAGGGGACGCCCAAAACGGACAGCAGCGATGGGCGTCCCGTTAGGAATTTGGATGACTCTCTTAATACCCTGACAGGGAAATAAATTTAAAACCATCCGCTAACCACTAACTACTAGCCACTAACCACTTAAAAGGGGCTGTCGCATATGCGACAGCCCCTTTTACTATGTTTTTAAAAGAAAACTTTTGTCAATATGACGTACGATAAGGCACCCATGGCAGCCGTGCAGGGAATGGTCATGACCCAGGCCGTGACCATCTGCCGGGCGACGCTCCAGTGGACGGCTTTGACGCGTTGTGCCGAACCGACACCCATGATGGACCCGGAAACGACGTGTGTCGTCGAGACGGGCAGGTGCAGCAAGGTGGCCGAGAAGATGACGACCGCTGAGTTCAAGTCGGCTGCAAAGCCGTGGACGGGATGCATCTTGAATATCTTGCCGCCGACGGTACGGATGATCTTCCAGCCGCCGACGCTGGTCCCCAGGGCCATGGACAGGGCGCAGAGGAATTTGACCAGGTCCGGTACTTCCAGGCTGGTGATGAAGCCGCCCGATACCAATGCCAGGGTGATGATACCCATGGATTTCTGGGCATCATTGGAGCCGTGGGAAAAAGCCATGAGGGCCGCCGACACGACTTGCAGCCTGTTAGCCGCCAGGTTTACCTTGGCCGGTTTGAATGAATGGCAGACGGCAAAGATGATCTTCATGATGATGAAGCCCGTAATGATGGCCGAAACCGGGGAAATGATGAGGGACAGGACGATTTTCAGGATACCCCAGCCGTTGAGGGCGGCTACGCCGGCCGATACGATGATGGCACCGATCATGCCGCCGATGAGGGCGTGAGACGAACTGGAAGGCATGCCGACCCACCAGGTCAGGAGGTTCCAGATGATAGCGCCGACCAGGCCGGCGATGATGATCATTTCGTTGACTAACGTCGGCGAGACGACGATGTCGCCGCCAATCGTCTTGGCGACACCTGTCGAAATCATGGCGCCGAGGAAGTTGAGGATAGCCGTACCGACGATGGCGATGCCAGGGCGGATGGCACGTGTCGATACGCAGGTTGCGATGGCATTGGCCGTATCGTGGAAGCCGTTGATGAAGTCAAAGACCAGAGCCAGGACGACGACCATGATGATGAGCGACATATCAAGCATATTTCATGGTCACCTCTTTAATGGTATTTCCCAGGGTTTCGACGTGGTCGGCCGCTTCTTCCAGGGTCCCTAAGATATCTTTCCAGCGGATGACGTTGAGCAGGTCCGTTTCATCGCCGCTGAAGAGCCTGGAAATTTCCTGGCGATAGATATGGTCTACTTCCGATTCGAGGCGGTTCAGTCGTTCAGCATGACGCATGAGTTTGGCTTCGTTGTGGTCGATATCCTTCAGGAAAGAGAAAATCTTCTTCAATTCTTCGCCCATAGTGACAATCTGTTCGGTCATGGCGATGGCTGCTTTCGGTGCTTCCGTGACGTGATACATGCTGGTGCGCATGAGAGCGCCCTGCAGGGAATCGATGCAGTCTTCGAGCTGACACGTCAGTTTGTAAAAATCTTCCCGGTCGATAGGCGTGATGAAAACGCGGGATAACTTGAAGATGACTTCCTGGTTGGTTTTGTCCGACGTGTGTTCCAGTTTGACGATTTCCTTGAGATGCATGGAAATGGTTGAAACGTCCTCCATGACTTCATGGGCGATGAGGGCGCCGCGATGGAAATTTTCGGCGTTGGTCATGAGATAATCGAAGAATTCTTCGTGCTTGTTGCTGATACTGAACATGTTATTTCCTCCTCTGTGTACTTAAAATCAGTATATGAGAGACATATCATTGTTTTGAAAAAAATATGTAAAGATTGAGTAAAATTTAGCTACATGTTTTATTTTTTTTGAGGCAATGGTATAATAAAAACGGTATTGTTATTTTTTATAGGTATGTATATTGTTAAGAAAAAATCGCTTGCCATGGTGCAGGCTTTTTTTGAACATGAGGTGACTTTTACGAAATGAACGAAAACCTGACTAAACGGATCCATCCCGTTGACGAAATGCTGCCGGCTGGCCGGCTCTTTGCCTACGGTCTGCAACACGTCCTGGCCATGTACGCCGGGGCCGTAGCCGTACCGATCATCATTGCCCAGGCCCTGCACTTGTCGCCGGCTGAACTGGTCCACCTGATCAATGCCGACTTATTTTCCTGCGGCATCGCCACGCTGATACAGACTTTAGGCTTCTGGAAAATCGGCGCCCGCATCCCGATGATCCAGGGGGTCACTTTTGCGTCGGTCACGCCGATGATCCTCATCGGGGCGGAACACGGAATTACGGCCATTTACGGGTCGATTCTCATTGCCGGGCTGTTCACTTTCTTCATTGCCCCTTTCTTTAGCCGGTTCATCCGCTTTTTCCCGCCTGTCGTCACGGGGACGATCATCACCATCATCGGTATCACCCTGCTGCCGGTAGCCGTCAACTGGATGGGCGGCGGCAATCCGAAGTCGCCGGACTTCGCCTCACCGATGAATTTGTTCCTGGCCTTCATCACCCTGGTCATCATCATCGCCATTTACCGCTGCGGCAAGGACTTCTTGAGCAATGTTTCTGTCCTGCTGGGACTCATCGGCGGGACGATTATCGCCATGATTTTAGGGCAGACGAACTTCGCCGAAGTCGGCAACGCGGCCTGGATCGGGTTAGTCACGCCTTTTTCCTTCGGCTTCCCGACTTTTGATATCGGCTCGATCCTGTCGATGATCGTCGTCATGATCGTCACGATGGTAGAAACGACAGGGGACTGCATCGCTATCGGGTCCATCGTCGGCCGCCCCATTGGCCGCAGCCGCCTGGCGCGCTGCCTCCGGGCTGATGGCTTATCGACTTTTATCGGCGGTATCCTCAACAGCTTCCCTTATACGGCCTTTGCCCAGAACGTCGGCCTCATCGCCGTCACCCGCGTCAAGAGCCGTTTCGTCGTCGCCGCGTCTGGCATCATCCTCATCGCTTTGGGCCTGTTCCCGAAGATGGCGGCTGTCGTCGCCTCTATCCCGAATTCCGTCTTAGGCGGTGCAGGCGTAGCCATGTTCGGCATGGTCATTGCCAGCGGTATCCGGGCCTTGAGTAAAGTTAAATTCGACGGGACGTACAATCTGATGATCGTCGCCGTCAGTATCGGCGTCAGCATGATCACCCTGACGGCGCCGAACTTTTTCCACAGCTTCCCGTCGTGGGCGAACATCGTCCTGCACAGTGGCATTACCCTGGGCAGTATTACGGCTGTCGTCCTCAACCTGATTCTGAATGGCAGCGGCCGGGAAGATGATGTAAACGAAAATTAAATAAATGTAAATCAAAATAAAGGCGCATCAGCGCGATGAAAGTGAGGGATTTTTTTGCTGAAACGAATGATGGCTCTGACCTGCGTCCTGGCCTTGACCGCTGGAGCTGCCTGGGCCGATACGCCGGAACTGAAGACTGGACCGGCTCCTTTTGCAGTCAAAGTGGAAATCAAGCCGACGGCGGCGCCGCAGGAAGAAACGAAACCGGCCCAGCCAGCCGTAACGGCGAAGAAGGACACGAAAAGCCAGACGGCCGCCAAGGAAGGCCAGCAGGCCAAGACGGTCGAATCGGAAAAGAAAATAGGTATCAACCTGGCCAGCCGTATCTTAACGCTCTATGAAGGCGATACGAAGGTCAAGATGTATCACGTCGGGGTCGGCAAGACGTCGACGCCGACGCCGACCGGTTACTATGCCGTCCAATATAAGGAAGTCAACCCGACCTGGGTCGACCCGGATGACACGAGCATCCAGATCGGTTCAGGACCGGACAACCCTATTGGCTACCGCTGGATCGGCTTTTACGGTAACTATGGGATCCATGGGACCAATCATCCTGAATCCATCGGCGGCTATGTATCCAATGGTTGCGTGCGCATGAAAGAAGCCGATGTAGAAGACCTCTACCAGTATGTATCCGTCGGGACGCCGGTTACGGTCTACTATGACCGCCTGGTCATCGACGTCGACCCGGACCATACGGTTTCTTATTATATCTATCCTGACGGCTACGGCTGGCAGTCCCTGAGCATCGCTCAGGTCAAGAAGGCCCTGGCCGGCTATGGCGTAGAAGATTTTGCTGATTTCCAGGAAATCTCCGATAAGATCAACGCCTCCGATGGCAACGTCACGTACATCGCCAAGGCTTACGATTTAGTTGTAAACGGCCATAAACTGGCCAAGCGGGCACTGGGCAAGAATGGCCAGATTTACCTGCCGTCCGTAGCCGTGGCGACGGCGCTGAAACTGGATTTACAGTGGAATTCCCAGCAGGGCATCCTGACCAGTCCTTATGGCATCGCCCCGGGATACGTCAAGAGCGACGTCGTTTACATGAACGCCGTCGATGCCTACTCCCTGTTCCATCTCAAAGGCGAACTGACGCCGGACTACGTCTATAATATGTACTCCGTCAAAGGCAACAGTACACCGACCGTCGTCATCTCGCCGGGAAGCGGGAATGATTGACGTTTGAGGTTTGATGCGATGGCTTTTTTTGTAGGGGCTCGCACGTACCTTTTTAGCCCGTTAGGTATATGCAAGATGGCCATGCACCGATTGGCGTGAACGGGCGCCCCACGTGGGCGCCCCTACGACGAACGATAAACGACCTACGATGAACTCAAAAAGGCGCTGTCTTTATGCGACAGCGCCTTTTTTATTGACAAATACTGACATATGTCATATACTGAAATCAAATTAATCGACATATGTCAAAAAAGACGGGCCGCGAGGACCCGTCCGGTTATTGCAGATTGGAGGAGAAATTGTTATGATAAGAGTAGCAGTTACGTATGAAAAGGGGAATGTATTCCAGCATTTCGGCCATTCGGAAAAATTCAAGATCTATGATGTCGAAGATGGCCATATCGTCAAGGCTGACGTCATCGACACCAATGGTCAGGGCCACGGTGCCCTGGTCGGTTTCCTGCAGGCCCAGGAAGTCAATGCCGTCATTGCCGGCGGCATCGGCGGCGGAGCCCAGCAGGCCCTGGCGGCCGCTTCGATTGACCTCTATGGCGGCGTTACGGGCAGTGCCGATGAAGCCGTCAAGGATTTGCTCAATGGTACGCTGAAATTCAATCCCGACGTAGCTTGCAGCCATCACGACCAGCAGCATGGCCATGGTGAACATCACTGCGGTTCCCACGGCTGCGGAGGTCATCAGTAACCTGTCTGTTCCCTGGAAAGGAGACGATTCCCTTGAAGAATATCACCGCTTTTTATATGAACGGCTGCCCCTATTGCAAGGGCGCCAAAGAAGCCTTGGCTGAACTGATCGAAGAAAATCCGGCTTACCGCCAGGTAGCCGTCGACTGGTACGAAGAATCGGAACACCCCGAAGTCGTACAGGGCCATTCTTACTACTATGTGCCGTCTATGTTCATCGGCACGGAAAAACTCTACGAAGCCCAGCCAGGCCAGTCTTATGACGACATCAAGGCCCATGTCAAAGCGGCCCTGGATGCGGCGCTGAAGGCTTAATCGTCGCCTAAGACGGCATGGACGGCATCCCGGCAGCGGCGGACGGCTTCATCCATGGTCTGCTCATCAATGGTGAGGGGCGGATTGAAGTAAATGACGTCGCCAATGGGGCGCAGGACCAGTCCCAGGTCCATGGCTTTGCGGAAGATGTGCCAGCCGACCCGCTTTTCCGGGTCAAAGGCGCGTTTACTCCGTTTATCTTCAACTAATTCAATCGCATTGATCAGGCCGATGTGGCGGATTTCGCCGACATGGCTGTGGCTGCCGAGAGCAGCGTCTAACTTTTCGTGAAGGTAGATGCTCTTTTCGGCAGCTTTTTTTAATATATCGTCGCGTTCCATGATGTGCAGCACAGCCAGGGCTGCCCGGCAGGCCAGGGGATTGCCGGCATAGGTGTGGCTGTGGACGAAGGCCTTGTGGGTCTTGAAATCGTCGTAGAAGGCCTGGTAAATGGCATCGGTCGTAATCGTCAGGGACATGGGCAGGTAGCCGCCGGTCAGTCCTTTCGACGTGCAGAGGATATCCGGGCTGACGCCGGCGTGTTCGATGGCGAACATCTTGCCTGTCCGGCCGAAGCCGGCAGCGATTTCATCGTCGATGAGCAGGACGCCATATTGGTCACAGAGCTGGCGCAGGCGGCGCAAGTATTCCGGCGGGTAGATGCGCATACCCGCTGCGCCTTGCAGGATAGGTTCGACGATGAGAGCAGCCGTTTCCTTTCCATAAGCGGCAAAGGCCTTTTCAGCGCCGACGAAACATTCACAATTACAGGTATCTCGCGTCTGGCCATAAGGACAGCGGTAGCAGTCGAGGTCATCGAAATGGATGTTGTTCATCATCATGGGCTTGTAGATGCGGGCATAGAGGTCCATACTGCCGACAGACAAGGCGCCGATGGTTTCGCCGTGATACGATTCGGACAGGCACATGAAACGCTGCCGTTCGGGATGGCCTGATTGATATTGATATTGAAAGGCCATCTTCAGGGCACATTCGACAGACGATGAGCCATTATCGGTGAAATTGAAATGCGTCAGCCCTTTTGGCAGCAGCGGCAGCAACGCCTGACAGAGCTCGATAGCCGGACGATGGGAGAAATTGGCAAAGATGACGTGTTCCAGCTGGCCGAGCTGGTCTTTGATGGCGTCGTTGATTTCGTCGTTGCAGTGGCCGAGAAGATTGCACCACCAGGAACTGATGATGTCGATGTATTCTTTGCCTTCTATGTCATAGAGGTAGCAGCCCTTGCCATGGTCGATGACGACGGGCGGAAAGACTTCGGCATCCTTCATCTGCTGGGCTGGATGCCAGATATACTTCATGTCATCTTCAAGTAAACTCATGTAAATCCCCTTTCTTTACTGATACAATGAAATGAGCGAGGCTGCATCGGCATGGAGCAGCGTATCGTCCTTGGCGACGACGGCCAGGACGGGCTTGCCGCTGAGCTTTTCAATCATGCGGATGTTGTCTTTTTCCATGGTGCTTCCCGTATAATGGTTGACGATGAAACCTTGGACAGGCAGGCCCTTTTCTTTCATATAAAAGGCGGTCAGGACGGCGCCGTTGATGGTCCCCAGGCCAGCCGGGCAGACGATGAGCGATGGGATGTGCAGCCAGCCGATGAGATCTTCCAGCTGGAAGCTGATGGCATCATCTTCGCGGAGGGGACAGATGATGCCACCGCTGCCTTCGACCGTGACGTAGGGATAGGCTGCCGTGACGCGCTGCCAGTCGCGGAGGATGACGCTTTTTTCGATGGGCTTCTCTTCCCAGCGGGCTGCCAGGTGAGGCGACACGGCGTGGTCGTAAAGATAAGACAAGAGCAGGTCCGGCGATTCGCCAATCCCGGCTACCTCATTTACATAACCGGCATCACTGGCCGCGACGGTCGGGGCGCCGCTGATGGCAGCCTTATAATAACCGACGTCATAGCCGTGCTGGCGCAGTGTCTTGATGAGCAGGGCCGTGACATAGGTCTTGCCGATGTCCGTCCCCGTCCCGGTGATGAATAAACCTTTACTCATAGTAAACGAATTCCTTTCTAGAGGGCAGTGGTCCGACGTATCCGGCGGGCCAGGAAGGCGGCGACGATGCAGAGAAAGATGTCACCGGGAATGGGCAGGACGAAGCAGTAGACGAAGAGTGTCCACAGACTGATCGGTGTGCCCAGGTATACGTTATTGATTAAAGCTAAATAGACCATGCCGCAGGCGTAGACGATGATGAGGCCGGCAAAATCAGCAGCCAGCAGGCGCTGCAGCGATGGCATGGCGCTTTGATGGGCAATGTATCCGGTCAGCCAGGCACCGCCGATGAAGCCGATGAGATAGCCGAAGGTCGGCTGGAAAATATAGGACGGACCGCCACCAGACGTGAAGACTGGCAGGCCGACCAGCCCTAAGAGGACGTAGACGGCCACCGAGGCGGCGCCGCGGCGGCTGCCCAGGAGCAGTCCGGCCAGGGTGGTGAACAATAATTGCAGCGTAAAAGGACAGAACGGAACAGGGATGCGGATAAAAGCCCCGATGGCGATGAGCGCCGTGAACAGGGCGAATAAGACCATATCCCGCGTATCCCAGCGGTGGGCTGAGAGGACAGAAGAAACCATGAAATCACTCCTTTGGATAAATGTAAACCATGATAATATTTAAAAAAGTTTACGATAATCTGGATTATAGCCAATAATCGACTTATTGTCAATTTTTAAATAGTATAAATTAGTTAACAATAATCTGGTGAGAATTTCTCCCATTGACAAAAGCGAAAGAAGTGATTAATCTATAATTACAAAATAGATATAAATTATTTTGTTTAAAAAAGAAATGGAGGAATTGCGATGTCAAATGTTAATATTAACTGGTCGGCCTTGGGTTTTGAATATCAGCCGATTGCAAAACGTTATGTTGCCAACTATAAAGATGGCAAATGGGGCAAAGGGGAATTGACGGATAACCCGAATGTCGTCCTCAATGAATGTGCCGGCATCCTGCAATACTGCCAGCAAGTCTTTGAAGGCTTGAAAGCCTATAAAACCCAAGACGGCCGCACGGTCACCTTCCGTCCGGACCAGAACGCAAAACGTCTGATGGACTCGGCAAAACGCTTGGAAATGCCGCCGGTTCCGGAAGATATGTTCATGGAAGCTGTCGACGAAGTCGTCCGGGCCAATAAGGATTATATTCCTCCCTTTGAAAGCGGCGGCGCTCTCTACCTGCGTCCGTATCTCTTTGGGACTAACCCGGTCATCGGCGTCAAACCGGCTGACGAATATCAGTTCCGCCTCTTCGGCACGCCCGTCGGTTCGTACTTCAAGAACGGCGTCAAACCGATTACGATCTGCATTTCTGACTTCGACCGTGCAGCACCGCGCGGCACAGGCCATATCAAAGCCGGCTTGAACTATGCCATGAGCATGTATCCTTACATTTTGGCTCATCAGAACGGCTTTGATGAAAACATGTTCCTCGACCCGGCTACGCGCACGTACGTAGAAGAAACGGGCGGCGCTAACTTCCTCTTCGTCAAGAAAGATGGCACTTTGGTTACGCCGAAATCGGACTCCATCCTGCCGTCCATCACCCGCCGTTCCCTGATCACGATCGCAACGGACATGCTTGGCATGAAAGTCGAACACCGTCCGGTTAAATTCGCAGAAGTCAGCGAATTCGCTGAAGCCGGCCTCTGCGGTACAGCTGCCGTCATCTGCCCGGTAGGCAAAGTCGTCGACCACGGCAAAGAAATCTGCATCCCCAGCGGCATGGACGAAATGGGTCCTGTCCTGACGAAACTGTACAAGACCTTGCGGGGCATCCAGATGGGCGAAATCGAAGGACCGGAAGGCTGGATCCACGAAGTTAAATAATTTATATTTCGTAGAGGCTCGCACGTGGCGAGCCCGCGGGTATATGTAAGATGCCCGTGAACCGATTTGCGCGAACGGGCGCCCCACGTGGCGCCCCTACAGAAAAAAGGCTGTTGCCAATGCGACAGCCTTTTTTTACAACACACCCAAGCCTTCCAGCAATATTTTCAAACCAATCAAGATGAGGACGGCCCCGCCGATGCGTTCGGCCTTATTTTTATAGCGCATCCCGAAGAGGCTGCCGACTTTTACCCCAGCTGCCGAGAACAAGAACGTCGTCACGCCGATGAGCGTCACAGACGGCACGAGGGCGATGTCCATGAAAGCGAAGGTGACCCCGACGGCCAGAGCATCGATACTGGTTGCGATAGCCAGCATGAGCATGGTATAGGGACTCATGCTGGCATCACAGTGTTCTTCGGCTTCAAAGGACTCCTTGATCATATTGAGGCCGATGGCGCCGAGCAGGATGAACGTGACCCAGTGATCATAGGCATCGATCATATCGGCAAAAAAACTGCCAAAGCCATAGCCGATAGCCGGCATCAGGGCCTGAAAGCCGCCAAACCACAGGCCGGCCAGGACCATGTGGCGCCAGTTGATTTTCCCCAGCGACAGGCCTTTACAGATGGAAACGGCAAAGGCATCCATGGACAGGCCGACGGCCAGCAACAGTAAATCAAGTGTATTCATTCTCTTCTCTCCTCATCAATGCAGCAGTATACAATTCACTTATTATAAGAGATAGGGAAATCGATGTCAACGAAAAAGATTGCCAAATCAATGAATTGTGCTACAATACATTTTGTGACAAGAAAGGACGTGAAAACACATGAAATATAGAAAGCGCCATCTCCTGGCGGCGCTCCTCAGTGCGTTTACTTTATTTTCCGGTCAGGCCCTGGCCATGTCCGTGGATAACCTGATGCAGGTCGTCGCCAAGGACAGTGCGACAGGCAAGACCATTTCCTGGCAGTCTGACAGCGACCGCAGCGATTACAGTGTAGAATACCGTCACAAGGACCAGGGTGATGTCCAGTTGGCTTATGTGACCGAAGGGAAACGGCCTCCCATTTACGACGCCGACAATCCGGCACCCTATACGTATGGGGCTTACATGCAGAAACTGACACCGGCGACGGAATATGAATACCGTATCGTCAATGCCGATGGTGCGACCGATTGGATTACTTTTTCGACGACAAAAGAAGATTTAAACAAATACAAAGTCCTCGTCTTCGGCGACTCTCAGTCCACCGATTACAGCGTCTGGGGGCAGACGGCGCAGATCGCCTGGCAGCAGAACGATGATGCGGCTTTCTTCATCAACATGGGCGACATTACCGACAACGGGCAGGCCTACTTCCAGTGGCGGGACTGGTTTGAAAATGCCGATGTCCTGACCAGCCACATCCCCTTTGCCCCGGTCCTGGGCAACCACGAAGCCTATAGCATGGATTGGAAATTTGCCGAACCGTATACGTATAAGGCCCTGTTCGCCGTGCCTTATGGCGGACCGAAGGACCAGAACCGCCTGGCTTACTCCTTCGATTATGGCGACGTCCACTACGTGTCCCTCAATACGGATTATGAAGAATTGAACGGCTGGCGTCCGACGATGATGGAAGATGAAGCAGCCTGGCTCGACAAGGATTTGGCTGCGGCCAAGAAGGCCGGGAAACGGCTGGTCGTCCTCATGCACCGTCCGCCTTGGGACAGCCCGTATAACGGCACCCTCGATGTAAACGGCAAATACTTCATGCCGCTCTTCGATAAATACGACGTCCCCCTGGTATTTACGGCTCATGAACACTGCTATGAACGGACCGTTCCCATCAAGAACGACCAGGCCGCTACGGAAGGGACCGTCTACATTGCCACGGGCCGCTCCGGGACAGAAGCCTGGGATGGCTCGGTCAAGAAGCCGACTGATGTCATTTACTATAATCCGACGGATATGCCCATGTACCTGACGCTCCAGGTCGAACCGGATGAATTCCGCGTCAGCGCCATGAAAAATGACGGCACCCTGATCGATACCGTTTCCATCCCGGCCAAGCACCAGGAAGCGGAAGTTTCCAAGGACGCAGACAACACCGTAAAGGCGCCGGAAACGAAGACCAAGAAAGATAAGCAGAGTGCTAAACAACATGCTAAGAAAAGTGTAAACAAACATAAACAGAAGTAAAGACGGTTGTTTTCTTTCTGGAAGACGTGTATAATTAACAGTTACAGAAAGTAAACAGAAGAGGAGCGAATGAGAATGAAAAAATTAGCAAAAAATATGATCCTTTGTGCGCTCGTGACGATGAGTTTATCAGCCGTCTGCTTTGCAGAAGATACGACTACGACGGAAACGACGGCAGCAGAACCGCAGGCAACAGCTACGGTGACGACAACGACTCAGGCCGCTCCAGACCAGAATGTCGTCGACTGGCTCGACCCGGCTGCCGGTGAATGGTACAGCACTAAGGGCAACCTGGTCATGACCATCGAAGGCAACACCATCAACGGCTGTACGGTAACGGACCCGAAAGACTACACCTATGACTATCCGCGGACCGGGACCTTTACCATTCATGAACAGACTGGCGACCGGACGATCAAGATGGACCTCATGGGCCATAAATCCCATCAGTATCTCATCGTAGACAATAAGATGCCCTTACGCCGTTCCCTCAACGCCGACCGTTACGAATCTATTGGCGGCGTCTACCTTGGCATGACCCAGGAAGACCTGACGGCTGCCTATGGCCAGCCGAGCAGTACTGCCGAAGATCAGGGAACAGACCGCTGGATTTATGATAACCATCACATGGATGCTTATCTCCAGGGCGGCATCGTCATCGGTATCCGCATCTATGACGGCAGCGATTTGAAGTTCGATAAATCCGGCCTGACCGCTTCTGACACAGCAGGTGCCTATGCCAAATCTTACGAATTGGAAACGACGCCGGAAGTCCCGACAGAAGCCAACGCCATTTCCAAAGCCTATAAACTGCCCCAAGGCGAATACCTGCGCTTTGGTCAGAATTTCGTCCAGCTTTCCATCTAATCGGATAGATACTAATTGCACATCGACTGAAATGGGGCCTCACATGACGGGAATCTTCATGTGACAGCCCCCTTTTCGTTGCATTATTCTTTGAAATACGGTAAACTAAAGGTAATTGATTTATATGAATTGCTGTTGCGCTGGCTGGCATGGTTAAGCCTTTTTTTATTGGGAAAATGAGCCAGGTAAATGCAAAAACAGAGATAGTAAACATGAGGAGAGAAAACACGTGATTACGACAAGAGATTTAATGGACCGCTATAATATCAAGACCCGCCAGGGCATCATCCAGTTCGTCAAAAAACATCTGGACGAAATCAATCATGACGGAGAAGAACACGCCACCATGCAGAAGGGCGAATGGGCCTTCGATACGGAAGCTGTCCGCATCCTCGACCAGCTGCGCGGCCTCCACGACCAGGCGACCATTACCGAACTGGAAAGTGAAAAAGTATCCAATGCCCAGCAAGAATCGCACAACCTGCGCATTTTGCTGCTCAAAGCCCAGCAGGACCTCAACACGGCCCAGCAGCAGGTCATCACGTTGCAGCAGAACCTGATCGCCAAACAGAACGAACTGTCTGAAGTCAAAGTCAAAGCCCTGGAAGCTCAGCAGAACAAGGACCAGGCCGATGCCCTGCAGAGCGAACTGGACCGCCTGAAAAAAGAAGGCAGTATCATCGAAGACGAACACAAACAACTCCAGGAAACACTGGCCACCGTCCAGGCCGAACGAGACAGCCTGCGCCAGCGGCTGGCCGAAAAAGACAACCGCCATTGGTGGGAATTCTGGAAATAATCATATACCGGGAACAGGGGCTATGGCATGGAAATCCTGAGAGCATGCCATAGTCTTTTTTTAAAGGCTCCCATGATAGGGGAGCTGGCCGCCGAAGGCGGTCTGAGAGGTTTAAGGCTCCCATGATAGGGGAGCTGGGTACCGAAGGCAGTCTGAGAGGTTTAAGGCTCCCATGATAGGGGAGCTGGGTACCGAAGGCGGTCTGAGCGGTTTAAGGCTCCCATGGGAGGGGAGCTGGGTGCCGAAGGCAGTCTGAGAGGTTTAAGGCTCCCATGATAAGGGAGCTGGCCGCCAAAAGCGGTCTGAGAGGTTTAAGGCTCCCATGGGAGGGGAGCTGGGTGCCGAAGGCAGTCTGAGAGGTTTAGGGCTCCCATGATAGGGGAGCTGGCCGCCAAAGGCGGTCTGAGGGGTTCTTTGAAAAGGAGTGATACGGCCATGAGCGATAATATTACGATTCGGCCAGCCCGTGGAGCTGATGCGGCAGCTTTGGCCAGGATTTACGCCTACTACGTAGAAAAGACGGCCATTACGTTTGAATACACCGCGCCGGATATGGCGGAAATGGAACGGCGCCGCCAAGAAATTTCGCGGCACTATCCCTACTTGGTTGCCGAAACAGACGGCAAGGTCATCGGTTATGCCTATGCTCATGCATTCTATGGCCGTGAAGCCTATGCCTGGTCCGTTGAATCGAGCATCTACGTCGATGTAAACGCCCGTAAACACGGCATTGGCCGCAAGCTGTACGAGGCCCTGGAAAAAGCCTTGAAATCCATGGGAATCCTCAATATCAACGCCTGCATTGCCGTACCCCGTGATGAAAAGGACCCGTATGTCACCAACGGCAGCTTGAACTTCCATCAACGCCTTGGCTACACCCTGGTCGGCCGTTTCCACAACAGCGGCTACAAATTCGACCGTTGGTATGACGTCGTCTGGATGGAAAAAATGATCGGCCCCCATACCATTCATCCCCGATTTCCGGCAAAAAAATGAGACCCTTTTTGCTTTATAGTTTGTAGGGAGAGGGGGATTTAGCAGTCATGTGCAACTTATGAGAAGGATGGGAAAAAGGCAGAAAAGAAGGTAAATTGGAATTCGCTCTCGAATTGTTGAAAGATGGAATGTCCTTGGAAAAAGTGGCAAAGTATAGCAAATTATCATTGGCCATGATTGAAAAACTGGCTAAACAGAATAAATTGATTTAGGAGCAGTTGGATGTATGATGTTTGAAGCGATAGCTTTCAACTTCAAACGCAAAAAGAGGCTGTCGCATATGCGACAGCCTCTTGATTTTTTGGAGCCACTAATAGGATTCGAACCTACGACCCTCTCATTACGAACAGCCGTAGATATTTGCACCGCTTATATAGTATTTATTAATGACTGGGAAACACTATATTTTGTATTTATAGGGTACTTGTTCTATATTTTATACGGTATCGCTTCTATTATAGCGCCATAAATTGCGCCGCTTTGGAGCTATATTTATGCGACTTTTTTGATGTATTATCAGTTTGAATCTATATATCACTAAATTCTATTATCTTTTTGTCCATTACAACAATAACCATAATCTTAATAAAACATATACCAGTAATATAATAACAAATCTCTTATGAAGTTTACGTATTTCCGCCATGTCTTTATTTTCTTTGCGATAATATCGCCCTTTTGCTTGTATTCCTAAAAAAAGCCATAAGAATAACAAAGCCATCGTTATATCCCAGATAATAGATTGATAGAACCAAATACGAATTATCATTACTACATAAATTTCGCTCAATAGCCCCACTATCAGAAGACAATTTACCATAAAAAAAAGTTTAGGTGGTGCATTATCTAATAATATTTTCCCTTTTTTTGAAGGGATTTTTAAAATAAAATTTTTAAAATCCCAAAGTGCAAAAACAAAACAACTTACGCAAAAAATCATATCTCTATCACTCATTTTATTTTTTCACATCCTTTTTTTCCGTATTCTTTTCTTCTTGAAATAGCTCATTCTTTTTTTCTTCCACCCAATAATTTATACCAGATGAAACCGCAATTCCAAGCATTCCGCCAATTAATGGGCTACTGATACTAACTGCGGTTCCAGTAAAGGCAATACCCGCCCCAGCCCCAGCTAAATCTAAGATGTCTGCTTCTGCTTTATATTTCCAATCATCATACCTTTCATGATTCTCACTAATATTATTTAAAAGAAATCCTAATTGTACACTATTACCAATAGCTCCTCCAACACTTTTCGAAAGTGTCTTTGCTTGTTGAACCGTGGTGGATATACTTTTTTTCGAACCAAGTTCTGTCAGTTTTTCGCCCATAGTTGTAGAAGCAGTCTCTGCAACTTCTTCTCCTATAGCCGCTTTCAAATGATATCCTAAATCATGTGTATTTACTGGAGCCATCGTATAATAATATTTTCCATCACTATCTATAGCATAATGATTTCCATCATCTCCTTCAACGACAGCGGCTCCATCAATAGCTAATTTATCTCCGTAATTCTTAAGCACAGGATCCGTCATCGTATAGTAAGTGTTTCCATCATTACCGTCTACAACAGATATTCCTTCTTTGTTTACATATGATATATGCCCTTCTGCTACTAATTCATCTCCCGTATTCATGAATTTACTCGTTAGCTTCGTACTGTTATCGGGGAAAATCACATAGATTTGTCCATTCGGTTGATACCACCAAGAAAATTTAGCTATCAATTCATCATTAGAAAGATTAGCAAAAATCGGAGAGGGTGCATATGGGCTACGCCCTATGCCCGCTGCCAAATCTTTCCATACACGCCCTTCGTCTACAAACGACTGATAGTAAGCATGTCTTAAATTTCCAATCTCATCTAATTCATCTCCCGTATAATACTGAACAACTAAATTATTAATAAGCTCGTTGAATTGTATTCCAAAGTTATATCCCATCGCGCCCGGATCATGTTGCTGCACTGCATCATAAAAATCTTCAGATATTTGATTACTTGTCCCATAAGATGCACTATATCCCATTTCATAATCTGTCAAGGCCAAATAATAGGCAAATTTGTTGAGATATTCTGCTTTTGCCGATTCTATTCCAACGACATGCTGCAATTGAATAAATTCAGTATAATCCTTCAACAAATTCATCTGATCGGTATGTGTCAGCCAGTTATATTCTGTAGCCTTCATCGCAATCGCTGAACCACTACTTGAATCCGTTGCCACTTGTCCTATTAAAGCACTGGCTAATTTGTGCAATTCAGAGTTTTTTATTTTTCCTAATTCATGCTGCAAGGCTTCATTCAGTCCAGCACTGGTAATGCCAGAAGTAAAACCATTCCCTGTTAAGGAAGATAGAAGTCCGCCTAATGTACTATGAAGCAGTACCTTATACTCACCACCTTCTTGCCATTTAACAGCTTCTTGTAAATATTGTTTTGCCAGAGCCCCATTCCCCTCTTTATCCGCTTTAAGGGCTTGCTGAAGAAGCTTTTTTTGTCTGCTCACAGCCATGTCACCAATTAGTGTAAAACCTTCTCTGGATACGATATCAACTATTTTCTGACGTTCTTCTACCTTTTTCTGATTAAAAATTTTTTCCAGCTGATTCAATGATTGTTCCGTATCGTGATTAATTCGCGCCTGCGTTTGACTACCTGCTATAGTAATAATCCCATCCGAAATAGCCGAATAAGTTTTACTGTCGGCCTTCCCTTTCATAGGTATCCCCATAGGTACGGCTGTTCCTAACGGATTACTCCGACTAATATATTCAGGCGACCATTCAATTCCATTGGAATCCGCATGGTATTCTGCTTTATTATGAATATTTTCCATCGTAAGCGAGGCAGTATCTAACTGATTTTTATTCGTTTCTGCTTTACTAGCAATAACTGCCCCTTTCAAATGCGTGTTACCTTTTACTGCTATATTAAAACCACTTTCTCCTGCATAAATCCCTGCTTGCTTTGTGACACTGGCATAATTACTATCTATGCGACCGCTAGCGACAGATAATTGACTCTTCGATTCATGTAGGGCTTCAATTCCATTTGTTTTAAAAGTAAGATTAGCTCCCAGAGAAGATTTCTGACCTTGATATGTCTCTGAATCCTGTACACTTTCGATGTGCAGATTCCCGCCCGTCTTCACGGTCACAGACTGTCCCTGGAGCTGGGAACCGACGAGGGTTGTATCCTTGCCGGAACTCGTCATCAGGCTGTCTTGTGCCGTGACGTGGCTGCCCGTATGGGTAACGCGTGTCGTCGTCCCTTGGTCTTTCATCTTGCCATACGATGCGTCGATACTGGTCAGGCCGCCATGGAAGGACGCGCCGATTGAAGCGCCATGGCTCTGATAGTTGTCACGGATGGTTTCTTCATTCGTACCGGTCTGGAGGCGAACAGCTCCGCTGGCCGTGAGGGATACATTCTTCCCTTGAATAGATTCGCCAACCGCTGTCAGATTTCCTTTATTTTCCTGTGAACTTTCAGCCCGGACCGTCACGTCGCCGGCACTCATCATCCGGCCGCCGGCGTAGGTCTGCTGATTCACTTCTGATTCCTGTTTGAAGGAACTGGAGCCAATCCCGACATGCAGGCCAACTGACGCCACATCGGCAGGCGATTTGCCTTTCAGGTCCTTCCGGAGGTTCCGGCCGGCTTCTACCAGTTCCAAGCCCTGCAAGGTCTTATTGTCCCGCGACTGGGCCGTGCGGACGGCACCGCGGAAGGTTTCACCCGCCGAAATGGCCGAATTGCTCAGACTGAGGCTCAGGCCAGACCGGGATTCTTCATGGGTCCGTTTTTCGTGGGCTTCATTCGTCGCCCCATCGACGAGCACTTCCTGTCCCGTCAAGGTCACGCCCTGCCGGCCGAAGATATCGGCTGTCGTCAAATGGGCCGTATCGCCCGCAGCCAGGGTCAGGCTGCCGCCTGTCGATGCCAGGGTACTGCCGACCTGGGTTTTCCATTCTCCTTCATAATTATCCTTTGTCTGCTGGGTCCCAATGAGGACGCCCAGTCCGGCACCGAGGACGCCGGACGACTTGACCTTGGTATAGGCCGTCGCCTGGTCATATTGGACGGCCGTATCCGCCGTCAGATTCCGGCCAGCTGCGACGACTACATCGCCTTGTCCGGCCACCGCAGCCGCAGTCAGACGGACGTCCTGCCCAGCACCCAGATGGACCTGTTTCCCGGTCACTGTCGTCCCTAAGACGGTTTCATGGTCGTCATGAGTACGGACGGTCGTCGTCGTGCTGGACAAGAGGCCTTTTTCCTTATGTTTCAGACCGTAGTCATCCACAGCCACGGACCGGCCCGCCGTCAGGGCGAGATTCCGTCCTGCCATCAGCGAAACCGTGCCGTCATCGCTGTTCATATAGGCACTACGTGCCGTAATATCCCGGCCAGCTGCCAGGGATACGCCGCCATTGGCGTTGATGACGGTACCAGCTTCTGTCTGCCGCTGTGTCCGCAGGTAATTATCCTGATTTAGGGTCATATCTTTTTTGGCAGCCAATGTCAGCGTCGTCAGATTCACATCATTCCCAGCCTGAAGCAGGACAGCTCCCTGACGGCCTAAAGCCTGCAATGTCGCCCCAGCCAGGTTCAGATCCTGTCCCGCACTGATAATGGCGACCCCATCGGTACGGGTCACAGCAATCCCCGCTGTCCGGTCGAGGACATCCTGGTTTGCCAGGTGGGTGGCTGTGCTTTCTATCGTGATATTCCCCTTAGCCTGCATCTGGAGGCGGTCAGAAGCCGTAACCCGGCCTGTCTGGTGGATATCGTTTTCACTGACCATGGCTATTTTCTGGCCCTGGATATGGCCGGAATTATCCAAGCTGCCCGCCTGGATCTGAACGGTCTTCCCGAATAAGGTCCCGGCATTGCGGACGGCTTCCTTGGTCTGGATGACCAGCGTATTCGCACTGATAAGGCTGCCATCGGTGGTCAGCGTCAGGTCATCATGGCCCCGGAGATATACTTTCGGATAAATAACGGTTTCTTCCTTGCCATCTACGGTGACCGTCTTTGTTTCCAGCCATACCATGTCACTCGTCAATGCCGCAACCTGTTCTGGCGATAAGGACACGCCAGGGACCAGCCCCGTCGCTTTGGCATAGGCCAGTCCTGCGTCCATGAGGGCCTTATATTGGGTCATGTCATCCGTATAGTCTCCCAGATACTGTCGTCCCGTCTGATTCAGGATCTGGCTGCGGATCAGGCTCTGTTCATAGAACCCATCGCCCAGTCTTTTCGGCACTTTGTCCGGGTCCCATTTCAACTGCTGATACATATAATCGGAAGACAAGAAATTATGTTTATTGGTAAAGGCCGGATCCGTTTCTACGAGATACTTCGCCGTCGTTTCTGGATGCAGGGTATATAACGAACTGGCCAAGTTTCCTGCGGTTGCTTTCCAAGCTGTCGTCGTGTCCGACGGATGCCGGGTATCCAGCGAAAAGGGATCCAAAAAAGAGGAGGCCTGTTCCCGCAGGGTATCCGTAATGTCTTTCCCTGCCGGAGTCGTTCCATGGTCGGCATACTCGGCTACCTTCAGAGACGAGGTATTACTGAGACCGACTTGCGGTGTCATGAAAACTTCGGAGTTATAGCCGCGGCGCCGGGATTTATGGGGCCATTTTCTTTTATAAGTGTAACTGCCCTGGGTCGTCCCAAAAGTCACGGTCCGTTCCTGGTTCTCTTTTGCAATATTATCGACACGACCTGTAGCCGTCAGCGTCGTCCCGGCGGTCAACTGGCTGTTCTCATTGGTCACGTCTCCCTTTACTATCATCGCCTGGCCGCTGCGGATGACGCCGGCATTAGTCGATGTTACCTCTTCATGTGACGTTTGGGAATGACTGCGGATAATGGTATAATTGTTGATTTTCTGAGAATCTGCCAGCCCTAAAGCCGCATTATGGGCTTCGGCTTCCTGATTATGAGTTGTAACCTTTTTGTCCAGCTCAGCCAGCAAGGCCTGGAACTGTGTATCCCAGGCAGTCTGGGCAGGGCCAGCGGCGGCCGGCCGCTCTGAGACCATCGGAGTCAGGCCGAACGTCTGAAAGATAGGGTCATTCCATTCATAATTCGAGATTGTCGTACCTTCCTTATAAGCCGGATCCGCTGTTTCTCCCGATTCGGGAGCGTCCACCGTATCATAGACCGGTTCGTAAACCGTCATCGCCTTCGGGTGGTGATAGGCGCCATAACCACTGGACAGGTTGGAAAATTCACTACGGTCAAAAGCCTGCCCTTGTTCGGCATGTCCTGCCTGGTCGATACGGATTTTTTCAGGATTCGTCATCCAGGTACTGCCAACCCGTTTCGCCGAAAAAGCATCATTTTCATTGCGAATCTGCCCGGCCTGAATCGTCAGATTCCCCATACTTTCAATGGAAGCGCCCTGATTGGTCAGCGTATCATCCGCCGTTAAATGCATGTCTCCACCACTGTACAAGGTCGCATTATGACGATTCTCAATGGCTTGGGCCTGTACCGTCAAGGTATTCCGGACCGCAATCGTACCGGCTTTATGGGTATCCAGCTTGGCCAGGAGTCCCTGGACCACCGCCAGCTGTGCATCATAGGCTTTATCAGCCTGTTCGATAGCTGCTTTGTACTGGGACTCCTGCGCACTACTCGTATATTTCGTGACATCAGCCGAATAAGCAGCTTCCAGGGCAGCTTCTTTTTCCTGTAAAGTCTTCATCGCTGCGGCCAGTTTTTCTTCCAATTCAGCTTGACGGCGGTTTTCCAGCCGGTCCGCCTGAAGCGTCACGTCCTCTCCATAGATACGGCCATTTTCGTGATTGATGATATGTTTTGCCGTTACGGTGACGTGCTGTGTTCCATTAATCAGCCCCGTATTATCAAGGGTCGTCGTTTGCTGGACGACATCTTGTCCATTCAGTTCGCCGGTTGCGTTATTCTGGATTCCCTGTCCGGCTTCCACTTTCAAAGTCTTGCCGCTTTCTATCTTGCGGCTGTTTGTCAAGGTTCCATCGGTATGCAGGGTAAGATTCCCGTCCGCCGTAATCGTTCCCATTGAAGCGTCACTATCTTCATTTTGCAGGGATTGATGCGTTGTAATCGCCGTATCACCTCCGCTGGCGATGACCCCTTTCAAAGGCAGTTTATCCGCCTGAATCGTCAGATTCCCGGCTGCTGAAACTTTCCCTTTTTCCATTTCCAAGGTCTGCTGTACCTGAACGGCTGCATTCCCTTGCGCAGCGATAGAACCTTCTTTGACAGATACTTGATTCGCCTGTATATCCAAGTTTCCACCACTGACAATCTGTGCCTTATAGCTGGTCAAGGTGGTCGTCCGAACGGTCAGATTCCCGGCCTGATTCACCTGACCATCCCGGCTGATGCCAGCTCCGACAACGGCATGGTTCGTCATCCCTTGGTCCGCACGGATGACGGCATCTTTTCCACTGGCCAGGGTCTGTTCATTGGTCACAGCCCCCGTTGTATGCACCTGTAGGGTTCCATCGCTATAGGCAGTCCCGGTCTGAGTGATATGCAGGTCCCCGTTATTTTCCAAGGCTAGCGAGTCAGTAGCTGATAGCGTCCCACCCAGGTTGACACCCAGCCCTTTTTCCGTACCGACCAGATAAATCCGATTGGCATACATCCCGCCAATAGCTGCGACGTCTAAGGCTACTCCCGGTTCGTCAGCCACGTTCTGATTGCCCGTTTCCGATAGGGGCGTCACCTGTAATCCATCATAAGCAATCCGGTTACGCCCCGTCACGACATGGGCTTCTTTCGCCCAAATGCCGGCATTGACCTGAATAGCCTGCGCCAGCAAATCAACCTGGTCTGTTTGGGACGCATCAAGCCCCTTCCCTGCAACCTGAATCCGGCCACCGGCAACGGTGACATCCGTAACCCGGCCACTGGCATCATAAATAGGGCGGCCCGTCGTCAGCATGGCCCGGGACGTATTCAGGAATCCGCCGCCATTGACGGCAATCCCATTCGGATTGGCCACGATGACGTTAGTAGTTAGTGGCTAGTAGTTAGCGAACGTTTAAATTGACGGCAATCCCATTCGGATTGGCCACGATGACCCCGGCCCGGTCCCCGGCAACTTCCAGGAATCCGTTCATCGCCGTTCTTCCCGATCCCGTCACTTCATTGACAATAAGTTTAGCCGTTCCCCGGACCATATTCGGATTGGCCTGAACATATCCCGCCAGCTGCGTATTCGTTACTTTATGGGCATTGTTCAAGATAGCCCCTTTCTCCGGAACGTTAAAATGGGTATACAAATTGCGCGACACACCGCCTGCGGTCGGAGCCGTAATTTGTACCAGGGGAATCCCATTCGCTGTCTGTTGTACGAGTGGCTGCTGGGATGCCGGGGCTTTCGTATCCGGTAAAATGGGTGCGTCAGCGGCCAGGATTGCTGCCGGTTCGACGACAAAAAGTCCCATCAGCATCCATGCTGTAATCTGTCGTTTCAAATTTGTATATTTCATATCCGTCATCTCGTTTCTTCAGGGTAAGTATCTTTTAGAATCAATGGCCGTTAAAAGTGCCAGCTCAATGTCAATCCTGTAGTGACACGGTCTGTATGATAACCATCAGGTTTATATAAGGGGCAGCCGATAAAGGCATCATACGATATTCCCGATGGGAAATCTCCTCGCAGACCGAATACGGTCCCGACCAGCGTATGTCCGAGTAAATCTTCAACAGCCGGACCATAGACGGCCCCCACATCCAGGCCGACATAGACCTGACTATGCAGCTGGGCAATCTCTGAAGCCAGCTCATTCCGCCAATACCAGCCGCTTTCGGCCATGAGGGTCATCTCGCCGTCAAAGCCCCGAACGGTATAGCGGTTGCCCATACTGATCATATCGACACCGTAAAGGCGATCACCGCCAGCGGTCCACTGTCCATGAAAGGATGAAGTATAGACGGCCTGACGATGTCCCATCATAAAGGGATGGCGGTAATCTACATCCAGGAGCCACATATGGTAACGTGTCTTCGGGCCATCATCATAGGGATTTTCCGGCATAGCACCGAACCAGCCAACACCCATTCGATGACCGATACGGCCATACCACATATCGGCCCCACAGTATACCTGTTGGGACAGGCCAGCTTCCAGCGCCGTCGTATGCAGCGTTTGGACGGGGATTTCCAGGTCATTGATAAAATAATGCGAATTACGTTTCCGGACCTGAACATCGAAGCTGGTCTTGCGATGCTGATTGCGGCTGATGAGGTGGTCCCAAGAGAAACTGCTGATATCGCTTTTTCCACGGCTGAGAAAATCGTAGGGGGTACTGTATACGGTCTGATGATAGGTATAACGACTGTAAGCGATGGAAAACGTTTCTTTGCCATAAGGAATTCGATAGTAGATTTGCTGTCCCCGTGTACCTCGTTCATAACCATCGGCCATGACATCGCCATTAAGGTCGATTTGAAGATAATCATTACCGTAAAAAGGATTATCTATGCCGATATCGGCACTTAACTGCCAGCGCCCGGTATCTGTCAAACCGGAATCATCCAGCGAGAGGATGCCATGCACAGGGGTTGTCCGATGAATCGTCAATTCAATATCACTCTGCCCTGGTGTTTCAGCAGGAATTAATCGCAGGCTGACATCTTGCGATGACAGCTTCTTCATCTGTTCTACCCCTTGCTCGAGAAGATGTACGTTCAAAATATCACCTTCCCAGATGGGGAAGGCCGTCCTCCAAGGCAGCTGTGCGCTCCCTTCGCTATAACGGACCTGGTGAATCCGCCCGGCCTGGACTTGCAGCCGCAAAACACCATCAGCTATGTTCTGTTCTGGAATGATGACACGGCTGGTTGCATAGCCGCGGCGCAACAGTTCTTCATTCATATCATGAACTAACTGATTTATTTCCTTGACATTTACGTTCTTATTTTCACATTCGTGAGTATAAGAAGACAGAAATTGAAAAGATGAATCGTCCATATCCAATTGGACATGACGAATCCAAAAAGACGGGCCTGACTGCGGCGATTCTTCCGTGGGCACGGGTATGTCATGCACTGGAATTACAGAAAAAGGTCGTGACTGTAAACGGTCATCACGAAGAGTCGCCTGCTGCCGTGCTTGCTCCAGTTGTTCCTGCTGTAACACAGAATCTATAGCCAATACTTGCATAGGGAATACAGCCAGCATCATAGCCAGACTGTATAAGGGAATCCGGAATATCATGAATCCATTCACCTCTTTAAAAGAATACGGTTGATAATATGTTTGTATTTTACAATAATTTTCACATAAATTCAATAAAATATAATCTTCAATATAGTGATTTACAAAATTATTAATTCATAAAAAATCATTAACCACCGTCATTATTACGTATACCATACTGTTTATATATATAACCATACAATTATTTAGCTTTTTAAGCAACAAACGTATCGTATAATAATACAATAAATAATACAATAAAAGTATTTTTAGACAAGATAAAAAAGCCCCGCACGTTCTGCACGGGGCTTTCCGGTCATTCGATGCCGTATTCTTTATATAATTTTTCTCTGAGGGTCTTATCGTCAAGGGCGTCAGAGAAGTCCTGCAAGCGGCCGTCGGCTTTCATCCGTTTAAACAAGGCCGCCACTCGGTCTTCGCCTTCCTCCAGTCCTTTCTTGTATTCTTCCAGTAGCCATTGCTCCAATTCCGAACTCATGGCGAACACCTCCTCGCTATTGTATTATTTATTCTCCCAGTCCTTTGTCTAAATCGCTTTCCAGGTACAGGTGGCGATGCTTTGAAGGACGGTTCTTCTGATTCTTTGGATCTTTCAGCCATTCCTGGAATCCCTTCTGGATTTCCGGGTCGTTAGCTGCCCGGATAAACATATCCAGGAGTGGATTCAAATCAGCATCGTTTCCGACCGGAGCCGGTTCCGGGGTCCAGTTTTCCAGTTCTTTCATATCACTCATCGCTTTTTCCTAGCCTCCTTTTTGCACTATCCCTGGCGAATCGTCAGGGGGATTGACTACGAACATTTGCTTCTGCTTCTGGCACGTGGTACACAGCCGAGGCCATTGCCTTAAGATAAGCTGCTCTTCACGCTGGTTTTTCAGTCATTCGATACCGTATTCTTTATATAGTTTTTCTCTGGCGGTCTCATCGTCGAGGGCGTCATAGAAGTCCTGCAAACGGCCGTCGGCCTTCATCCGTTTCCACAAGGTCGCTACTCGGTCTTCGCCTTTCTTCAACCCTTTCTTGAATCCTTCCTTAAATCCTTCTCTTCGTTCTTCCAGTAGCCATTGTTCCAATTCCCGACTCATGCGAACACCTCCTTCATCTATTCGACTACTGCAACTCGGAGTTTCAGGTCGAGGGCGCGTGTAAGCTTGATGAGCGTATCGAGTTTGGGCATTGTCTTGAACGTTTCAATGCAAGCGACCGAGGATAGAGGAAGGCCGCACCGTTCTGCAAAGGTGCACTGGCTGATGCCCAGTTTCTGCCTCCGCCGGATGATGGAAGAAACAATATCGCTTATTTCCTCAATTTCTTCCATATTACGGCGGGCCTCTTCATTGATTGCTCTGACATGATCTTTGTAGTTTTTCCAGGTTCTCATAGTTTTCCCCCTCATCGTTCTATTTGAACGATAGCACAATCGCTATGGAAAGACAAGAGCGGAAAAACGGCGTAGAACTACACATACACATATACATGTACACATACACATGTACACTACACATGTGTATGTGTAGTGCTATTAAAATTCGCTCTTACAAAAAAATACCCAGTCGGCGGCCTTATGCGTAGGGGGCTTTCACGTGTCTTTTCAGCCCGTCAGGTCGTGGCTGCAAGGAATGGCAAGAGGGTTGCTGAAACACTGCTGTGGAATGGGAAGGGCTATTTTTCTTCTCAAAAAAGGAAAATAGCTATGCCATGACGAAATATAGCATTAGGACCATTATTGATGGATAACCGTTGATGAGGCAGGTGAGAATATGGACGAAGCCGCAAAGGCCATGGCATTAAAAGCCCTGGAAGAATTACAGGAGCAAATGAGAGGCGAAGCTGAAAAAGCCGGTCTCCGGACAGAAGAAGACGTCATTCGATTGGTAAAAGAAATACGGCATGAAGATGATCCCAAACCAGAAGTAAATGACGAAAACCAATGACTACGGGGTTCATAAAGGAGGCATGAGGCGATGAAGGTAAGCTATCCTGCCATTTTCTATGAAGAAAAGATAGGCAATTACACCGTATTCTTTCCTGATTTCCAGCAGGTTACCTGCGGCGATGATTTAGCGGATGCCGAGTTCATGGCAAAGGATTGTTTGTCCCTGCTTATCACCATCGAAAAAGAAGATCGGCACAAAATCCCGAAGCCGACGCCCATCGAAGACCTGGACATGCACTGTATCGACTCCGAAGATTGGGAATATGTACGGTCTTTTGTCAAAATGATAGAAATCGACATATAGCATACTATTTTTCCGCAGCTCAAACTACGAATAAAGCGCTCTAGACATTCAGCATCTGGAGCGCTTTATGGTATGCGTCATGCTTCGTAAATGATATAGATTGCTTCATCGTCCTTTACCTGTTCCCATTCCTGGCATAGGCTCACCGGGGTTGCCGGCGGAAGAGACTGCTTATCCTGCCTCATTCCCGACAGATGCAGGGTCAGCGCTGTCCGGGCGGCTTCGATGGCCTGGGGACGTCCCGGCCCCAGGTTATGCATCCCGGCAAATCGGGGAATGTCACATGGATTCCGTCTGGTCCCTTCGTGAAGATGGCCGGATAATGCGCTTTCGTAAAGACTCGCTGGAATCTCTTATCCTCGTAACTATCCATCCTATCACGTCCTTTCGGGGCATCATTTTTTCTCAATCGGTACGACGTCCTGATACATCCAGGCGGCCACGGAGTCGTCCCGGATGTAGTCGACATGGAAATGGCCGAAGTACCATTTCTTATAGGTCATCAGCTCTTCCAGGCCGCTCAGGAGTTGGGAGGTCTTGCAGCCATCGATCCACTGGGCCAGGTCCGCGACTTGGTCGACAAAGCGGGCCGGCGCCGTATGGGTGATGACGTAATCGACGGTGAAATCGTGGGCCGTCAGGTTCTTGGCGGCATTGTCGAAGTTTTCGGCCGACGCCTCTTCCTGGGGCCACCAGGACACACCGGGCCAGCGCTGTGCCTTGTCCGTCGACTTAGCCCCGCCGAAGGCAAAGAAGGTCTGGCCTTCGAGGGTGAAGACTTCGCCGCGCAGCAGGTGATAGAGATTGGGCCGCAGTTCATGGACCCGGCCGCCGGACCAGCTTTTCACCGGATAGCGGCAGAGCTGGTCAAAGTTTTCATGGTTCCCGTCGACGAACAGGACCGTATACGGCAGCTGGGCCAGCCATTCCAGCCACTTGTGATCTGTTTCATCCGATTCCCCGACCCAGGGAATCCCGAAATCACCACAAACGATGACATAATCCTCCGGATTCATATGAATTCCGCGCTGGGTCAATGCATCCATCCCCAGCCTTTCCGGATTGGCATGAATGTCGCCGGTAACATAAATCATAAGAACACCTCCTCAATATAAAATAAAAGAGAGCAAGCTCAAAAACTCGCTCTCTTCTTATTTTGGCACCCTTTGTCTAAATAAAAGCAGATCAAGATTTCAACTCTCGACCCATTCACATACACGGATTGCAAGCAAGACGCACTCGAAGGGCATCTTCCGGGGCGACATTTCAACCCACTCATATACACGGATTGCAAGGGTGGTGGAAAACTCTAGCACCCATCTTATTCCGGTCTTTGATTTTTGCGAACCTCATTGAAGAGTGTTACCAGAGTGGAGTCCCCTGGCAAGCTTCGCACAAATTGGGTGAGTTGCTGGACTTATTTTTTGCCAGGCTTTTGCCGAGCGGTACCGGTGATTTCGGCATCGGCCCTTCTCAGCTTAGGGAAAAGCAAACGAACCCAATTATGGTATGTACCCTATCCTTTGACGGGGCGTTTTTTTATTTCAACTCGCTCACGGTGAGTTGCTGGACTTATTTTTTGCCAGGCTTTTACCGAGCGGTACCGGTGATTTCGACGCCGGCCCTTCTCAGCTTAGGGAAAAGCAAACGAACCCAATAGGTGCCATTGATGTACATTGCGGTACATCGATTACAGGTATTATTATAAGTTAATTTTACTTTGTTGTCAACAAAATTATGTATATAAAACCAAATGGATTTTTATTAGGGCAACCTTAATTTCTCTTTTTAAGCTATGAGCTTATCTATTTAAAATGGCTTTATTTAGCCATTTTACCATTATACACATACACATGTGTATGTGTATGTGTAGTTTCGTGTTAATCACATTTTAGAATATTTATTCTTTATGATGAATAACAAGCATGGCATTGGAATTATTATATGGAAAAGCAGGCCGCAAAATCCGTAGCCTGCTTCCAGGAATTGATTACGTACCTAACGTATTACCGAATTCTTTTCCGAGATTGGCTTTCCCACGCTCGTAAATGTTCCGGGCAGCGTTTTCGTCATCATTTACGATGGTATCGGCCCCATAGCCGCAGTTCTGGCAGACGAAGCGATGTTCATTCTGCAAGCGGTTGGCTCTTTCTACATGACCGCATACGGGGCAAGTTATGCTGGTATCGTGGGGAGAGCATGTATAGATCCATTGGCCGGACAATGCTGCAAAATAGGTCAGCATGTCTTCCAGATGCCTATACGGCCAGTTGCTGGGCCGTTCTTCATCTTTAAAGGTAAGGTCTTCTAAAACGAAAACGGTTCCCGCTGGTTCCTGGCTTACGATTTCTCGCGCGATTTTGATATTGGCGGCAAGCGCTTGCTCGCCTTTATCCTGGGGTGACGAAGAACCGCAATCCAGCAAATATTCTTTTCTGGAATACCGCTTGGCATTTCCTGGTGTATACGTAGTGGCGATATTAATGATACCTCTATCAACCCCGACAATGCGAGATACTTGTTTGAGAGATGTTATTTCCGGCTTCCTAAAGGCGATTCTCATCATCCACGTACCATGTTTGTACTCAAGAAAAGCCATCTTTGACTTCCAGGAACTCGGCGGTAAGGGAATGCCGGTGGGCAATGAGAATTTCACCGTTACCTTTTTGCCAATACGGAGTACACAGGTAAAAGAATCCGCGTCATTATCTGCCTGAAAATGGATATCGTACGAACATCCTGGAATGAGACGGGCAGAAAGGTGCCGAGAATGCTCAAGATTGAATTCCTTGTGCTGGTTCTTCGCTTGCCGATATGCTGACATCACGGTAGCTAATGGGTATTGGCCATACTTTATACGAAGTTTAAAACGTTGGTTCAGCCGGTAGCTTATCTGGTGACTGATTCTTTTTACCTGATTTATACTCTTATCTTCTTCTTCTGAATGGATTTCCCCCTTATTTCTGTATTCCCAGTATTGTTTTTCGAACACGGCGATATCTATATTCCTTTCTTCAAAAAATTTCACAATATCCAGGCAGGCATCCCGGTATGTATCCTGAGTATGTTGCAACAGGTCCATGGCTGTCTGGTCTGGATGTAGGAGAATTGGTAAATGAAAATAGGAAGAGGTAGGATTGTCCTGTCTGGTATACGTATTGATTGTTGTTGTCATGTGAACCCACTCCTTTGTTTAACACCACAATGGTTTGCTTTTTGCGCAAAATGAAAAAACGGACCTGGGCCAGAGGCAGGGGCAGCTTGCTGTACATTTTACCCTTGCCGGCGGCACAGGTCCGTTTAGAATGACGCGCGAAAAAGCACCCTAGGTTAGGTCACATTTTCGTTAGGACTTATCACGGCTTATTTCCCAAAGTGGAGTTTCGTAATACCACCAGTCTCCACTTGAATAACAAACGACATATTTCTTATTGCCGTAAGCTGATTTGACAAAAAAAGCTTCGACGGGTTTGCCATAGACCCATTTACAAGATCGCTGGTGTATTTTAACGAGTGTGGATAATCCCCAGTCGGATATTTCATCGACTACGCGGTTGTCTATTTGCACGATGTCTTGCCCAAATGGATACCACGTTGCTACATCTTGGAAAATTTCACCATCTAAAACATCCAACAAAGTCCACATCAAATAACAAGGAGGCTGATACTCATTCGATAGAATGTTATTTCTGCCGGAGATATGTGAAATACACACTAAATAATTGAAGCATGCGGAGAGAAGGCTCATTGGTTTCTTCCCCGAAGGCGGAGCTAGATAACACCCGACTTTATTTACCCCTATTATGTCTTTTATATTTCCTAGGACCTCGTAAAAGTCTTGCATGTCCTTTTTATGGGTTTTACTCGCTATGCCCATATCTTTGTGCGAATACCGATTTAAAGAATCCTCAACAAAATCCTCAGCGAATAATCCTGCGTCTATAGCTTTAAATACCGTATCCGAGACATAGATTTCATCTTTTTTTAGCCGAGAATTCGCATTCAATTTTACCCAATACGATTTTTTTTCGGACGAGTAGGATTTCTCCCAAAGTTTGTCCAGATTTTCCATAATTTTAAAACCACCTTTCTTTAATAGCCATAAAATAATTTATGCAGCTTTCCAATAATGTAATACGTTAATATAACGCCTATGAGCAACAACACGACAGCCAATACACAATTACCGAACGTCAGAGATTCTATGAATGCCCGGATAGACTGGAAGGTCTGGGTGGATGGTATGAAGTAGGCCGTCATCCCCAAACTGTAAAGTAACAAACATGCCAGAATGAAGCTCCAGCGCATGGAAAATCCTTTACCTTGACGGCTCCGAGTATATCTATCTTTCCATGCCTTGGTCTCGGCTTTTCTTTGCGTTATTTCTCGTTGAAGAGAGATAGTGCTTTCGCTGATGAGCTTCAGGTCGTGATTCAGGTCGTCTTTCTCCTGACAAAGCTGTTGCTTCTCTTTCTCCAGTTCCTGAATCTCGGCTGTTTGTCTTTCTACCTTGTTCTGGAGTTCCGCAATCAGGCGTTGACGGGCTGATTCTTCCGCTTGTGCGGACGGTGGCTGGTATTTCATGCGAGGTCACCTCCTTTCCGGTCATAATCGAGGTTTGAGCCGCAATTTGTAAGGCTTCCTTAGTTGTCGCTTCTTGGTGCTGTTTTCGCCAGGAAGCAACGGTCTGCGTAATGGATTGCGTAAGTGATTTCCAGAACGACGCCTTTTCAGTTTTAGCTGATTCTTCTTGCAACTTCTTCAAGGCTTGGACATTCTTTGCGTTTTCAGCGAAATGGGCTTCCAAAGAGTCTTTGGAGCAGGAGATTTTCAAAGTCTTTTCAAAATTACTATCTCTTACCTTATGTCCTTCGGCATCAGCAAAAGTAATGTGCTTCCGCTTGTCTGTCCAAGTGACCTGGATCCCCTTTTCATCCATCAGCCGGACGAAGTCTGCCCGGCTTACGGATTGGCTCTGACATGCTGAGATGGCATCGGCCATCTCGAGGTAATAACTCTGATATTGGCCTGCTAAGGCCTTTGACAAGGCTTGCTGCTTGGGCATATTCCAAGCGGTGATATCCGGCCCTTTTTCGGGTACTGAGAGTCCCTGGGCCTGCGATAGGGTATTACAGCGTTCTTTCAGATCCGCCAGGTCCTTCTTGGACCATTGCAGCTTATAACCCGTTTCAGCATGAACGGAGTTGACGACGATATGGGCGTGGATGTGCTTCCGGTCCTGGTGCACAGCGATGAGGGCCTGATAGCCTTGCAGTGCCGGCGTTTCCGTCACGAGACGCTGTGCATTTTCCAGCACCTGTTCTGGCGTAATGGCTTCCCCTGGCGGAAACGAATAGATGAAATGCTTGTACTGTCGACCGTTCGTCTTATGGAACAGCTCTTTCGTCAGCATCATGTCGTCATAGGCGTTTTGTGGGTCGCAATCAATGCCGGCCATTAAATGCTCTTCCGTCTTCTTGGGCTGTGTTACGTAATTAATAATACGCTTCAAAGATGCTCCTGATTGAGCTGCCTTAATGATTGCCATAGCTGACTCAGCTCCTTCCGCATAGCGACGATTTCAACATACGCTGGATGCTTTCCCTGGTTACAGCTGCGGGCCATCTGATTCAGGTTGTTGCCAATGCGCCGGATTTCTGGAAGCAGGGATTGCAATCCATAATTATTGATAATAGGTATCGACAAAAGAGCGTGAAGAACGAAATCTCTTTGCGACCTTCCCGATTCTTTGATTCGTTTTTGGACTGCCTTCCTTTCTTCGGCAGTCATGCGGATGGACAGGCCGTAAGGCCGGGTCCGCTTACCTTTAGCCATTGGGAAAACCTCCTTATTTTGTATTTGGGGCCGGGGTTCGAAGGGGCAGCGCCCCTCGCAAGTTCTATTTGACCAGCCGGTGGCTGGCCAAATAGGGAACTTGCCAAAATACCCCCACGCCGCCAGAAAAAGATACAACGAAATCCCCGGACTGCCGACGACCGATGGCCATAGAACAGGCCGGGGAACAGAAAAAACGTTGATGCCATTACCGGCGTGGGGTAAGAATCAGTACCACGTGGCGTCCCAGAGGTCATAATGGTAATACGTTCCGGAGGCGTATGTGACAATCCAGTGATTTGACGCCACCATTTTAATTGAGAGTATTTCTCCGTCATTCCAATCGCAAATGGAATGATGAAGACGTATTACACCGTGTAGTCGGCACAGAGAATGGAAAACCGTGAGAAAGTCTTTCTGAGTCGGTGTCATACATTTATTCTCCTTTCTTTTTTGGATCAACCTCTTGTTCAATCCAACCGTAGAAACGCTTTACGGCATCGGATATTAGTACATCGGATGGGACGAGGGGACGTGATAAGTGCATTTTGTGCACATCTTTACAACGAGATAAGGCCACGTACAACTGGCCAGGCGCAAATATATTCGCAGGATCGACGTTCATGGCGTCATATGATTGCCCTTGACTCTTGTGAATGGTGATGGCCCAGCCGAGCATTACGGGAATTTGGGAAAACTTCCCCACCACTTTTTCTTCTACCCTTTTCTCGCCCGTATCTTCGTCTTCAATCAAGACTGGGCGAGTCACTTGCCAGATTTTTCGTTTTACCTCAATCTCAGAGCCGCTGTCCAGCTCGACCATGACAGAGTCCATTTTGGTGGCCGTCACGGTGCCGAAAGACCCGTTGGAGTATCGAGGCGGATTTTCTTCGGTATCGTTTGCTAAGAACAGGATGCGAGCTCCCAGCGTGAGTTTTAAACGACTAGGGATATTTCGCTTATCGTCGTCGGTTACATCCCCTTCTTCTTCAAGCCGATACGTTTTTTGGTATTGCGTGTCCAGCTGTGAGTAGTGTTCCTTGTTAATCCGGTCGACCTCGCTGTTTTTTGTGCAAACGGTCATACAGTTTGGTTGCGGCATTTTTGCGCTGTTCTCGTTAATATACTGAATACCAGCTGGATTGCCGCGCCGAATTAAGTTTAAGGCTTCCGCGAAGGCAGGATCCGCTTGACGTATTACCTTTTTCAAATCGAATATTTTTAGCTGGAGTGCATCCCATTGGGCCGTCAGAAAAGGCCAGCCAGCCTCATTTTCAGGATAGCAGCGTCGCCAGACTTCTCGACTGTCTTTACCGATGATAGGCGGTAACTGAGCGAAGTCGCCACAAAGTATAAGCTGGATATGATGCTTTATTGGGGTGAGGTTCTCATATTTTTGTGTATCTTCCTCTTTGGCATCAAAGCGGAAGGGGACATGGAGCTGATCTTCGGCTAAGATGATTTTTGCCAGGTAGGCAAAGAGATCGCTTCGGCACATGGATATTTCATCGACAATGAGGATGTCGGTTCGGGCGATTACTTCATACACTTTTTTACCCATTTGATGGGCATAGCTGGCAGGCTGAAAATTATCCGGACCGATGACGGTAGTAGGGGCATGGATGGCTCGATGGATGGTTGTTCCCTTGATGATACGCGCCGCAATGCCCGTTGGTGCCATGCGTAATACGGTCTTCCCTTCGCCTTGAGCATATTGAATGAAGTGCTCCAGGAGGTAAGTTTTCCCAGTACCAGCACCACCACTGAGGAAAACATTATGTCCGGCCGCCATGGCAGCGAAGACGGTTTGCTGTTCCGGTGTCAGAACCGAGTCAGCGGATGTCCCGGACTCAGCTGTCCCGGATTCGGAGGTCGATGGGGGCGGTGGGCATACGGCATCCGATGGTTGTGCGAGGCCTAAAAAAACACGACATTTTTCCATGTCTTGGCGGAGCAGTTTGACGAACACCTTAACTATTTCGTATTCAGTTTTTGATGCCCGAATCGAACAAGTGCGACGTTTGTCTTGTTCGGGGATATTTAGGGGCTTACGACCCCGACGTTTATTTATCATATTTATTCACACTTCTTTCATGAATTATAGCCGACAAGGGCGGCGGATTCTGTAGGGGCATGGCCCAATTTGGGGATAAGTGGAACGGTAGCCGCAGGTGTTCCGAACAAACCGTCTTCGGACGGCGGTGGCCCAATTCCCAACCACAGGGGGCATAGCCCCCTGTACCCCCGATGTACACAGAATCTGGGACGGGGACATTAGGGCTATCAAGGGCGGCCGCTCTGCTGTGTACTTATTTTTTATTTACTTATCTATTTTTTGCGGACTCAATGTCCCTATGTCCCCGAGACGGTACAGTGCGTATTTTATCCAGTTTGGATGGGGACATTGACCAATCATGGGGCTGTCCCACTTTCCTCGGTCCGATCCGGCGAAGCCCAGGCCGGTGCCTTCGTGGGCGGGACGAGGTACTCGCGCTGGTGGTGGTTGCTTGGCGTTTTGAGGCGCGAATCACGGCGGGCAATGTTTTGCAGGGCTCTGCCGACTTTACGGTTATTTTGAGGCGAAATACAGAGATCGCCGCATACGTCGGTGGCTGTCATCCTATGCCATTGGTCGAGCGGAGCATTCCAATTAAGTTTGTCTAACAGTAGGCGCTCCTCGGTGGTGAGCAAGAGATGCTGAGCATTCAGGCTTTCCAGCTGAGCTAGCTCGGCCGTACTGAGATAGTGTGGGATCTGGCAGTCAAAAGCCCGGTTCATGATATAGCCCCACAGTTGGTCTCGGTCCAGGGGCAGATCCAGCACCTGAGTGATGGCAATAGGCCAGTAGCGTCGGTTGCCGGTAAGGTCGCGGAGGAATCCCTCCCCTGGGAGCTCGTTGACAGTACCGATGAAGACCGTCCGACGTGGTATCATTTCGGCGGAACGGGCATAGGGTCTTCTAAAAACATCTTGTTTTTGAGTGATGTACTGTTTAAGCGCATCCATCCGCTCTTTGCGGAGCGTGTTGCCGACTTCTCCGAGTTCAACAATCCAAAATCTCATGACGCGCATGGTGTCATCGCGGGATCCGGGGTCTAAGGTGATTCCGTCGGCGCCCCAGTCGGAATGGGGAAGAAGACGATACAGGAACCGGGTCTTCCCAATTCCTTGCGGCCCCACCAGAATCAGTACGCCCTGCGCGGATATGGCCCCTTTATTAAAAGCTAACTTGGCGGCAGAAATAAGCCATTTTTCCAGAAGTATTTTGCAAAAGTCCGCATCTTGCTGAACTTTTGGGTCTAGCTTCAATAAGCGGAAAATGTCGTCGATATGGGATTTGCCGTCCCAATTTTGATGGCATTTTTTCAGGTACTCACAGACAGGGCTGTACAGATGTTTGGCCGCAATGGCGGCAACGGCATCCCAGGTCTCGGTCTTGCTGATGCGCAAGTGATGGGTTGTCAGCTGGCTCCTGATTTGCGTAATACCAACATCGAGTGGAGCATGTGTCAAGAGCTTTCCGCCGGTCAGCTCGATTTCCTTTGTCATCTGATTGTAATTGACCTTGATGCCTAGCTGTTTTAGGGCGTACTCCACGTTTTCTAGGGCGGAAGGGATAGGGATGTTGCGTCTTTGTCCATGGCGAATGTCTAGGTCGACGATGGGCCAACTCCATTGGATGGCGTTATTATCGGTGTTACTCATTTATTGCTCACCTCCTTTGCAAGGCAGGTGGGATATGGTATGATTGGATTGTGGTTGAGATGGATTATTTTGGCCACAGTTCAATCCGTTCGGTGTTGCAGCATCGGGCGGATTTTTTTGAGTTTTAGGAGCTGTTCCGGGGCCGAAATGGGCCAATGCATTGACGATGTCCTTCTGGTCCGAGACGGTCGTCAAATAATACCGATTAAGCACGGTGCAATCGGCATGGCCGAGACGCGCCGCGATATCTGGCAAGGCGATGCCGGCCTTGGCCAGGTACGAAGCATGGAACTTGCGCAGGCTGTGTAACCCCATGGGGGACAGTCCTGCTGTTTGAAGGAGGGGATGCCAGTAACGTCGGATGAGATTGGTGAGGGAGATAAAGCCGCCGGCAGCATTTGCAAAAATCAGCTGTCGTTCGTCAGCGTAATACGTGCCGACTGTTTTCTGGTACCCTAGCTGGTACTGTCGCCACTTGACTAGCAGATGGCTTGTGTCCGGGTCGAGGGCCAGGGTACGCTGAGATGTCTCTGATTTCGGGTCGGCGATGATCTGTCGTCCGTCGTGGTCTACGGTCAGGTTATTGTGGATTTTTAGCTTGCCGTCCTGGAAATCCGGCCAGGTCAAAGCCGCTAGCTCCCCAGCTCGGCATCCGGTCATGGCTCCGAGGTAAATAAAGACGTAATACATTTTTTGAAGGTAGTCAGTGCCAATATTGTTGGAACCTTCATCGGCTTTGATTTTTGCCAAGCGCAAGAGTTCTTGCATTTGTTCGAGGCTCATGATTCGGATGGGTTTTTTGGGGTGTTTGGGGGGCTTAGTCAGGCGTACCGGATTACGACTCAGGAGACCGTTGCGGACGGCATCGGAAAGGAAAACTTCGAAGATGCGACGAATAGTGAGCACCGTCGATATCGACAAGGGCCGTGCCAACAGCTCATGAAACCATACTTGCAGCTCGTAGGGCTTGAGACTGGTTAGCTTTCTTGTCCGGAATGTGGGGACAATATGGTTTTTGAGCGCTCCGCGGTAATTACGGTATGTCTTGCCTTTCCAGGTGGTCTTTCCCGAATTCAGAAAGATTCTTGCCCACTGCTCTACTGTAAGGTCGTCGGTTGGTATTCCTTGAGCTCTCTTTTGTCGGTAAGATTCCACCTTTTGAGTTAGGATTTCAAGCGACTTGGCCGTGATTTTTTTGCGGTGAGATATTCCGTCTCGGCCGGTTGCTTGAATTTGCCAGCACCAGCGCCCTGTGCGCTTGTCCTTCCAGTAAGTGCCGGCGCCATGCTTACGTATACTACTACGCTTCATCGATTATCGCCTCCTGAATTTTGCGCTTCTCTTAGGATTTTTTCAATCCATGCGCCTGTAATGAGCTTACGATTACCGATCTGTACGTATGGGATTTCTTCTTGACGCAAAAGTTTGTAAATTAGGCTTTTGCTCATGGTGCATCCCAAAGCATCTCGAGCTTCGGTCACAGTGTACAATGTTTTTGGCGTCATTGTGTTTACCTCCTTTTTTTGCTATAATAAATATAAAAAGATATTTATAGCACATATTTTATAATGATATTTGTTAAAATATCTTGATTATATTTTATACTATTGTATAAATAGAGTCAAGAGCAGAATGGGGATTTTTTATGTATAATGCTGAGATTTTTGCAGAGCGATTAAAGTTGTTACGAAAGGTATATGGGTTAAATCTTCAACGACTTTCTTCTTTGGTGTCTATTACATTGCCTGTAAGTCAGGCAACGATAAATCATTGGGAAAACAAGCGACGCGTTCCAGCGTTGTCAGCTATACAAAGTATCGCTGATGTGTTTTCTGTATCATTGGATTGGCTATCTGGACGGTCGGATGTCCCGTATACGGAATCGTTGATGTGTTCATTAGAACGCGAAAACTGCCCATTGAAGGTCGAGGCTCCGGATGAATCGATTATTACGTTGTGGCCTGCACGAACGGCTACAGCCCCAAAAGAATATCTTGATGAAAAGTCCAGGCATATATATTATTCATTAGGGGTGAGAGCTAATATTTTATTTTTTTTACATCAGATAAAATTGGATGTTATGAAAGACGGGTTAATTGTCAAAAATCCGGCCAATCACAAGTATTCAGTCTTATATACTGATATAAATCAAGAATATATGGCGTCTCTTTATCGATTGGTGAGTGTCAATGATCGACTGGGGTTGCCTGAAAAACAAGCAGAATTGATCCCGTTTTCTAAACCCATCTTTGATTTGGAAGAAGAAATCAAACTATCAATAAAACATTAAAAATAATGAATAATGTAAAAAAATAAACCCGAAGATGTGGTTAATCCGCTCTTCGGGTTTTTATACAGGCTGAAAATAGAGAAACATCAAAGTCCCCCCACAAAGTGTTGCCAAAATGCAAGAAAAAAGGCTTCCGATTTCTCGGAAGCCTTGATTTTATTGGAGCCACTAATAGGATTCGAACCTACGACCCTCTCATTACGAATGAGATGCTCTGCCAGCTGAGCTATAGTGGCAAGTACTCTTATATTATATTCACGAGGCCTATAGTTGTCAACACTTTTTTTAAATTTTTCTGATTTTTTTTGAAGAGGCATTGTGGCGTGCGAAAACAGCCCTGCTGGGGAAGGAGGACCTGGCGGGGCTGTTTCCGTGATGATTGTGAAAGGGTTTAGGTTGTAGTTGTGAGGTGGTTCTACTGGCCTGTTTATATTATATAATACCATTATAGGAATTTTCTCGTATTCGGGGACTAACTACGGATTTCTTGTTACTAACATCGATATATAGGGACGAATGGGAATTATTTCAAGTTTTTTTGGAAAATGTGTTGACAAGATGGGGAACGTCTGGTAAGATATACAAGTCGTCGCGATGAGGCGATGACACGATGACCTTTGAAAACTGAACAATGAACTGAATGAACGCCAACGTGCGAGGTT